>Ga0181519_10001246_pt1 | contig 22488 bp, 13 predicted proteins | sample PEATcosm2014_Bin_26_FD_121102 | JGI IMG/M metagenome (GOLD analysis project Ga0181519, IMG submission 121102) | Peatland microbial communities from MTU Mesocosm Facility, Houghton, MI, USA - PEATcosm2014_Bin02_10_metaG | ecosystem: Environmental > Terrestrial > Soil > Wetlands > Peat | place...
TCCGGCGGGCCTCGCTGCCGGAGTGTACGGCGCCAGCGAGGGTTTGCGCACCCTCGTCCTCGAGCCTCTGGCGCCCGGCGGCCAGGCCGGCTCCAGCTCGCGCATCGAAAACTATCTCGGCTTTCCCTCCGGCATTACCGGCGCTGACCTGGGGCGTCGCGCCCACGCCCAGGCTTCGCGATTCGGTGCGGAGTTCGTCACCCAGCGCGCCACCGGCATGCGCATCGCCGGCCAATACCGCTTTGTGCAGCTCTCCGACGGCCGCGAGATCTCCGGCCACTGTGTGCTCCTGGCGCCTGGCGTCCAATATCGCAAGCTCGAGATTCCCGGCGCCGACCGCCTTACTGGCTGCGGCATCTACTATGGCGCGGCTCTGGTCGAGGCCCGCGCCTGCGAGGGGGAAGAGGTCTACATCGTCGGCGGCGCCAATTCCGCCGGCCAGGCTGCCCTCTACTTCGCTAAATATGCCACCAAAGTAACCATGTTGGTGCGCGGAGATGGGCTTTCGACCACTATGTCAAAATATTTGATCGATGAGATTTCTCGCACATCCAATATTGTGGTTGAGGCGCAAACCCAGGTGCTCGAGGCCATCGGCAACGAGCGCCTGGAATCGCTGCGATTGCGCGGCCCGGCGGGGGACCCTGAAGTGCCGGCAACGTCGCTGTTTATTTTCATCGGCGCGATGCCCGTCACGGCCTGGCTTCCTTCGTGCATTCTGCGCGACGAGAATGGGTTTGTCTTGTCGGGATCGGACTTGCGCAAAGATGGCAGATGGCCGGAGGTGTGGCGCGAAGCCCGCGAGCCCCTCCTGCTCGAGACCAGTGTTCCCGGCGTCTTTGTGGCCGGCGATGTGCGCCACGGTTCGATAAAGCGCGTGGCCTCCGCAGTCGGTGAAGGTTCCATCGCGGTGCAGTTTGTTCACCAGTATCTGGCGGGGTTTGGGGCGTGAGTTAAAGTACGGGGCCGAGCCCGGGAGAGGCCGGCCAGAAGCAGAAATGATGCATCGCATCCAGAAGGGGCAGCGCGAACCGGAAAAGCAAGATGAGCGAAAGTCCACAATCCATCCAGGTCGAATCGATCCATTTGCGCGACATCGCTGAGGCTCTCTCGCACACCCGCCTCTTCGCCGGGACTCCCTTCAGCGAGATCGGCGGCATCGATCAGGTCGATCGCGTCACCGCAAAAGCCGGTGCCGTGCTCGTCGAGGCCGGCGAGCCCTGGAAGTTTTACTGGCTCGTCCTCGAGGGCGAAACCTGCGCCAAGCGGCCCGAAGGGGATGGAACCTGGACTCTGGTGGGCTCCGCGCGCGCCGGCGACGGATTTGGCGAAACTCCATTGCTCACCTGCAGGACCGCGTCCATGTTCCGCATCTCGGCGGTGCAGGATTCCGTGCTGCTTCGCTTCAACGAGCAGGATTTCTGGTCCCTGCTTGCTTGCTGCCCCGCGGTGCGCAAAATTGTCCTCGACGACAGCGCACAGCGCTTGCAGACTTATCAGGTCGAGGCATTGCACCGCGAAAAGCTCGTCTCCCTGGGCACGCTCGCCGCCGGCCTCATGCACGAGCTCAACAACCCCGGCTCAGCCGCCAAGCGCGCCGCCTCGCAGCTTCGCGAAAACCTGCTGCGCTTGCAGGAGATCAGTCTGCGCGGCAGCGCGAAACCCAAGACCCCGGATCAGATCGAGTGCATGAAGGGCCTTCTCGAACACGCCCTCCACGGCTGCAACCAGCAGGCCATGAGCAGCGTCGAGCAGGCTGACGCTGAAGAGGCCATGAGTGAATGGCTGGCTCAATCTGGCGTCGAAAATGCGTACACTATCGGCCCCGTGCTGGTTTCCATGGGCTTCGATCGCGAGGAGATCGCCTGCGCCAAGGAACATTTCGATGCCTCCTCGTTTTCCGATGCGCTCAACTGGTTCGGCGCGCTCGTCTCCAGCGTCTCGCTGGTCTGCGCCATCGAAGAGAGCATCGCGCGCATTAATGAGTTGGTGGTTGCAGTAAAGAAATTTGCCTACGACGAGCGCACACCGGGCAAGGAACTCGACGTCCACGACAGCCTGCAAAGCACCCTGACCATCCTCGGCCACAAGCTGCGCCTGAAAGAGATTCAGGTCGAAAAACGCTTCGCGGCCTCGCCCAGCACCATCCGCACCCGCGGCTACGCTCTCAGCCAGGTGTGGACCAATCTCATCGACAATGCTACGGATGCTTCACCGGAGGGCGGGAAGATCGAAATCGCCACGTGGTCCGAGCCCGGCCAACTGGTGGTGTGCATCGGCGATCACGGTTCGGGCATTGCGCCCGACGTCCTACCTCACATTTTTGAGCCGTTCTTCACTACCAAGCCGCAGGGATCGGGCACCGGACTCGGCCTCGAGATTGTGCACCGCATCATCACGCAGAAATTCGGCGGAACGATTAACGTGGAATCGAAGCCCGGAGACACGCGCTTCATCATCCATCTGCCGCTCAGCACCCCCGGCGCGGAACCCGCAGCGAAAAACGAACAGACCACGGCGAAGAGCTGACAGCTAGCGAACCGTCAGGTTCGCCTTCAGCGGCGTATTCGCCGACGAATCTCCCACCATCACCTGGAATTCGCCCGCCGCCACGGTCCATGCATGCGCCTTTTCTGACCAGTAAGAAAACGCGCGCGTGTCCAGCTTCAATTCCACCGTCTTCGATTCGCCCGGATTCAGCATGACCTTGCAGAATGCCTTCAACTGCAAAGGCGGCTCGTTGCCTTCGTCAATCGCCGGGAAGCCCAGGTACACCTCGGCCACTTCGGCCCCGGCGCGCTTGCCGGTATTCGTCACCTTGAAGCTGACCGTCGCGCCGGCGCCGCCCGGCTCCTTGCTCACCTTCAGTGCGTCGAAACTGAACTCGGTGTACGAAAGACCGAATCCAAACGGAAACAGCGGCGTAATTTTATGCGCGGTGTAGGCACGGTAGCCTACCTCCAGCCCCTCGCTGTAATGCGCCGCGCCGTTCACGCCCGGATACTGCGCTGGATTGCTGGCCAACGTATCTTCCACGCTGCGCGGGAAGCTGAGCGGTAGCTTGCCGCTGGGATTCACCTTGCCCGTCAGAATATCGGCCACTGCGTGTCCATCTTCCTCGCCCGGATACCATGCCTCGAGCACGGCGGGCACGCTGTCGATCCACGGCATCAGCACCGCCGATCCGCTCTTCACCACGACGACGGTCTTCGCATTCGCCTTCGCAATGGCTTTGATCAGCTCGGTCTGCGCTGCCGGAAGCTCCAGGCTCTGATCGCGCCCTTCGCTGTCCTGGTCGCCCACCATCACAATCACGACTTGCGAATGCTTGGCCGCCTCGGCGGCAGCGTTGATGTCGCTGCCGTCCATGACGGTCACGTGGATCTGCAATCCCAGCTCCGCGCTTAACCCGTCATAGGGAGTAATGGTGTAGAGCGGGATCACGTGCGAGCTGCCCCCGCCGCCGGTGTTCGGCCGCACCGCGTACGGACCCACCACCAAGACCGTGCGCAACGATGGGGCATCGAGCGGCAACAGAGTGCCGTCGTTCTTCAGCAACACCATGCCCTGCGCTGCAATTTGGCGCGCGACAGCGCCGTGTGCGAGCACCGGAATCGGCACTGCCTTCGGCTGCGGCCCAAAGTCGCCATACTCAATCATCTTCGCGAACCGCCGCACCAGCTTTTCATCGAGCACTGAAACCGGAACTTGTCCCGCATCCACCGCCTTGCGCAATTCTTTATCGAAATAAACTCCCGTCGGCATCTCCAGATCCAGCCCGTTCAGCGCGCTGGGCACGGTCGAGTGCGTCGCACCCCAGTCGGAGAGCACAAATCCGTCGAATCCCCAATCCTTTTCCAAAACTCCCTGCAACTGCGGCGCGTTCTCGCAATTGAATGCACCATTCACCTTTGGGTACGCGCACATCAGCGAGGCCGAATGCGCCTCCTTGATCGATGCCTCGAAGGCCGGCATGTAAATCTCGCGCAACGTCCGCTCGCCAATCACCTCGTCGACGCTATGCCGGTCCGTCTCCTGGTTGTTGGCCAGGTAGTGCTTCACATTCGCCATGATCCCAGTGCTTTGGATACCCTCGATCGTGGCCACGGTAATGCGCCCGGTGAGAAAAGGATCTTCGCCGAAGCTCTCAAACACGCGTCCGCCCTGCGGCACGCGCGCGATATTGATGTCGGGCGATTCAAAGAGCAGGCTGCCCAGCGAGCGCGTCTCCTCAGCCTCCAGCTTGCCGTAGGTGTGCGCCAGCTCCGGATCCCATGTTGCGGCCAGGGCAATAGGCGCGGGCATCGCGGTCGCCGGTGGCTGCGGGCTTGCGCCACCTGGTCCCACGCCGGCCGGTCCATTCGTCATCCAGAAATCGGGAATGCCCAGTCGCGACAGGCCGGGCACCATCCTGTACCGAGTGGCGTCGTGAACGCCGTGCAGTTCGCTGATCTTTTCGTCCAGTGTCATCCTGGCCACGATCTGCCGCGCCCGCGCCACGGCCTGCGCATGGGGCACATGCGCAGGTTGTGCCGGAGCTGCCGCAAAAAACCCGGCCGCGATGAGCGCCGCAACTGTAATGCTGATCGAAAAATGGAGAGGAATTCTCAGAGAAGAAATTGCAGGAAAGATTTTTTTCACGATGTTCTCGATTCGGAAGGTCAACCCAGCGGAATTCTACCATCCGCGCATGTCGCCGCGGCGGCTCGCTTCCTTGCTCCCTGATTTCTCGTTCCCTCGCCCCGTTGCTCCCGGCCTCACCGTGGTAGGACCACTCGGCCTCCGGCAGCGTATGATGATTTCCGCAAGCAAATCAATTCCTCAAGAGGCAGTTCCGTGATTCGACTCAAGATCTCCCGCAACCAAGCGGCGATTATGTGCGCGTTGGCTTTTGCTTTCCTATCCTGCGGCGCACTGCATGCGGCCAAAACCTGCAATCCTCGCGACTTCGGCGCCAAGGGCGACGGCACCACCAAGGACACCACGGCGATTCAGGGCGCTATCGACGCCTGTGCTGCCAAGGGCGGCGGCACCGTTCGCCTCACCGCAGGCACCTATCTGAGCGCGCCCATCGTGCTCAAGAGCAACATCACACTCCAGCTCGACAAAGGCGCCACTCTGCTGGGCTCGCCCGATCACGCCGACTATCCCGATAAGGTTGAATTCCGCCTGCCCGCGGTGCAATCTCTGGTCAGCGCCACAAATGCCGAGAACGTGGCCATCACCGGCGAGGGCACCATCGACGGCCAGGGCGAAAGCTGGTGGAAGATGACGCGGGGTGTGCGTGACGCTGGCGTCATGGGCAATCATCCCCGTCCGCGGCTCATCGTCTTCGATCACTGCAAGCATGTGCGCGTCGAGGGCGTCACCATTCAGAACTCACCCTTCTGGCAACTCGTTCCCTACTACTCGGACGACGTGCTCATCAGCCACGTCCGCATTCTGGCGCCGTATCCATCGCCGAACACCGATGCCGTCGATCCTTTCTCTTCGTCCAACGTGCGCATCGATCATCTCTATGCCGATACCGGCGACGATAATATCGCCATCAAGTCCGGCGCCATCGACTCCTCGGGCGGCGATGACCCGGCCCGCGACATCACCATCACCGACTGCACCTTCCTGCATGGCCACGGCCTCTCCATCGGGAGCGAGGTCGCCGGCGGCGCGCACAACATCGTCGCCAGGCGCATCCATTTTGAAGGCACGGACAACGGCATCCGCGTCAAGGCCAACCGCGACCGCGGCAACGACGTCAGCGATCTGGACTTCAGCGACATCGACATGAAAGACGTCAAGAACCCGATCGTCGTCAGCGAGTACTACCCGCGCATTCTGCCTCCTGCTGGAGACGTCGCGCCGCAGCCCGTCACGCGTCTTACGCCCCACTTCCACAACATCGTGTTCAGGAATGTCACCGCTACGGGTGGCGAAATGGCCGGAGCCATCGTCGGCCTGCCGGAAGCGCCGGTCACCGATATCGTGCTGCAAAATGTCACTCTCAGCGGCAAGACCGGCCTTTCCATCGGCTACGCCAACGTCATTGGCCAGAATGTGAAGGTCACAGCCGCGCAGGGCGACGCCATCCTCAAGATGGCCGGCGCCAACGTCACGCTGCAGTAAACTCGCGATCCAATAGAAAGGGCTGCTCCCTCGGGAGCAGCCCTCGTCTTCTTGGCCCCTCGTTTCCTTGGTCTCTGCTTTACTGGTTTACCCCGCTGGCCAGGAATCCGCCGTCCACCACCAGGATCTGCCCGGTCACAAACGAAGCGCTGTCGGAGGCGAGGTACACCACCGCGCCAATTAACTCTTCCGTCTTGCCGAAGCGCGCCATGGGCGTGCGCATCAGCAACTCCTGCCCGCGCGGTGTCGAGTCTAGCAGTTGCGCATTCAAGTCGGTGCGAAAAACGCCCGGCGCCACCGCGTTCACCGTCACGCCCTTCTTTGACCACTCGACGGCCAGCGAACGCGTAAGCGAAGCCACGCCGGCTTTGCTTGCGGCATACGCCGCCACTTCGCTAAGCGCGACGAAACTGTTCAGCGACGCGATATTCACGATCCGCCCGTAGCCGCGCTCCAGCATCGGTTTGCCGAACACCTGGCAGGCGCGCAGTGTCCCCGTCAGGTTCACATTCAGAATGTTGTTCCACTCTTCCTCGGGCAGGTCGATGGTGGGCCGGCGCTTGATGATGCCCGCGCAATTCACCAGGATGTCGACCTTGCCGAAGGCTTCGAGTGTGGCCGCCAACAGCTTCTCGAGCGAAGCGCGGTCGCCCACATCCGAGGCCATGCGGAGGGTCTTCCGTCCGCGGGCCTCAATCTCATTAGCGGTGTCGTCTACCTGTTGCTGGCGTCGCGCGGTAGCAATCACATCGGCGCCCGCGTCCGCGAGGCCAAGGCTCAGCGCCTGGCCAATGCCTGACGTGCCTCCGGTCACAACCGCGACCTTGCCTTCAAGGCTGAACAGTTGGGGGTTCATTCGATCTCCATGGGGAATTTGTAGCGTCGGTCTCTAGACCGGCTGTTATGCGGGCGTCCACGCCCGCGTCCGTGCGATCAGATGCTGTGGCCCAGAAACACCGGCGCAATGTGCCGATCATACAGGTTCTCCGTCACATTTTTTGCAATGACGGATTCGTTGGCCTCGAGCAATTGCAGATAACGAGGTCCCATCTTCGCGGCCACTTTGAATCCTACATGCAGCAACTGCCGCACGCTGGGATTGTAGGCCGGATCCTTCTCCACGTGCCGCAGTGCGGAAGTGTACTGCTCTGACGTCCATCCGCGCACCTCGTCGGCCGAGGGCAGCTTAGCAGGATCGATGTCAATCACTGTCGCGTAGGGCCCGCACAGCTCTTCCATGTGCGCCAGTGCTTCGGCATACACTTCCTTGGCCAGCGCCAGGCCTTCGCCGCCTGCTTCGGCCAGTCCGATCAGTTCCTCCAGCCAGGTGGTCCCCGCAGTTTTCAGATGCACGCCCACGTTCAACCGCTTCATAGTCGCGTGAATGGCCGGATAGATTGAAAATTTATCGCTGCCCGAGTGCACGCTCAGCTTCAGATTGTCCGGCAGCCCATATTGCTTCACAGCGTAGGCGATGGCCGCCACGTCCAGTGCCATCTCGCGTTCGAACTGGCCCGCGTCGCCCACGTAATCCACGCCCTTATTGAAGCGCCCGCTGAACTTCGGCGCGATGGTCTGCACGGGGATGCCTTCATCGGCAATCGCCGCCAGAATGATCAGCAGTTCCACGGGGCTCTGTGCGCGATCGGTCTCATCCATTGAAACCTCGGGAATAAAGTTGCCCGCGCCTTTCGCCTTCAAAACGATCTGATGCACTTCACCGGCCTTCTTCACCGCGGCCAGAAATTTCTGCGCCGTTTGCACCAGCAGCTGCGGAGTAATTTCAAAGGCCTGATCGGCTCCCGCCAGCTCGATGCTCCCCTTCAGCTCCGGATGCCGCTTCACGAAGCTCTCAATATCCGATGCCTTGGCAGGCTGGCCTATAAAATCGGCCACGTCGAAGGTGAAAAAATCGCATGGCGCGAGAAAACGCTCCACCGTCGCGGCAGTAATGTGGTCGGCGTCGCAGAAATATGGCAGCTTCCATCCCAGCGCCTTGACCGCTGCATCGGCCGCTGCCCGCACGCTCGAGGGCTCAGAACCGATGATGTTGTGTTCGCGGTTTGACTTGTTCCAGACCGGAACCACCTCGACTCCCTGTTCGAGAGTCTTTACGCATGCCTGCAACTGCGCCCTGGCCTGGTGCGCAAACCGGTCGCCCACGCCCACCGAATATTTGTTCAGCTTCAAACCTTGATCTCCCATAACCATCCTGTTCTATGTGATTCTCAACGATTCAATGCGCCAAGCGCGCTGCCATTTCTCTCAGTCTCTAACCGTTTGCGTCTCGGACCATCTCCGTGCCCCATCCTATCGCCTTCTTTCTGGCGAAAGGGTCGGACACCACAAATCCAAAGGGGAGGAACTCATGCGGTTTTGGAGCCGGCGTCTAGCCCGCGGCAGCTCCCACAGCGGCCGGAGCCGCGCACTCAAATCGGCTGCGAACGGACCATAGCCCCAATCCCGGATTGGCGACAAAGAAAATCTCTTCGCCGTTCACCTGGTTCCAGCCGTGGTGCAGTTTTTCCGGATCGTATTTCTTCGTCATCGCCGCCAACTCGCCGTATGCAAAGGCTACGCCCTCGATCTCCTCGCGGCTCAACTCGGCCGGGCACCAGACAATCTTGAAGCGTCCTTCCGAGGAACCATGAATCAAGTGCGCCGCTGCGCTCAGGTCCGCGGCAAGGTCGGGATGCTCGCTCACCGCCTTCAAAGTGGCCGGGGTTCCGCGATAACCGTACTTCCTGATTAACGCATCGATGCCCTTGTCCTCGCCGAACTCATGCACACCCGGCGCCAGGATAATCAGCTCCGCTCCATCCGCCAGCGCCATGCGCGTGCGGTACACGGCTTTGTTGCCAATCCATGTGGAGTGGAATTCTTTGGGATCAAGATACACCACCGCTTTCTTGATGGGCTTGTCGAGCATCTCGAAATTCACCTTCAGGCTCAGCTCCGCGGCCTTCAGGAAGCACTCCAGATCGTCGCCGATGTAGAGGCCGCGCACCGCCAGTCCGCCGTCCTTGCCGCGTCCCACAACAGTCTGCACATATACGATCGGCAGGTTCCGCAAGAACTCCTCGCTGGCGCGGTTGAGCACATTGCGCACCGGGTTTTCGGCGCGGCCCATGATCCGCTCCATGCCGTACACGGCGCCAAGGTAGTGGCTGCGATTGATACCCTCGCGCCCGCCCGTGCCGATCAGGATGTTTTTGGAGTGGTTGGCCATGCCGATCACTTCGTGCGGTACTACCTGGCCGATGGAAAGAATCAGGTCGAAGCCGCCCTTCGAGATGAGCTTGTTCACCTGCGCGGGCCACGTGTAATTCAGCTTGCCTTCCGACTGCTCGTAAATAAACGATGCCGGCAGCTCGCCGAGGGTCTCAACTTCCGTGCGCCAGTTATGGACTTTGAACAGATCCTGCGGCACGTTGCCAAACATGTGCGCAATCTGGTCGGGCCGCATGGGCGTGTGCGTGCCGATAGCCGGCAGCACCGCCTTCAGCTTGTCTCCGTAGTGTTCCCATGTGTAGCGTGTCAGGTCGCCGGCGCGTGAGTGCTCGCGGCTTTGGTCGGGCGGCACAACCAGCACATTCTTCCGCGCGCCCAGCTTGGCCAGGCTTTCCACCAGCAGTTCTTTCAGTTGCGCAGCGGAAAGATCGGTTTCAGTGCTTCCCACGGAACAATAGAGACTCATAAATTAAACTCCACTTTCTTACTCCACGAACCACTTTCTTAGCTACAGCCGGTACGCCTTCTTAACCAAATCGTAGGCCAATTGGTGCGCCACTTCGAACGCTTCATCCTCGCCCAGGCGATGCTCCGCCACCAGCCTGCCCAGAAACGCGCAATCCACTCGCCGCGCCACATCGTGCCGCGCCGGGATGGAGAGAAACGCCCGCGTATCGTCGTTGAACCCGACCGTGTTGTAGAAGCCTGCGGTTTCCGTGGCCTGCTCGCGGAAACGCATCATGCCTTCAGGACTGTCATGAAACCACCACGGGGGTCCAAGGCGCAAGCACGGGTAATGGCCGGCCAGCGGCGCCAGTTCGCGGCTGATCGTCGACTCGTCCAGCATGAACAGAATAATGGTCAGATTCTTGTCGTTGCCAAAGCGATCCAGCAAGGGCCGCAGCGCGTGGACGAAATCGGTCGGTCCGGGAATGTCAGCGCCCATGTCGCGCCCATAGCGTTCGTATACAAATTTGTTGTGGTTGCGCACGCTTCCGGGATGGATCTGCATCACCAGGCCGTCTTCCACGCTCATGCGCGCCATCTCGGTAAGCATCTGCGCGCGGAACAGTTCCTGCTCGGCCGCGTCCGCCTTGCCCACAATCACTTTGCCGAAGAGCGCGGCCGCCTCGGATTGAGGCAGGTCTGCCGTCTGTGCCGTGGGATGTCCGTGATCGGTCGAGGTGCAGCCCAGCTTCTTGAATCGCGCTCGCGCTTTGGAAAGCGCATTCAGGTAGCCCTTCCACGTCGAAGTATCTTCCCCGTTCTGCTCGCCCAACTCGGCAATCAGTCCGGCGAACCCCTTGAATTCCGGATCGACCACTGAATCCGGCCGGAACGCGGGCACGATGCGCGCCTTCCAACCCGAATCGCGGATCTCCTGGTGCGCCGTCAGCGGATCCAGCGGCGACTCCGTCGTCGACAGCACTTCGATATTGAATTGTTCGTAAAGAGCTCGCGGCAAATACTCCGGCGTCTTCAGCTTCTCCGCAATGGTGTCGAAGTACAGGTCCGCCGTTTTCTCGCTCAGCCGCTCCGTCAGGCCAAACTGCTCCTGGAACGTGTAATCCAGCCAAATCCGTGTGGGCGTGCCGCGGAACAGGTAATAATGGCTGGCAAAAATGCGCCAGACCTTGCGCGGGTCCTTCACCACCGGCTGCCCGATCCCGAGATCGTCCATTGAGACGCCCTGGCTGTACAACATGCGAAAGATGTAGTGGTCCGGCTGCACCAGCAGCGTCGCCGGATCGGGAAACGGCTCGTTCTTGGCAAACCATGATGCTTGGGTGTGCCCGTGCGGGCTCACAATGTGCAGGTCGCGGACGTGTGCATACAGCGAACGAGCTACTTTAAGGGCGCTTGATTCGGAAGGAAACAGTCGATCGTCATGGAGCAACATGGCATTCATTCTACCTCGTAATTAGCGTACTGCGGCTGCTTGGGCCGCTTGAGGTCAGACCACAAGTATACACAGCCGGTCAGCGCGCCGGTCCCGCTCAAATCCATCGGCGCGTTCCAAGTTTATCGAGCCAAACCCCTCTTTTCAGTGATAATCTCGCTGTGTCCATGATTTTCTAGAGGAAGGTATCTCAACGTATGCCGCGGGTGAAAGAGGAAGAACAGAACAGCCATCGCACCATGCAAGTGGTGAACCACATCCGCTCCCTCATCGAAAACGGGACCCTGCAGCCGGGTGACAAAATCCCGCCGGAACGCGAGTTGGCGCGCTCTCTCAAGATCAGTCGCGCCAGCCTGCGCACCGGCATTGGCTACCTCGCCGCCATGGGCATCATGAAGATCCGCCATGGCGTTGGCACCTTTGTGGCCGACGGCCCTCCGGAGTTTAGTAGGGCCTCTCTCAGCCTGATGACCGCCTTGCACGGCTTTCAGACCTGGCAGATGTTCGAGGCGCGCATCATTCTCGAGAGCCATCTCGCCGCTCTGGCCGCCGAGCGCGGTAAAGAGGAACACCACGCCGCGCTGGCCGAAGAAGTCGCCGAGATGTTCGCCGCCATCGAAAGCCCCACCGACTATCTCATTCACGACCTGATGTTCCACCGCATCATCTCGCAGGCTTCCGGCAATCCCATCCTTGCCGCTATTATTGAAACCATCACCTCGGCGCTCTACGATAGTCGCCGCAAGACCGTGGAACGTTCCACCGACCTGCGCGAGTCCGCCGAGATGCACCGCGAGCTTTACCGGGCCATTCGTTCCCGCAAGCCGCAGGAAGCGCACAATCTGATGGAGCAACATCTGCGCATGGCCCAGATTGCGCAAGGCATGGAGCGCCCCACGGGTCGAAAAGCATCGCAGGTAGCCGCGAAGAAGAGACCGACGCGCTCTGCATCCGCCGCTTAGTGTCCTGAGTCTGAAGTTCGCATCACACTATAAGCTGTCATCCTGAGCCAAGTTTGGCCCATTCTCGGGCCAAACGGAGTCGAAAGCTTGCCCTGAGCGAAAATCGCAATTCGATTCGAGTCAAACGGGGACCTGCGGTCGTTCTTCTGCCTTTGTGCAAAGAACTTCCGGGGCGCTCCACAGTTCGGTCTTAGAAAATCGTTCTCGCAACTCGCTGCCTGGCCACATTTCTCGTCATTGTTCCTCTTCGTGCACCCCAGCCTCCCTTTACGTGATACGAGCCGCTAAGGTCTGACCGGACTTCCTCTTCCACCCGGCAATCTCAGGGCTCACGCTCCGGCCCGAAAGTGATCGACCCGTCATGGCGCAAAACCGTCCCAACATCAATCACTTGCAGAGAGATCGAAGCTGGGTAGCAATGGGTTTGGACAGTTAGAGTCGGTCAGTTTTTCCCCAATCGGTGCTGCCTTTTCCAACCTTAATTTTCAAAAATGGCACATTGAATTTCACTATTGACAGTTCTTAACCTTGTGTATGAAACTAGTCGAGCTTCGAAATGTGGTCAGACCACGTGTGTGAAATTTCAAGAATGCGGGCGTGGCCGCAAATTCGCAGCGATATGAACTACCTAGTGGAGGCAACACAATGAGGCAATTAGCCTTAAGCAAACTATTCCAGTCGAGGCAAGCAGCGCGAGGTCCCATTCCTCGCATGTTGTGTATCGCTGCATTGAGCTGCGTGGCGTTGTTGGTCATCGCCGTTATGACGCCGCTCGGCGCGAATGCACAGATGGCCGGCTACGGAGCCATTTCGGGCACGGTCACCGATACCACCGGTGCAGTCATCGGTGGCGCCACCGTCACCGCAACCTTGATCGACCAAAACGTCAGCACCATCCGCACTACCACCGGAGCCGGCGACTACAGCATCACGCCGCTCACCCCAGGCGAGTACACTTTGACCGTCACCGCCAAGGGCTTTGAGAAAGAAATTCAGGAGCACATTACCGTTGACGCTCTGGTCACGGTGGCCGTCAATGTCAGAATGTCTGTCGGCACCGCGCAGCAGACCATCACTGTTACCACGGCGCCTCCTGTCCTGGAAACCACGGACGCCACTCTGGGCGCAGTCATGGACAACCAGATGTATTCCAGCCTGCCCCTCTTGATGGGTGCAGGCGGCAACGCCGATCAGCGCCGTGCCACCGACTTTGCGTCACTGATGCCCGGCGTGGTGCCTGTCTGGGTTGGCAGCAACAACGCCACCGATGCCTCGTTGTCTGTCAACGGCGGAAATCCTGCCGGCGGCACGTCCGAAATCTACGTTGACGGCGTCAACCTGCCGGCGCCTGACGGCGTCGGCGACGTCCGCTTCTTGTGGACCGCCGTTGGCATGGACGGCATTGACCAGTTCCAGGTACAGACCTCCGGCTACTCCGCGCAATATGCCGGCCAGGGCGTCCAGAACTACTCCATCCGCCAGGGCGGCAATAGCTGGCATGGCGGAATCTACGATTACATCCGTAACACTGTGGCTGACGCCTGGCCGTTCCTCAGCAAGATTCCTACCGTCACTGGCGCGGTTCCCGCCGGACAATCCTGCGTCTTCGGTTCGGCGGCCTCGAGCTATTGCGCTCCCAACGGCTTAAAGCCCACTGAGATCATGAACGAAGTAGGCGCAAAGTTCGGGGGGCCCATCCTCAAGAACAAGCTCTTCATGTTCTACAACTACGGCCAATATCGCTTCCAGCACGGTCCCAAGATCCAGCTGCAGAACATTCCCACCACGGCCATGCTCAACGGCGACTTTTCGGCGTTCGCCACCAGCACCGGCTATGGCATCTGGGACCCCGGTACGCAGACCTCCGGTTGCCTTGGCTCCTCGGCCAGCCCGTGTACCCGCTCTCAGTTTGTTTCTACCGGTGGCGTTCAACCGGCCGGGACCCTCAATGTGATTCCGTCCAACCGTATTTCCGGCGCGGCAAAGTACATCAACACCTTCATGACGCCCTATGAGGCCTCAGCCCTCCAGACCCAGTACTCCAACAACATCGCCGCGGGCTATTCGTATGGCTTGGCGAACTGGTATCAGGGTGGCCGCATCGATTACGTCATGAACGAGAAGAACACGATCAGCCTCATCATCGAATTCGGCCGCCAGGCCAGCACCGGACCCAACTCTTCCGGTGCTGCCAATGCGCTCGGGCCGCCGTTCAATACCAACCAGGCCTACACGCCCAAGACCACAATCGACATCGTCAAGGACACCTACACCATCAACTCGCACATGGTGAACCTTTTCTCGCTGGCCTACGCCCGCTACAAAAGCCTTTCCACCACGCCCGATGATGCGCCGCAATACGCTGCCAGCCAGTCCGGACTGTTGAACACTCCCTCCGGCCAGGCCAGCTTCTTCCCCTCCATCGTCTTCAGCGGCGGCCTCGACAATCCATTGACCGAAGCCGGCTACGACGAAAACCAGAAGGTCTCGAATGCCTACAGCGTTGCCGACGATTTCCAGTGGCAGTTCGGCAAGCACAACTTTACTTTCGGCGGACAGGTCGTTGATGACCAGTTCTTCCTCATCAAGAACCTAACCAACTCCGGTCCGCTCGCCTACACGTTCGCCAATACTTCAACGCAACAATGGTCTTCGGGCTCCTCGTTGAACAGCACCAGCGGCAACGCGGTCGCCAGCTATATGCTTGGCGCCACCAACTCCAGCTCTGTCTCCGTTGGTCTGCCCGGCTACGGATCCACTTGGGTTGACCCCTCTTTCTGGGCGCAGGATGACTGGAAGATCTCTCCCAAGTTGACCGTCAACCTGGGTGTCCGCTGGGACATCTGGCCGGCTCTCCACGTGACGCACAGCATCATGTCATGGTTGAATACCGCCCAGACCAACTCAGTCACCGGCAACCTTGGCACCCTGGGATTCGCCGGCGGCAGTCCGTCCGACGGCTACCACACCGGCCTGTTCAACCCGTCGCCGACCACATACAAGAACTTCGGTCCTCGCGCGGGCTTTGCCTACGCGTGGAATGCGAAGACGGTCATTCGCTCCAGCTACGGTCTTACCTTCGCGCGCGGCGACTGGAACAGCGGCAGCCAATCCGGTTCGGCTTCGACCGTGGGCTTCGCCCCGTCCGCGTCCGCACCCGCGGGCACCATCAACCAGCCGTCGTTCTACTGGGATGCTACCCAGTGCACCGATGCAACCGCCGATGGAGTTCCTTGCGGTTGGACGGGATCCGTCGCAAACCCCGCGCCTCCTGCCGGTGGCGTCAGCCTGGCCGAATTCGGCACCAGCGAAACCACGGCCCTCACCAACTCCGGCGCCCAGAGCCCCGCGTTCTGGGATCCGCATTACGGCGCCAAGACTCCCGAATACGTCAACTGGACCTTCGGCGTCGAGCGTCAGTTGACGAACAACATGTCCATCTCCGTCAGCTACGTCGGCAGCGAAGGCCACTTCCTGTCCGTCTCCAAGGCCATTGGCAAGAGGAACAACGAACTTCCTGAGTCTTTTGCCGCACTGGCCGGATACACGTTGAGCGGTAGCACGGCGGTTCAATGTACGATCTACACGGCCGCCGGTTGCCCCACTCCCTTGCTTGGCACGGCCTCGGGTACGGCGTCAGGAAACATGAACAACACCAACCTGGCCATTGGACTCGGCTTCGCGCCGCCCAACCCCTACGTTGGCAACACGTACTACTACAAGAACGCTGTCTCGTCGTACATGACAAATTACCCGCAGTTCAGCGGCGTCAGCGACACTACCAGCTTCGTGGGCAATGAGAACTGGAACGCGTTGGAGATCACGATCCGCCAGCGCCCGTCGCACGGCCTGAACTTCATGGTCAACTACACCTACTCCAAGTCGATCGACGACCTGGGCACCTTCCGCGTGGGCGACAACGATCGTCTCGATCGTTCGCTCTCTACCGCGGACATACCCCAGAACCTGGTTGCTTCGGTGGTTTACGCAGTTCCCACCGGCCGCGGCCACATGTGGGGTGACAACCCTGTGTATCGCTGGGTCGCCAGCGATTGGACCGCCTCTAACATCTTCAGCTATCACTCGGGGTTCCCGATCGTTTTGGTGGGCAGCGGTTGCAGCGGCAGTGGCATCCTCAACCAGTGCATGCCGAACTTAGTGGCCGGGCAGCAAGGACGCCAGGGATCATACGGCAAGAACGTAACCGCGGCGCCTGGCTCGCCCAACTACATCGGCAACGTTCAGTACTTCAACCCCAGCGCCTTCTACGTGACGGCCAACAACAACAGCACTTCATCCAGCTCCGGGAACTACGGAACCTGCGTGAACAGCACGTCGACGCAGGCGTGCTACACGGGTGGCCCCGCCCTCTACGTTCCGGGCAACGCGTCGCGCGTGGCGCCTGACGGCATGTTCGGCATGGGTTACTATGACGACGATGTCGCCCTCAAGCGGACGTTTCCCATCTATCGCGAATGGAACGTCGCGATTGAATTGGATATGTCCAACATGACCAACCACGTGGTCTGGGCGTCTCCAAACTCCACCGTTAACACCGGCTCGGCGTTTGGCACCATCAGCGCCCTCAACTCGAGCAACAACCCCCGCTCCGCGCAGGGTATGCTCCGTATCAATTTCTAACCATCCATGCGTCACTTCGAAAGGTGCTGCCGGTCCTCCGGCAGCACCTTTTTTCTTTCTGCCGCAAGCATGTAGAATCCTTATCGCGAATGGAGTCCTGCCTTCATGATCCCGAATAGAAAATCCGTAGATTCACTTTGGCTGGCAAGTGCGGCCTTCGCCCTGTTTCTGTTCACATTCGCGACGCCCGGCGCTCGTGCGCAGGTAGCGCCGCAAAGCCCGGCTGCTGCCGCCGCTTCCGATCCTGCGTTGCCCCACGGCCAGATCCAATATCTCTGGCCCAACGGCGCGCCCGGCGCGGTCGGCACGGAGGAGCAGGACAAGCCGCATCTTGAGATCTTTACCGGCTACGGCCCCGCTCCGCACACCGCCGTCGTCGTGTGCCCGGGCGGCGGCTATCGCAGCCTGGCCTATCCCAAAGAAGGAACCCAGATCGCCGAATGGCTCAACATCCGCGGTATCACGGCTTTCGTCCTCACCTACCGCCTAACGCCGCGCTACCACTACCCCGAGCCCATCCTTGATGGCTACCGCTCGGTGCGCTGGGTGCGCAGCCACGCAGCCGAGTATCACGTCGCTCCAGATCGCATCGGCATGTGGGGATTCTCCGCAGGCGGTCACCTCGTCGGCATGGTCGGCACCCAATTCGACGACGGGAATCCGGAGGCCGCCGACCCCATCGATCGTGTGAGTGACCGTCCCGATTTCGTCATCAGCTCGTACGGGGGCCTTACGCTGCAGGCTGGCATCGCCAAGTCCGGTGCCATGGCAAACCTTTTCGTCAACCCTCCCTCGCCCGAAGAGCGCAACAGTATCTCACCTGACCTGCACGTCACGCCGCGCACGCCGCCATTCTTCCTCTACGCCACCACACCCGATCAATCGGTCCCTGTCCTGAGCGCTGTGGTGTTTTACACCGCGCTTGTCAAAGCCGGTGTGCCCGCCGAAATGCACATTTTTCAAACCGGCCCACACGGCACCGCGCTTGGCCAATCCAATCCCGAACTCGCGGAGTGGCCCACGCTTCTGGAAAACTGGCTGCGCATCAACGGTTGGATTGCCACTCCCGCTGCACCGGCGCTGCATTAGCGTCTTGCCGCAGAAGTTCGCGTCAAAAATCCTCTGCCGTCCGGAGCGAGGTCGCTGCTGCGACCGAGTCGAAGGACCTGCGGTTGTTCTTTAAGGCGCCGGCTGTCCTCGAGGCTTGCGAATTTGTCCACGGGCCGTCGCCCTGCGTATAGTGGGATCGCCCGGAGTTCCCATGAAATCTCTTCGTCTTATTGCCTGTCTCGCCATTCTTGCCTTCACCGTTGCCAGCGCAATCGCCGCGTCTCCCGATCCGCTGCCCTGGTCGCAGCGCGCCGCTAACGCCGCCATGGCCCGCTGGGCCGATGGCCACTTCGCACCCGCGGGCGCTCCCTCGGCCTGGAACTACGAGCTTGGCACGCTACTCGCTGGCATGCGCTCCGTCTGGCTCACCGATGTCGATCCGCGCGACTTCAACTACATCAAGAATTCCGTTGATGCTCTCGTCGCCCCCGACGGTTCCATCCCCACGCTCAAGCCCGAGGAGCATCAACTCGACAACATCCTCCTGGGCCGCCAGCTTCTCTTCCTCTACGGCGTCACGCAGAACAAGCGCTATCTCACCGCCGCTACCTTCCTCTGGAATCAGCTTGGCGCGCAGCCGCGTAACGCCGAGGGCGGCTATTGGCACAAGCAGCGTTATCCCAACCAGATGTGGCTCGACGGCCTCTACATGGCCGAGCCTTTTCGCGCGGAATACGCTTCCATCTCCCACCACCCCGAAGAATTCGCCGACATCACGAAGCAGTTTGTCCTCATGGAGCAGCATTCCCGCGATCCCAAAACCGGCCTGCTTTACCACGGCTGGGACCAGTCGAAGCAGGAGCGCTGGGCCAACAAGCAAACCGGCGACTCGCAAGAATTCTGGGCGCGCGGCATCGGCTGGTACATGATGGCCCTCGTCGACACGCTCGACTACTACCCCAAGGGCGACCCCGGACGCGCACAGTTGATGGCCATTCTCCGCCGCGAAGCCGTAGCTGTCCGGCGCTTCCAGGATAAGAAGACCGGCCTCTGGTACACCATGATGAACAAGCCGAGCGAAAAGGGAAATTACTTTGAGTCTTCCTCCGCCTGCATGTTCGTCTACGCTCTGGCCAAGGGCGTGCGTCACGGCTACCTGCCGGATCCTGAGCCGGATGGCTTTCTCGCCGCCGCGGAGCGCGGCTACAAAGGCATCCTCGCGCACTTCGTTCAAGCCCAGGGCGACGACGTTTCACTCACCGACACCGTGAAGGCTTCAGGCCTCGGCGGCGAGCCCTATCGCGACGGCACCTACGCCTATTACATCGGCGAGAAAGTCGTCACCAACGATCCCAAGGGCGTCGGCGTGTTTATCATGGCGAGCACCGAAATGGAATACGCGCCGGAGGCCACCATGTCTCTCGGCGATAACGTCGTTGTCGACGGCTGGTTCAACTCGCAGCTGCGCACCGATGCCTTCGGCCAGCAGGCCGAGTTTCACTACAAATGGAACACCTGGGACAATCCGGGGTACTCATCCTTCAGCCATCTCTTCCACGAATTCGGCGCGCAGACCAGCGAGCACGACGCCGAGCCCACGCTCGCCAATCTCAAGGGCGCCGACGTTTATGTGATCGCATCGCCCGACAACCTCGACAAAAATCCCAACGCCCACTTCGCGAACGCACAAGACGCGAACCAGCTCGCCGAGTGGGTCAAGACCGGCGGCGTCCTTGTCATCATGGAGAACGACACCTCCTTCGCCGACCTCGACCACTTCAACGTGATCGGCGACAAATTCGGCATCCACTTCAACAGTGTCCTGCGCAAGCACGTCATCGGCACCAATTGGGAGCAGGGAAGAATCGATATCGACGGCAAGGGCCCCATCTTCCATCATCCCCACACGATTTATGTGAAAGACGTCTGCACCATCTCGGTGACCAAGCCCGCCCGCGATGTGCTCGACGAAGGCGACGACGTCTTCATGGCCACGGCGAAATACGGGAAGGGAACCGTCATCGCCATGACCGATCCCTGGCTCTACAACGAGTACACCGCCGTCCGCAAACTTCCCGATCTATACGACAACTACGCCGCCGGCAAAGAATTTGTACGCTGGATTCTCCAGCAGGTACCGTCCGCAACTCGCAAACCCTAAGGCTGCTTCGTCGCCGTCGGGGGTGCCCCATCCAAGCTTTGCCTGGGTGGGGTCGTCATCGCCTGCCCTTTCACATCCGGTCCCAACTCCGGGCACAACCGCGCCAGGTCGTCAGCCACCATGCGCCCGAACACTTCCGAACCGTGCGCGTTCAGGTGTGTCCGATCCAGCGTGCTTCCCGTTGCATCGGGATGCCCCACCGCGTCAAACTGATCCGCCTGTTCCTGCGTCATCGTGCGCAGCAGTCGCGTACTCTCCGCATTCAAATCGATCACCGGCACGCCCTCTTCCTCCGCCACGCGCCGCGCGGCCTTCGCATACGCGGTCAGATCCTCCACCAGTGCGCCGTCCTTATAGGTTCGCCGCGAAAGCGACGTGACGATCACCGGCCGTGCCCCCTCGGCCCGCGCCTCGTTGATGTAGCGGCGCATGTTCGCTGCGTAGGTCGTCTCCGGATCGGTCTCGCGCTCCGGCCCTTTGCCTGGCATGTCGTTATGACCAAACTGAATCAGAATGTAGTTCCCGTGTGCGGCCAGCACGTCCTTCCACACGCCCTCGTCGTAGTAGCTCTTTGAGCTGCGCCCGTTGCGCGCCAGGTTCACACAATCCACGTTGGGAGTAAGATCCGCGCAAAATCCCGGTCCCCATCCTCCGCCGTTGTTCACCGTCGAATCTCCGGCGAGCACAATCTTCACCGGGGCCCCATGCAGAATCGCCACCGTCCGCGCCAGATCCGGCGGCAGCGTGGCCGCCTCCGGCCGCACATACTTCGCGAGCGCCGGAGCCGCCTTCCCCAGATCCACCGCAACAATCCGCCCGAACGCATACGATCCCTCCGCATTCAAATGCGTCTTGTCCGGAATCGTGTTGCCCTGCGCGTCCTTCTTCGTGATGCCCAGCAAATTCGCCTGCTCCTCGTTCAACGTGTCGAGAAACGCAATGCTGTCTGCCTGCAAATCGATCAGCGGCGTTTTTTCCTCGGCCGCAACTTTCTTCATTGCCTCCGTGTGCGCCAGCAGGTCGGAGTGAATCTTGCCATCGTCCCCGTAGTAGCGGCGCGTCAGCGGCGTCACCAGCACGGGAACGATGCCGTGCGCCCGCGCCTCCTCTACATACCGCTTCAGATTCGCGGGATACTCCGTCACCAGGTTGGTCTCGCGCGGCATGTGCTGCGTCGACTCCTCGTCATTGTGCCCAAACTGGATCAGCATGTAGTCCGGCTTGTCTGCGAGCGCTTTGGTCCAGTAGCCCTCGTTGTAGTAGGTCTTCGTGCTCGCTCCACCTTTTGCATCGTTGATGCAAACCACGTCGTCGGTCAGGTTTGCGCAAAATCCCAGTCCGTATCCCGCGCTCTTCGTCTGTGTCGAATCGCCAATCAGTGCAATCCGTACCTTCGCGGGAGGCAGCGCGGGCGTGCCCGCTTGCGGCGATTGCGCCTGAGCGGCAAAGCCTGCCGCCAAAACCGTGGCCACAACAAAAAAGAAGAGCGATCTCATCGAGAATCTCCAATCTTCAACTGGCGTAGCTTGTCTCCGAAACCTCTAAGAAGTCCACTGCGAACCGTCCCCGATTCTATCGTCCCAAAGGTCTGACCAACAATCGATTTGAGCCGTCTCCGCGCTCGCTTTCAATCGCTCTTCGCATAGCCCCGCAAGGGCTTGACGACCCACCGCTCCACTCCTATACAGTGGGATGATTCGAGTGGTCAGTCCACTTGGATCGCGCTGCGCTCGCCGGCTGTCCCTGCCGCTGCGGCCCACGTCGATTGGAGAATCTCATGCGTCCCGCTCGCCACTTTCTTGCCGCGCTTCCGTTGGTTGCCTTGGTCTCTCTCCCCGCTCAAGACACCCGCACCGTCACCGAGCCCAAAATTCCTCCTGCGTGCGTCACCCTTGAAGCCGACATCGTCTCCAGCCATGGCAACATCGCGCTCGCCGACGAGCAAAAGCTCTCCACGGCCCGCATTCAGGATGCAATGGACCATTGCGCGCAGGGCAAAGCTGTGGTTCTCCGTGCCCACGGCAAGAAGAATGTTCTCCTCACCGGCCCGCTGACCCTACGCCCCGGCGTCACTCTCGTGGTCGACAAGAACACCTCCCTCGTCGCCTCGCGCGATCCCCGTGTCTTCGACTCCTCACCCGGTGGCTGCGGCATCGTTTCCATGCACGGCGGCCGCGCCTGCAAGCCGCTCATCTCGGCCGACGGAGCCAAAGACTCCGGCATCATGGGCGAAGGCTCCATCGACGCTCGCGGCGGCGCAACTCTGCTCGGTCAGGACGTCACCTGGTGGGACCTCGCGCACGAAGCCAAAGTGAAAGACGAATCGCAGAGCGTCTTCGCCATGATGGCCTTGCGCCACGTCGACGGCTTCATCCTCTACAAGATCACGCTGAGGAACTCGCCCGGCTTCCACGTGTCAA
>Ga0181519_10001247_pt1 | contig 22487 bp, 21 predicted proteins | sample PEATcosm2014_Bin_26_FD_121102 | JGI IMG/M metagenome (GOLD analysis project Ga0181519, IMG submission 121102) | Peatland microbial communities from MTU Mesocosm Facility, Houghton, MI, USA - PEATcosm2014_Bin02_10_metaG | ecosystem: Environmental > Terrestrial > Soil > Wetlands > Peat | place...
CCGGCGGCGCGCTTCATCATGCTCTCGGTGAGATCGCCGACCACCGAGGCGAGCACCACGGCGAGTGCGAGCGCGAGGAGCCCGGGCGCCGCCACGCGGAAGTAGAACGCACCGCCCGCGGCGACGAGCGCCGCGAGCGCGACGCCGCCGGCGAAGCCCTCCCAGGTCTTGTTCGGGCTGACGCGCGGGGCGAGCTTGCGGCGTCCGAAGGCGCGGCCGGCGAAGTAGGCGCCGACGTCGGCGGCCCACACGAGCAGCAGCATGAAGAAGAGCCACGCCGCCCCCGCGACGGGCGCGAGCAGCAGCCTGCCGATGCCGACCCCCGCCGGTACCAGCACCAGAAGGCCCGCGAACGCGGCGGCGCGGTGCGAGACGCGCGCCGGCGCGAGCACCAGCCAGAGGAGGCACAGCACCCAGAAGCACGTGGCGAGGAGCATCAGGCGCTCGCGGCCGAGCGGGGTCCTGGCGAATGCCCAGGCGAGTGCCCCGAGGAGCGCGACGACGAGCACGTACGCGACGCGCTGCGGCGGGCGCGCGAGGCCGGCGAACGCGGCCCACTCGGCGGCGCCGGCCAGCATGACGAGGCCGAAGAAGCCGGCGCCGACCGCGGCCGGCGCCGCGAACAGGATGCCGAGCACCACGATGGCGAGCACGAGCGCAGTCGCGACGCGCACCCTCAGCATGCCGGCGCCTGGACCTGCTGGGAGGTCTTGCCGTAGCGCCGCTCGCGCGCGGCGAAGGCGAGGCAGGCGCGCTCGAACTCGGCGGCGTCGAAGGCGGGCCAGTAGGTGTCGGTGAACCACAGCTCGGTGTAGGCGAGGTTCCAGAGGAGGAAGTTCGAGATGCGCTGCTCGCCGCCGGTGCGGATGAAGAGGTCGGGCTCAGGCAGCCCCGCGAGCGCGACCTCGCGGCCGAAGCGCGCCTCGTCGATCGCCGCCGGCTCGAGACGCCCGGCGCGGCACTCCGCGGCGAGCCGGCGCGCCGCCGCGACGATGTCGCCGCGGCCGCCGTAGGCGACCGCGATCACGAGCCGCAGGCGCGTGTTGCTCTGCGTGCGCGCCTCGACGTCGGCGATGCGCTGCTGCAGGGCGGCAGCGAGCGTCGTGCGCTCGCCGATGAAGCTGACCGCGACCCCCTGCGCGGCGAGCTCGTCGACCTCGCGGTCGAGCGCCTCGAGAAACAGCTCCATCAGCATCCCGACTTCCTGCGGCGGCCGCGCCCAGTTCTCGCTCGAGAACGCGAACAGCGTCAGCACGCCAATGCCGCGGCGCAGGCACTCCTCGACCGTGATGCGCACCGCGCCTAGGCCGGCGCGGTGGCCGGCCACGCGCGGCAGGGCGCGCTGCCGCGCCCACCGGCCGTTGCCGTCCATGATGATCGCCACGTGCCGCGGGACCTGCACGGTCACGGGGATCTCCTCACACGTGGAGGAGATCCTTCTCCTTGTCAGCGAGGACGCTGTCGACCTCGGCGATGAACTTGTCGGTCAGCTTCTGCACCTCGTCGTGGGCGCGCTTCTCGTCGTCCTGCGACAGCAGCTTGTCCTTCAGCATTTCCTTGAGGGTGTTCATGACGTCGCGGCGCACGTTGCGCACGGCGACGCGCGCATTCTCGGTCTCGGCCTTGGCGGCCTTGATGAGGTCGCGGCGCCGTTCCTCGGTCAGCGGCGGCATCGGCAGGCGGATCACGGCGCCGGCGGTGTTCGGCGTCAGCCCGAGGTCCGACTTGTGGATCGCCTTCTCGATGATCGGCACCATCGACTTGTCCCACGGCGTCACGGCGAGCGTGCGCGCGTCCTCGACGATGATGTTCGCGATCTGCGACAGCGGCGACTCGGTGCCGTAGTAATCGACCTTGACGTGCTCGAGGAGCGCGGTGCTCGCGCGCCCCGTGCGCATCCGCTTGAACTCGACTTTGAGCGCGGCGACGCACTTGCTCATGCGCTCGTTCGCGTCTTTCTTCAGGTCTTCCAGCATCGTTGTTCTCCCACCACGTCTAAGCGTGCGCCATCAGCCGTTCGCGACCACCGTGCCGACGTCATCGCCGTCGACGATCTTGAGGAGGTCGCCCGCATTGTGCAGGTTGAAGACCTGCAGCGGCAGGTTGTTGTCGCGGCACATCACGATCGAGGTCGCGTCCATGACGTTGAGCCGGTCGGTGAGCACCTTGTCGAAGGTGAGGCGCGTGTAGCGCGTCGCCTGCGGGTTCCTCACCGGGTCGTCGGTGTAGATGCCGTTGACCTTGGTCGCCTTGAGGAGCACGTCCGCGCCGATCTCGATGGCCCTGAGGCTCGCGGCCGTGTCGGTCGTGAAGAACGGGTTGCCGGTGCCCGCCGCGAAGATCACGACGCGGCCCTTCTCGAGGTGGCGGATGGCGCGGCGCCGGATGTAGTCCTCGCACACCTCGTTGATCCTGAGCGCCGACTGCACGCGTGCGTGGGCACCCAGGCCCTCGAGCGCGTCCTGCATGGCGAGCGAGTTGATCACCGTCGCCAGCATGCCCATGTGGTCGCCGGTGACCCGGTCCATGCCGGCGCGCGCGAGGCCCGCGCCGCGGAAGATGTTGCCGCCGCCGATCACGAGCGCGACCTGCGTGCCGCGCGCGAGCACCTCGACGACCTCGCTCGCGATGCGCCGCAGGACCTCGCCGTCGATACCGTAATCGCCGCCGCCCATCAGCGCCTCGCCGCTGAGCTTGAGGAGGATGCGGTGGTACCGCGGCGGTCGGGTCTCGGGCATGGGCACGTCCGTTGGCTTACGCCCAAGGCTCACAGAGCTCAGCGCTTCTGGCTGCTCTTCACCTGGGCCATCACTTCCGCGGCGAAATCTTCCTGCTTCTTCTCGATGCCGGCACCGACCTCGAGGCGCGCGAACGCCGTCACCCGGGCGCCGGCCTGCTTCAGCAGCTTCTCGACCGTCACGTCCGGGTCCTTGACGAAGGGCTGGCCGACGAGCGTGATCTCGGCGAGGAACTTGCGGAGCCTGCCGTCGACCATCTTCTCGACGATCGCCGGGGGCTTGCCCTCGCCCGCCGCCTGCGCGACCAGGATCTCGCGCTCCTTGGCGAGCTGCTCCGCCGGCACCTGGCCCGAGTCGACGTACTGCGGGTTGATCGCCGCGACGTGCATCGCGAGGTCCTTGGCGAGCACCGCATCGCCACCCTCGAGCGCGACCAGCGCGCCGATGCGGGTGCCGTGCAGGTAGCTGCCGAGCACGGCCGGGGCCGTGAGGCGCGCGAGGCGCCGCACCGAGAGGTTCTCGCCGATCTTGGCGATGAGCTCGCGGCGCTGCTCCTCGAGCGTCGCATCCGACGCGCCGCTGGCCGCGAGCAGCGCCTCGACCGTCGTCGCGCCGCCCGCGAGCGCGGCCTTCGCGACCTCCTCGCCGAAGGCGACGAAGGCGGGCTCGCGCGCCACGAAGTCGGTCTCGCAGTTGACCTCGACGAGCACGCCGGTGCGGCCGTCGGCGCTGCCGGCGAACACGATCCGGCCCTCGGCCGCGACCCGCGCCGCCTTCTTGTCGGCCTTGGTGAGGCCGCTTTTCCGCATGATCTCCGCCGCCGCGTCGAGATCACCGGCCGCTTCGACGAGTGCCCGCTTGCACTCCATCATGCCGGCACCGGTGCGCTCGCGCAGCTGCTTGACGCTGTCTGCCGTGATGTTTGCCGCCATCGCCGCTTACTCGGCGGCCGGCGGGGCAACGACCGCGGCCGGGGCCTCGACTGCCGCGACCTCGGCGTCGTCGGCATCCTCGACGACGACGTTCGAGGGCCGGCGCCGGGCCGGACCCTTGCGCTTCACGGACGACGGCGACGGCGCCGGCGGACGGCGGCGGCCGGCGCTCTTGCGGCGCGGGTTGCCGGCCTCGTCGAGCTCGACGAACTCGTCCTCGCCGGTCGGTACCTCGGGCACCGCCGAGCGGCCCTCGAGCACGGCGTCGGCGATCGCCGCGGTGTAGAGGCCAATGGCGCGCATCGCGTCGTCATTGCCGGGGACCACGTAGTCGATGCCGTCCGGCGAGCAGTTGGTGTCGACCACCGCCACCACCGGGATGCCGAGCTTCTTGGCCTCGAGGATCGCGATCGACTCGTGGCCGACGTCGACGACGAACAGCGCATCCGGGAGCGCCGCCATGTCCTTGATACCGCCGAGCGAGCGCAGTAGCTTGTCCATCTCGCGCCGGAGGACCTGCGCCTCCTTCTTGCTGCGGCGCTCGAGGCCGCCGTTCGAGCTCAGTTCCTCGAGCTCGGCGAGGCGCTTGATCGACTGGCGGATGGTCTTGAAATTGGTGAGCATCCCGCCGAGCCAGCGCTGGTTGACGAAGGGGCTGCCGGAGCGCGCCGCCTCGCGCTGCACCGCGTCGCGCGCCGAGCGCTTGGTGCCGACGAACAGCACCTTGCCGCCGTCGGCGACGACGTTCTTCACGAAATTGGCAGCCTCCGCGAACATCGGCTGCGTCTTCTCGAGATTGATGATGTGGATCTTGTTGCGCTCGCCGAAGATGAAGGGGGCCATCTTCGGGTTCCAGAAGCGGGTCTGGTGCCCAAAGTGCACCCCCGCTTCCAGCATCTGTCGCATGGACACGCTGGTCATAGCAGTAAACTCCCGGGTTGAGTCCTCCGCGCACCCCATGCGGAAACCGTTCAGGGGCCCTGCGAGGCTCGCAGGACAGGCCGACCGGCACCCGACCGCATGTGACGGTACGCGTGTGGATTTCGTTGCCAAAAAACGCCGCGCTTTATACCATGGTTGCCCCGTGCAAACAATGGTTTAGCACGCCGCCAGAAGTAGCCATGCTCCGCCAGTACGATCCCCACGCCATCAGCCTCAGAACCCCCTCCGAGCAGGACGCCATGCGCCTGTCGGGCCGCCTGACGGCCGACGTCCTCGACATGATCGGGGAATTCGTCGTTCCCGGCGTCACGACCGAGGAACTCGACCGCCGCTGCCACGACTACATCGTCGGGGTCCAGCAGGCGATCCCCGCCCCCCTCAACTACAAGGGGTTCCCGAAGTCGATCTGCACCTCGGTGAACCACGTCGTCTGCCACGGGATCCCCGGCGACAAGCGCCTGAAGAACGGCGACATCGTCAACGTCGACGTCACCGTCATCAAGGACGGCTGGCACGGCGATGCGAGCCGGATGTACACGGTGGGCACCCCGTCGGTGCAGGCGAAGCGCCTGATCGACGTCTGCCACGAGGCGCTGTGGATCGGCATCCGGATGGTGAAGCCGGGCGCCCGGCTCGGCGACCTCGGGGCCGCGATCCAGGCCTTCGTCGAGGGCCAGGGCTACTCGGTGGTCCGCGAGTACTGCGGACACGGCATCGGCCGGGTGTTCCACGAGGACCCGCAGGTCCTCCACTACGGCGAGCCCGGCACCGGGGTTGCGCTCCTCGAGGGCATGACCTTCACGGTCGAGCCCATGGTCAATGCCGGCAAGCGCCACGTGCGCCTCCTGCCGGACGGCTGGACCGTCGTCACCAAGGACCATTCGCTGTCGGCGCAGTGGGAGCACACGGTGCTCGTGACCGCGACCGGCGTCGAGGTACTGACGCTCGGGCGCGCAGACCGCGAGCGCCTCGGCGCCGCGGCCCGCTAGGCCGCCGTTGGACATCCAGCCGGTCCCCTTCGACAGCGACGAGACGCCGCCCGCCGCGACGCCGCCCCCGCCTTGGCCCCTGCTCGCGACGCTCGCCGGCCGGCTCGCCGCGATCACGCTCGAGCGCGCCCCGGAGGCGATCGCCGGCTTTCGCGGCGTCCTCGAGGACGCCGATGCGGCGCTCAAGGCGCGCTTCTCGCTCGACGAGCCGGTCGAGTTCCTGGTGCGCGACCGGGCGCGGGTGGTCGACCTCGTGCTGACGCGCGCCTGGGCGCTGCATGCGGGTCCCCACGGCACCGAACTCGCGCTCGTCGCGGTCGGCGGCTACGGCCGCGGCGAGCTGCATCCGTGCTCCGACATCGACGTGATGGTGCTCCTGCCGAAGAGCGAGGGCGCGCCGTGGCAGGCGGAGCTCGAGCGCTTCCTCACGTTCCTGTGGGACATCGGCCTCGAGGTCGGCCACAGCGTCAGGACCATCGACGACTGCCAGAAGGAGTCGCTCGCCGACATCTCGGTCGCGACCACGCTCCTCGAGGCGCGCCTGCTCGCGGGTCCCGAGCTCCTCTTCGCCGCGATGAAGAAGGCGCTCGCGCCCGACCACATCTGGAGCGCGGCGGAATTCTACGAGGCCAAGGTCAAGGAGCAGCAGCTGCGGCACCTGCGGTTCCACGACACCGGCTACAACCTCGAGCCGAACGTCAAGGCGAGTCCCGGCGGCCTCAGGGACATCCAGACGATCGCCTGGGTCGCGAAGCGCCACTTCGGCGCCGAGACCCTCGACGAGCTCGTCGACCATGGCTTCCTGACCCGCAACGAGCTCCGCAAGCTCAAGGCCTCGCTCGCCTTCCTGTGGAAGATCCGCTTCGCGCTCCACGTGCTGACGGGCCGGCGCGAGGACCGGCTGCTCTTCGACCACCAGATCCGCATCGCCCGCCAGTTCGGCTACGAGGATGCGACCTACACGCTCGCGGTCGAGCAGTTCATGCAGCGCTACTACCGCACCGTCATGGACATCTCGCTCCTCAACGAGATGCTGCTGCAGCTCTTCAGCGAGGCGATCCTGAACCCGGCGCCGGCGACCCCGGTGCCGCTGAATGCCCGCTTCCAGGTCCGCAACGACTACCTCGAGGCGATCGGCGACGAGATCTTCCTGCGGACGCCCGCCGCGATCCTCGAGCTCTTTCAGCTGCTGCAGCAGCACCCGGAGCTCAAGGGCGTGCGCGCCGCGACCATCCGCAGCCTGCAGCGGCACCTGTGGCTGATCGACGAGGAGTTCCGCCAGAACCCGCGTCACCATCGCCTGTTCCTCGAGATCCTGCGCGAGCCCGAGGGCGTGACACGGGCGCTCAGGCGCATGAACCTGTACGGCGTCCTCGGCCGCTACATCCCGGCCTTCGGCCGCGTGGTCGGCCGGATGCAGTACGACCTCTTCCACGCCTACACGGTCGATGCGCACACGCTGTTCGTCGTCCGCAACCTGAGGCGCTTCGCGCTGCCCCGCTTCGAGCACGAGTTCCCGAAGCTGTCGGCGCTCTTTCGCACGCTGCCGAGCCCCGAGCTCGCCTACCTCGCCGCGCTCTTTCATGACATTGCCAAGGGCCGCGGCGGCGATCACTCCGAACTCGGCGCGGTCGATGCCGAGGCCTTCTGCCTAGAGCAGGGCCTGTCGCGCTACGACGCGCGCCTGGTCGCCTGGCTGGTGCGCTTCCACCTGACGCTGTCGATCACGGCGCAGAAGAAGGACATCACCGACCCCGAGGTCGTGAACGAGTTCGCGCGCCGCGTGGGCGACCAGACCCACCTCGATTACCTCTACGTGCTCACGGTCGCGGACGTCCGCGGCACGAACCCGAAGCTGTGGAACACGTGGAAGGCATCGCTGTTCGAGGAGTTCTACGAGCGCACCGGGCGGGCACTGCGGCGCGGGCTCGAGAGCCCGATCGACCAGGGCGAGCTGATCGCCGAGACGCAGAGCGAGGCGCGCGAGATCCTGGCACGCGACGGCGTGCCCTCCTCCGAGGTCGAGCGCGTCTGGAAGACGCTGCCGGGCGCGTATTTCCTGAGGCACACCGCCGAGGAGATCGCCTGGCACACCTCGCTGCTCGCGCCGCGCGATCCGTTCGACACGGAGCCGCTGGTCGCGGTGCGCCAGGAGACCGGCCGCGGCGGCACCGCCATCTTCAGCTACACGCCGCGCCGCCAGCAGAGCTTCGCGCGCGCGACCGCCGTGCTCGACCAGATGGGCCTCACGATCCTCGACGCGCGCATCACGCCGACCGACAACGGCTTCTCGGTCGAGACCTACCTCGTGCTCGAGGACACGGGCGGGGCGATCACCGACCGCACCCGCATCCACGAGATCGAGCAGGGCCTGTGGCGGAGCCTCCGCGAGGACGCTGCCACCTCGTTCACGGTCACGCGCCGCGCACCGCGCCAGGTGCGCATGTTCACGACGCCGACGCAGATCGCCTTCTCGGACGACGAGCGCAACCGCCGCACGGTGCTCGAGCTCGTCGCCTCCGACCGGCCGGGGCTCCTGTCCGAGCTCGGCAAGGTGTTCACCAAGGAGAAGATCGGCCTCAGGGGTGCGCGCATCGTGACGGTCGGCGAGCGGGCCGAGGACGTCTTCTACGTCACCGACGCCGAGGACCGGCCGCTCGACCTGCCGACCCGCGTGCGCCTGCAGACGGCACTCGTCGCCGCGCTCGACCGGCGCGCGTGACGGCCTGCCGATGAACCCGGGGCTCCCGCGCCTGCAGCCGTATCCGTTCGAGCGCCTCGCGCGCCTCTTCACGGGGATCGTGCCGCCGCGGGACAGGAAGCACATCCCGCTCTCGATCGGCGAGCCGAAGCACGCGGCGCCGCCGCACGTGCTCGAGGCGCTGCTCGCGGCGCTGCCGCTGCTCGGCAGCTATCCGGCAACCGCCGGCACGGCGGAGTTCCGCGAGTGCGTCGCCGCCTGGCTCGCGCGGCGCTTCGCGCTCGGCGCGGCGCTCGACCCCGAGACCATGGTGCTGCCGGCGAACGGCACGCGCGAGGCGCTCTTTGCGTTCGCCCAGGCGCTCGTCGATCCGGGCGCGGGCAGCGTGGTCGCGATGCCGAACCCCTTCTACCAGATCTACGAGGGTGCGGCCCTGCTCGCGGGCGCCGACCCCTGGTTCCTCGACACGACCGCGGCGAACGGCTTCCTGCCGGACCTCGGCGCGGTGCCGGAGGCGGTGTGGCGCCGCTGCCGGCTCCTCTACCTCTGCTCGCCCGGAAATCCGACCGGCGCGGTGCTCTCGCTCGAGGCGATGCGCACGGCGCTCGAGCTCGCCGACCGCCACGACTTCGTGATCGCCGCCGACGAGTGCTACTCGGAGATCTACGACGACGAAGCGCAGCCGCCGCCCGGGTTCCTCGCGGCCTGCCACTCGCTCGGCCGCCGCCACTTCGAGCGCGTGGTCGTGTTCCACAGCCTGTCGAAGCGCTCGAGCCTGCCGGGACTCAGGTCCGGCTTCGTCGCCGGCGACCCGAAGCTCCTCGAGCGCTTCCGGCTGTACCGCACCTACCACGGCTGCGCGCTGCCGCTGCACGTGCAGCAGGCGAGCATCGCCGCCTGGAACGACGAGGCACACGTGGTCGAGAACCGCGCGCTCTACCGCGCGAAGTTCGACGCGGTGCTCCCGGTGCTCGCGCCGTGCCTGCGGCTCCAGCGTCCGGCGGCGGGCTTCTACCTCTGGCCCGAGGTCGGTGCCGACGACGAGGCCTTCGCGCGCGAGCTCTATGCGGCCGAGCACGTGACCGTGCTGCCCGGCCAGTACCTCGGCAGGAGCGGCACCGGCGGCAACCCCGGCCGCGGTCGCGTGCGGATCTCGCTGGTCGCGAGCGTCGCCGACTGCCTCGAAGCCGCCCACCGCATCCGCCACTTCATCGAGTCCCGCCCATGACCGACCTGCTGCGTCCCCTGATCGAGAGCTATTTCGAGAAGCGCGCCGAACTCAACGCCGCCAACACGCCGCGCGAGCTCGCGCTGGCGCTCGACGAGGCGGTCGAACTCCTGAACACGGGCCAGGCGCGCGTCGCCGAGCGTGGCGCGGACGGCTGGACCGTCAACGAGTGGCTGAAGAAGGCGGTGCTGCTCTACTTCCGCACCCACGACAACGTGCAGATGCCGGCCGGCTACACGAGCTTCTACGACAAGGTGCCGCTCAAGTACGCCGGCGTCAGCGAGGCGGCACTCAGGGCCGGCGGCACCCGCGTCGTGCCCCCGGCGGTCGCGCGCCGCGGCGCCTACATCGCGCCCGGCGTCGTGCTGATGCCGAGCTACGTCAACATCGGCGCCTACATAGACTCGGGGACGATGGTCGACACCTGGGCGACGGTCGGCTCCTGCGCGCAGATCGGGCGCAACGTGCACCTCTCGGGCGGGGTCGGGATCGGCGGGGTGCTGGAGCCGCTGCAGGCGAGCCCGACCATCATCGAGGACGACTGCTTCATCGGCGCGCGCTCGGAGATCGTCGAGGGCGTGATCGTCGAGCAGGGGGCGGTGGTCTCGATGGGCGTCTACATCGGCGCGAGCACCAAGATCTACGACCGCGAGTCCGGCCAGGTCCACTACGGCCGCGTGCCGGCGGGCGCCGTGGTCGTGCCCGGAAACCTGCCCTCGGGCGACGGCCGCTACTCGCTCTACGCGGCGATCATCGTCAAGCGCGTCGACGCCCAGACGCGGGCCAAGACCTCGATCAACGAGCTGCTGCGCGACTGAGCGCGGCGGCGGGAACGGCCTGAGATTCCGTATTACTTTCATAACGTTGCGATACTTTTGCGCACGTTACGTTAACTCGCTCCGGTGGTCCCCCACCGCGGCGCCGCGATAGAAACTGTCATCAAGCCACGGGCAGCATGCGGGTCCATTTGTGACCGTGACAAGGCGAACCCGTGACGCAGAAACGCGCGCTCATTACCGGCATCACCGGCCAGGACGGCTCGTACCTCGCGGAGCTGCTCCTCGAGAAGGGCTATGCCGTCCACGGCATCAAGCGCCGCTCCTCGTCCTTCAACACCGACCGGGTCGACCACCTCTACCAGGACCCGCACGAGTCGCACCGCAACTTCCACCTGCACTACGGCGACCTGACCGACGCCACCAACCTCATCCGCATCGTCCAGGAAGTGCAGCCGGACGAGATCTACAACCTCGGCGCCCAGAGCCACGTGCAGGTGTCCTTCGAGACCGCCGAGTACACGGCGAACGCCGACGCGATGGGTGCGTTGCGCCTGCTCGAGGCGATTCGTATCCTCGGCATCGGCGGCAAGGTGCGCTTCTACCAGGCCGGGACCTCCGAGATGTTCGGCAAGGTGCAGGAGACCCCGCAGCGCGAGTCGACGCCCTTCTACCCGCGCTCGCCGTACGGCGTCGCCAAGGTCTACGCTTACTGGATCACGGTCAACTACCGCGAGGCCTACGGCATCTATGCCGCGAACGGCATCCTCTTCAACCACGAGTCGCCGCGCCGCGGCGAGACCTTCGTGTCGCGCAAGATCACCCGCGGTCTCGCGCGCGTCCGCGCCGGGCTCGATGACTGCGTGTTCCTCGGCAACCTCGACGCGCGCCGCGACTGGGGCCACGCGCGCGACTACGTCGAGGCGCAGTGGCTGATGCTGCAGCAGCCCGAGGCCCGTGACTACGTGATCGCGACCGGCAGGCAGCACTCGGTGCGCGAGTGCGTGCAGCTCGCCGGCGAGCGCCTCGGCATGCGCATCCAGTTCCGCGGCACAGGGCTCGACGAGCTCGGCGTCGACACGAAGAGCGGCCGCACCGTGGTGCGGGTCGACGCGCGCTACTTCCGCCCGACCGAGGTCGAGACGCTGCTCGGTGACGCGAGCCGCGCCCGCGACGAGCTCGGCTGGACCGCGAAGACCAGCTTCGAGACGCTGATCCACGAGATGGCCGATGCCGACCTCAAGGAGGCCGAGCGCGACGCGCTGATGGCGCGGCAGGGCTACCGCGTCGCGAATGCCCGTGACTGACGCGGGCCAGGGCCCGGTATTCGTCGCCGGCCACCAGGGTCTCGTCGGCAGCGCCATCGTCCGCGCGCTCGCCGCCACGGGCGTCACGGCACTCGTCCGCGAGCGGCGCGAACTCGACCTCACCGACGGCGCCGGGGTCGAGCGCTTCTTCGCGAGCGCGCGGCCGGGCGCCGTGTACCTCGCGGCCGCGCGGGTCGGCGGCATCCGCGCGAACTCGAGCTACCCGGCCGAGTTCATCCGCGACAACCTCGCGATCCAGACCAACGTGATCCACAGCGCCTGGCGCCACGGCGTCGCGAAGCTCGTCTTTCTCGGCTCGAGCTGCATCTATCCGCGGCTCGCGCCGCAGCCGATGCGCGAGGACTGCCTGCTGACGGGGCCGCTCGAGCCGACCAACGAGTGGTACGCGATCGCGAAGATCGCCGGCATCAAGATGTGCCAGGCGTACCGGCGGCAGTACGGCTTCCGCGCGATCGCGCTGATGCCGACCAACCTCTATGGCCCGGGCGACAACTTCTCGCTCGAGGACTCGCACGTGCTGCCGGCCCTCATCCGCCGCTTCCACGAGGCGAAGCTCGCAGGCGCCGCGGAAGTCGTCGTCTGGGGCAGCGGCACGCCGCGGCGCGAGTTCCTGCACGTCGACGACCTCGCGGCCGCCGCGCTCCACCTGATGCACAGCTACGACGGCGAGGAGCCGCTCAACGTCGGCACCGGCGAGGACGTCGCCATCGCCGGGCTCGCGGCCCTGGTGCGCGAGGTCGTCGGTTACCACGGCCAGCTCCGCTTCGACCCCTCGCGCCCGGACGGCGCGCCGCGCAAGCTCCTCGACGTCAGCCGCGTGCAGGCGCTCGGCTGGCGGCACCGGATCCCGCTCGCGGACGGGATCGCCGCCACCTACCGCTGGTATCTCGCCAACGAAGGCCGCCTCAGGCGCTAGCCGAGCGGCGCGCCGGGGGGCGTCGCCTCGCCGCGCTGCGCCCCCGCCGGCACGGCCTCCGCGGCCGGCGGCGCCGCGGGCGGCGGCAGCGCGGCGCTCTCGGTGGCCTCGCGGCGCGCGAGCCGCGGCACGATCGCGGCAATGTTGCGCGCATGGTCGCCGACCCGCTCGAGCGCCTTGATCAGGAACACCGTCTGGATCGTGCTCTGCAGGTTGCGCTGGTCTTCCATGACGTAGGTGACGAGCTCGCGGAGCGCCAGCTGGAACTCGGCGTCGAGCTCCTGGTCGCGCGGCGCGAGGGTGGCGGCGGTCGCGACGTCGACCCGGTCGAAGGCGTCGAGCGCATCGCGCAGCATGCCGAGCGCGAGCCGCGACATCTTGCGGACGTCGCTGTAGAACTGGTTGAGCGGCGCACCGCTCGGGGCATGGTGCAGCTCGATCGCGAGGCGCGCAATCTTGCGCGCCGCGTTGCCGACGCGCTCGAGGTCGGTCGCGACCCGGCCGATGGCGAGGATCGCCTTCAGGTCCGAGGCGACCGGCTGGCGCCGCGCGATGAGGCCGACGAGCTCGTCCTCGATCCCCTGCGCATAGCCCGTGACCTGCGCGCCGCGCGCGATCACCTCGCGCGCGTCGTCGTCCGAACCGCGCGTCAGGGCCTGCACCGCGCGCTGCACCTGGTCGATCGCGAGCCCGCCCATGGCGAGCGCACGCATCCTGAGGTTCAGGATCTCGCCGTCGAAGGTGCGGACGATGTGACCTTCCACGCTCGTGCCTCCGCCTAGCCGAAGCGGCCCGTGATGTAGTCCTCGGTCAGCTTGTGGCGCGGATTGGTGAACACCTGGTCGGTCGCGCCCACCTCGACGAGATCGCCGAGGTGGAAGTACGCGGTGCGCTGCGAGACGCGCGCCGCCTGCTGCATGTTGTGCGTGACGATCACGATCGCGTAGTTCTGCCGCAGCTCGTCGATCAGGTCCTCGATGCGGGCGGTGGCGATCGGATCGAGGGCCGAGCACGGCTCGTCCATCAGGATGACCTCCGGGTCGACGGCAATCGCGCGCGCGATGCAGAGGCGCTGCTGCTGGCCACCCGAGAGGCCGGTGCCCGGGTGCTCGAGCCGGTCCTTGACCTCGTCCCAGAGCCCGGCCTTCTGCAGCGAGGTCTGCACCACCTCGTCGAGATCGGCGCGGTGCGCCACCAGCCCGTGGATGCGCGGCCCGTAGGCGATGTTCTCGTAGATCGACTTCGGGAACGGGTTCGGCTTCTGGAACACCATGCCGACGCGCGCCCGCAGCTGCACCACGTCCTGGCGGCGGTCGTAGATGTCCTGGCCATCGAGCGTGATCTCGCCGTCGACCCGGGCGGAGTCGATGGTGTCGTTCATGCGGTTGAGGCACCTGAGGAAGGTCGACTTGCCGCAGCCGGAGGGGCCGATGAAGGCGATCACGGCGTTCCTGCCTATGTCGATGCTCACGTCCTTGATCGCGTGCTTGTCGCCGTAGTGGACGTTGACGCCGCGGGCGCTCATGACCGGGTCCGCGACCGTGACCTGACCGACGGTGCGCGTCTCGATGCGCTCGCCGGGCAGCGATTCGTCGGCTGCCGCCGACACGATCGCGCGCGGCGTGCTCGGCCGGACGCCGTCGACCTTGGTTGCCATTTCTGTCGCCATCTGTCGTGACCTCGACGCTACCAGCGCCGCTCGAACCGGCTGCGCAGGTAGACCGCAGCGCCGTTCATGACCAGGAGGAATGCCAGCAGCACGATGATCGCGCCGGAGGTGCGTTCGACGAACGCGCGTTCGGGGCTGCTGGCCCACAGGTAGACCTGCACCGGCAGCACCGTCGCAGGATCCGTCAGGGACTTCGGCACGTCGGCGATGAACGCCACCATGCCGATCATGAGGAGCGGCGCGCTCTCGCCGAGTGCGCGCGCCATGCCGATGATCGCGCCCGTCAGCATGCCGGGCACGGCGAGCGGCAGCACGTGGTGCGTGACGGTCTGCACCGGCGACGCGCCCATGCCGAACGCGGCCTCGCGGATCGACGGCGGCACGGCCTTGAGCGCCGCGCGGCTGGTGATGATGATGGTCGGCAGCGTCATCAGCGTCAGCACCAGCCCGCCGACCAGCGGCGCCGAGCGCGGCAGCCCGAAGAACTCGATGAACATCGCGAGCCCGAGGAGCCCGAACACGATCGACGGCACCGCCGCGAGGTTGTTGATGTTGACCTCGATGACGTCGGTGAGCCGGTTCTTCGGCGCGAACTCCTCGAGATAGACCGCCGCCGCGACGCCGATCGGGAACGACAGCACCATCGTCACGAGCAGCGTCAGCAGCGAGCCCATCACCGCGCCGCGCACGCCCGCCTGCTCGGGCTCGCGCGAGTCACCGCTCGTGAAGAACTTGAGGTTGAAGCGCACCGCGACGCCGCCGGCAGCGCTGAGCGCGTCGATCCAGCCGAGCTCCTGGTCGTCGACCGAGCGGTCGGACGCGGGCAGGTTGCGGTCGACGTTGCCCTTGACCAGCATGTCGATGTGATCGTCGGCGAGCAGCCACAGCGTTTCGTGGCTGCCGACCAGCCGCGGGTTGCCGAGCACGCGCTCGCGCAGCGTGCCCTCCGCCGCGCCGCTGACGATGCCGTACAGCTTGTGGAGCTCCGCGCGCTCGGTGACGCCCGGGAACTTCGCGCGCAGCGCCTGATGCACGAGCGCGAGGTAGTTGGCGTCGGCGAGCGCGGCCGGGTCGCGCGTGCCCGCCGGGTCGAGCACGTCGGCGGCGTAGTCGACGTCGAGGCGGATGAAGGTCTGCTCGAAGGCGGTGTAGCCCTTCGAGATGATTGAGGCGAACAGGAACACGACGAACAGCAGGCCGACGCTCACCGCGGTGAGCCCGTAGGCGCGGAAGCGGCGCTCGGCACGGTAGCGGCGCCTGAGCCCCAGCGCCACCTTCTGCTGCGAGGTGCGCGCGCGTGCGTCTATGGCGTCACTCATACTGCTCCCGGTAGCGGCGCACGATCTGCAGCGCCACGATGTTGAGGAGCAGCGTCGCGACGAACAGCACGAGGCCGAGCGCGAACGCCGACAGCGTCTTCGGGCTGTTGAACTCGTTGTCGCCGACGAGCAGCGTCACGATCTGCACCGTGACCGTGGTCACCGCCTCGAGCGGGTTCGCCGTCAGCTTGGCGGACAGCCCCGCCGCCATCACGACGATCATCGTCTCGCCGATCGCCCGGGACACGGCCAGCAGGACGCCGCCGACGATGCCGGGCAGCGCCGCCGGCAGCACCACCTGGCGAATCGTCTCGGAGCGGGTCGCGCCGAGCGCGTAGGCGCCGTCGCGGAGCGACTGCGGCACCGCCGTGATCATGTCGTCGGCGAGCGAGGACACGAACGGGATGATCATGATGCCCATCACGAGGCCGGCCGCGAGCGCGCTTTCCGATGACACGTCGAGCCCGAGGTGCTGCCCGAGCGTGCGCAAGAGCGGACCGACCGTCAGCACCGCGAAGAAGCCGTAGACGACGGTCGGGATGCCGGCGAGCACCTCGAGCAGCGGCTTCGCCACGGCGCGGAAGCCGCGGTCCGCGTACTCGGCGAGGTAGATCGCGGAGAAGAGCCCGAAGGGCACTGCGATCCCCATCGCGATCACGGAGATGAGCAGCGTGCCGGCGAACAGCGGCACCGCGCCGAACGCGCCCGACGAGCCGACCTGGTCGGCGCGGATCGCCATCTGCGGGCTCCAGGTCGTGCCGAACAGGAAATCCGTCAGCGGCACCAGGCGAAAGAACTGCAGCGCCTCCCACAGCACCGACACGACGATGCCGAGCGTCGTCAGGATCGCGATCATCGAGCACAGCACGAGGTTGATCTCGACGATCTTCTCGACGCGGTTGCGCGCCCGCAGGGCCGGCGAGATGCCGCGCCAGGCGAGGATCGCACCGATGATGGCGATCGAGAGCGCGAACGAGCCGCCGGCGAGCCGGCTGATGCCATCGAGCCTGCGCCACTCGCGCGCCGCGGCCTGCACCGCCGGCGTCGCCTCGGCGACCGGTACGCTCCCCTCGACGACGTTGCGCACGTCGTTGAGCAGGAGCCCGCGTTCCGCCGCCGGCAGCGCGCGCACCTCGGCGGACATCTGCGAGACGACGGCACCGACGATCACGCGCTGGTCGGCGACGTGCCACACCGCGAGCACGGCGAGCGCGGGGAACGCGCACCAGATCGCGGTCAGCAGCCCGTAGTAGCTCGGCAGCGAGTGGAGGTTGCGGATCCCGGCGGCGCCGCCGACGAGCGACAGCGAGCGCCGCCGACCGAGCTGGTAGGCGAGCGCGGCAAGCGCCAGGATCCCGATGACGATCGTCGAAGTCTGCATTCCGTCTGTGTCGATCGGTTCGAGCCCGCTGGAGGGGTCGCGGCAATCCCCCCGTTAAAGATTGCCGCCCACGCGTGATGCCTCGCGCACGCGCAGCGTGCCCGGGCCTCTCATCAATTATGCGGGGCTTTTATGACAGTTTTGTTTCAAGCAGATCATGCAAGAGATTCAGTACATCGCGTATCTTTCTGGTATGTAAGCGCTTTTTCATTCGTATTGCGGCGCACCAATTTCCGTGCCCACCATCCGTCAACCTCCGGCCCGACGGGGCCGTGTAAAGTCGCGGGCCGCCACCGCTCCCGTCGTATACCGGATGCCAGACACCCTCGCACTGACCCAGGAACTCATTCGCCGTCCCTCGGTGAGCCCCGATGATCAGGGCTGCCAGGAGCTCATGATCGAGCGCCTCGAGGCGCTCGGCTTTGCGATCGAGCGCCTGCCATTCGGGCCGGTTGCGAATTTCTGGGCGACCCGCGGCGCCGTGGACGCCCCCACCTTCTGTTTCGCGGGCCACACCGACGTCGTCCCGACGGGCCCCCTCGAGGACTGGCACTCGGAGCCCTTCGTGCCGACGATCCGGGACGGCGTCCTCTATGGACGCGGCTCGGCCGACATGAAGAGCGGTCTCGCGGCGATGATCACCGCGACCGAGACCTTCCTCGCCGCCCGCCCGCAGCACCGCGGCCGCATCGCCTACCTCATCACGAGCGACGAGGAAGGCCCGTCGGTCGATGGCACGCGGCGGGTCGCGGAACACCTGCGCGCGCGCGGCGAGCGCATCGACTGGTGCCTCGTCGGCGAGCCTACGAGCGAAGCCGACTTCGGCGACACCGTCAAGATCGGGCGTCGCGGCTCGCTCTCGGGGCGGCTCACGGTGCACGGCATCCAGGGGCACATCGCCTACCCGCAGCTCGCCGAAAACCCGGTGCACACGCTGGCCCCGGCGCTCGCCGAACTCTGCGGCCGGAGCTGGGACAGCGGTACCGAGCACTTCGACCCCACCACCTTCCAGGTATCGAACCTCGCCGCCGGCACCGGGGCGCCGAACGTGATCCCGGGCGAGCTCAAGCTGCGCTTCAACCTGCGCTTCAGCCCGGCGCAGACGCTCGATCAGCTCCAGTCCGTCGTGACCTCGATACTCGACCGGCACCACGTGCGCTACGCGCTCGAGTGGTTCGTGTCGGGGCTGCCCTTCTACACGCCACCCGGGGACCTCTCGGCGGCGGTGAGCGAGGCGGTCCAGTCAGTGACCGGGCGCGCGCCGCGCCTGTCGACGAGCGGCGGGACCTCGGACGGGCGCTTCATCGCACCGCTCGGCGCCAAGGTCATCGAGCTCGGCGTCGTCAACCGCACGATCCACAAGGTGAACGAGCACGTGCGCGTCGAGGACATCGCGCTGCTCGCGCGGGCGTACGCCGGGATTCTCGAGCGGCTGCTAGGATAGCCACATGGAGCAGCTGCCGAGAGCCATCGTCATCGCCGCCATCATCCTCGCCGGCGGCCTCGTCGTCCGCGGACTCTATCCGGCCGACCGGTACACGATGGTGCCGGTCCAGGGCGGCGCGTACCGACTCGACCGGCTCACGGGTTCGGTGCTCTTCTGCGACGCGATCGTCTGCCGCGAGCTGCCGCTCGCCGCCTTCCGCGCCGGCGCTGCCCCGGCGCCGAAGAGCGCCGCGTCGCCGGCCGCGGGCGCCACCGGCACCTGAGAACTCAGGGCACGAGGCTGCCGCGCAGCTTCCCGAGTTCGATCTCGTTGACGCTCGGCGGCGACTTCGCGTTGAGGACGGCGAGGTAACGCTGCTCGAGTTCCTGGGCTTTCTGGCGCCTGAGCGCCGCGACCATCGCGTCGTGGATGTCGGCGAGCGCGGCGACCGCCGCGGGCTTGCGCTCGATCAGCTTGACGAAGTGCAGGCCGCGGGCAGTCTTGATCGGGCCGACGACCTCGCCAACCTTGGCACCGGCGAGCGCCGCGCGCACCTCGGGCAGCAGGCGTGCCTCGGTCACGACGCCAAGGTCCCCGCCCTTCGCCGCCTCCTCGGGCAGCTCCGAGCTGCTTTTCGCGAGTGCCGCGAAGTCGCCGCCCGCGAGCTTCCCCTCAATGGCCGCGACCTTGCGCAGCGCCGCGGTGACCGTCGCCGGCGGCGCGCCATCCTGGACGGCAATGAAGATCTGCGCGAGGTGGTAGTCGGAGTCGGCCTTGAGGCGGTCCTGCGCGGCCGCGTAGGCCTCGCGCACCTCCTCCTCGGACGGGAAGCCGGCGGGAACGATCGCCTGGTGTGCGAGCCAACCCTTGAGGAGTGCCTCGCGCCGCGCGCGCTCGAGTTCGGCGAGCACGCTCGGATCCTTCTCGAAGCCGCTCGCGCGCGCGTCCTCGACCACGAGGCGGCGCATGAGCTCGCCGCGCACCAGCTGGCCGAGCGCCGCCGGATCCGCGAGCACCTGCCTGCGTGCCGCATCGGGCAGTGCGGCGACGACGCCCGTCACGTCGTGAGCGGTGAGCTCGACGGCGCCGGCCTTCGCGACCAGCGTCGCCGCATCCGCAGGCGCCGCGGCCGGCGCGCGGCTCGCATTGGCGAGACAGACGATCGCCGCGATGACGGCAGGCAGCTGACGCAGGGGCAGCGGACTCATGTAGAACTCCGATCCGGGAAGGTTGACCGCGCAGCATGCCGCGCGCTCGTGAAGCGTCGGTTACCGTCCGGGGCTCGCCGTCGGACCTGACATAATCCCAATTTCCGCAATCAAAGCTTCATCGCCGCGCAGCATTCGCGTGCCATCGTGCACTCCGCAGCGCCGGCCTCACCGCCGCGTTGCCCATAAACAGAACCGGGGATGCAGCGAATGCCGATCGAGCGGTTGGTGGCGACTGGCCGTGTCACGCCTGCGGGCACGCTGAGCGGGCGGGCTCGCGCGACCCTCCTGCAGCACCAGCGACGCGTCGCGGTGCTCGAGCGCGACCTGCAGGGAGCGGACCGGATCCTGGCGGGCGCGCTCACCGCCTGCGACGGACCGAGCCAGTTCGAAATGCTGAGCAGCTACCTCGAGGCGGTGCAGGAACTGCGCGTCACGCTGCAGCGACTCGAGGCATTCCTGCTGCAGAGGCTCGTCGATCCGGACGAGGCCGAGACCGAGCCGGCCGCGCATCCACTGAACGGCAACGGCGCCACCACGGCACTCCACGGCGACTGAGCCCGGTGCCGCTCAGCGCTGCCGCTCGAGGCTGAGATTCGCGACGATCCCGGCGGCGCCGATCGCCGCCACCGCGAGCATGACCCAGGCGGCCATCGACAGTCCGAACAGCGACCAGGTGATCACCTGGCACTCGGCCCCACCCTTCAGGATGCGGGTGACGACCTCGGTGACCGGGAACATGTCGAGCATCGTCCAGAAATCGGCGCCGCACGACGGCAGGCTGCCGAGGGGCTGTGCCTGCATCCACACCTGCCGGCCGGAAGTCGCCGCGGTCGCGCCCGCCGTCACCGCGATCAGGAGCGCGTAGACCACGGCACCCGCGCGTCCCGGGTTGTGCAGCGCGGCGAGCAGGAACGCGGCGCCCACCGCGACCACGCCGAAGCGCTGCAGCATGCACATGTTGCAGGGCGAGAGGTGCTCGACGTACTGGACGAAGAACGCGTACGCCATCATGAGCGCGCAGAGCGCAAGCCCCGCGAGGTTCGCCTGCCGGCGTGTCGGCCACCGGTAGGCCGTGCCGTCAGGCACGGCCGGTCGCCCTCAATTCCTTCTCGACGTCGTCGAGCGAGGTGTGGCGGATGTCCTTGCCGTGGACCATGTAGACGACGTACTCGCAGATGTTCTTCGCGTGGTCGCCGATGCGCTCGAGCGCGCGCGCGACCCAGAGCACGTCGAGCACCCGGCGGATGGTGCGCGGATCTTCCATCATGAAGGTGATGCACTGGCGCTGGATCGACTCGTATTCCTCGTCGAGCACCCGGTCGTCGCGGCAGATCCTGAGCGCCGCGTCCGAGTCGAGGCGCGCGAACGCATCGAGCGAGTCGTGGACCATGACCTGGGCGAGGCGCCCGAGGTGCTTGATCTCCCGGTAGCGGTCCGCGGGACGCTCCATGGTCGCGAGCCGCGAGGCGATGTAGCCGATCTTCTCGGCCTCGTCGCCGATGCGCTCGAGGTCGGTGATCGTCTTGATGATCGCGACGATGAGTCGCAGGTCCGAGGCGGCCGGCGCCCGCGTCGCGAGGATGCGGCTGCACTCCTCGTCGATCGTCACCTCCATCTCGTTGACCTTGTGGTCGCCGCGCGCCACGGCCTCGCCGAGCTGGCTGTCGGCATCGATCAGCGCCGCCACCGCCTGGGTGAGCTGCTGCTCGACGAAGCCGCCCATCTGCAGCACCCGGTTGCGGACGCCCTCGAGGTCCTCGTTGAAGCGCCGCGAGATGTGGGGTCCGAGCTCGGTCACGTCCATCGCCCTGCCTTGTGCCACCCAGACTTCGACCTGCGGCACGTCCGCCGCGTTCCCTGAGGCCACGCGCCTGCGTGACAGGACGTGCCGGGGCCTCGTCCGATTCTTACATATTCGCCGCACTGCGTCCCAAGGCCGGGGCCGGGCATCGCCTCGCACCGGCCGTGGCCTGCCGAACCGGAACGGGCCGCGAGTTGCCGCGCCCGCAAACGAAAACTCCCGCCGCCCTCTGTCGAGGACGGCGGGAGCGGTCATCGCAGCTGCACTCGAGGGGACCCGCGTCCCCCGCGATCAGAACGTGAAGCGGAAGCCCGCCGTCGGGTCGACCGTCGAGGTGTTCAGGTACTCGTTGCCGAGGCCGCCCGTCACGCTCGTCAGCATCGCGCCCACGTAGACGTCGAAGCGCTTGGTGAAGTGATAGTCACCCATCAGCGAGTAGAAGTTCTCCGAACCGCTGCACTGCGAGCTCACGGTCGAAGACTCGCAGCCCGGATGCGCAACCGAGAACGAGTTCTGCTGGTAGCGGTAGTAGGCACCGGTCACGTCGAACTTCGGCGTGACCGCGACCTTGGCACCGATCCAGTAGATCTGCAGCGTCTTCGTGTCCGGATACGCCCCGTTGTTCACCTTCGCGAGGATGTAGCCGCCGATGGTCATCTGGCCCGGGTTGATCGGCGTCGTCGGGTTCTTAAAGTCGATGTGCTCGTAGCCCGCCGAGACCGTCGCGACGTCGGGGAACGCGTACTTGCCCATGAGGCTGAGCGTCGTGTTGTCCGAGATCGTGCCCGCCACCGCCTTGTCGATCGGCGCGCAGGCGTAGCCTGCGACCACGACGCCGGTGCAGGCCTGGCCAACCGCCGCCACGTCGCCGGCGCTCAGGGAACCGGCCGCGATCGCGTCGTCCTTCTGCATGTAGAACGCATCGACCGAGCCGCCCGGGAAGTTCCAGCCGACCGCGAGCTCGGTGGTGTTACCGATGTTCGTGCCGCTGGTCGGCTGGAACTGCGCACCGAGATGGACGCCGATCGGCAGCACCACGTCGTACTTGATGGACCCGTCGAGGCGCCGGTCCTCGGTGTCGCCGCCGCCCGCGGCCGTGCCGGACAGGCCGATCGGCGAGAACGCCTGCG
>Ga0181519_10001252_pt1 | contig 22454 bp, 19 predicted proteins | sample PEATcosm2014_Bin_26_FD_121102 | JGI IMG/M metagenome (GOLD analysis project Ga0181519, IMG submission 121102) | Peatland microbial communities from MTU Mesocosm Facility, Houghton, MI, USA - PEATcosm2014_Bin02_10_metaG | ecosystem: Environmental > Terrestrial > Soil > Wetlands > Peat | place...
CCGCCCTGCCCGAAGACGAAGACCCCGCCGTCGGAGCCGACCATGTCGTAGCTGGTGGAGACCCCGGTCCTCGGGTGGACCGCGGGGGCCGTGGACGGGTGACCCCCGACCATGGTCAGCGTGCCGGGGGCGGAGGTGGGAGCCGCCCCGGCGGTCGACGCCGGGATCCCCCCGACGGCGGCGGCGGCCACCGCCGCCAGGGCCAGGAGCCCGCCGAGTGCACCGAACCGGCGCGGTCGCTTCGTTCCGGAGTGCATCGACAGGTCCCCCGCTCCATCCGATGTGGGGTGCGACCGCGTGGCGTCGCACCGTGGTCGGGACATCATGATCGCCGACCGACCCGTTGGCAACCGGATTCGCGCGCCGCACTCGGGAAACACCTGTTGCGTTTCGCTCGGGAACAACCCAGGCCGGCTCGGGCTCCGACCCTCGCCGTCCGGGGACGGGAGGGAGCCCGACCGTCACCGCTCCGGCGCGGTGACGGGCCACGACCGCGGTGCCGCGCGCCCTCGGACCGACGCGGACCGACGGTGATCGCCCGTGGTGCCGACCGGCCGTGGGACAATCGCCCGACGCCCCCCGGGATGGGGGACCGGGTGACGCGAGGGGAGCGGTCCGTGGCCACGACGCACGGTGACGAGCGGTCCAGCGCCGACGACGCCCCCGGTGTCGGCCCGGTCGAGCTGACCGGTCCCCACATGGCCAAGACGCTCGGGCTCTGGGCGGCCGTCGGCCTGTCGCTCGCCCTGGTCGCCCCCAGCCAGGCGGTCAACATCAATCCGCAGGCGGCGGTGCCCTTCGTCGGCCGGGCGGTCCCGCTGGCCTTTCTGGCGGCGTTCGTCGGGGTCCTGCTGGTCGCCTACGGCGTCACCCGGCTCGCCCAGCGCATCAACGGGTCCGGCTCGCTGTCGACCCTGGTCGCCCAGTCCCTCTCCAGCCGCTCGGGGGCGGCCACCGGCTGGTTCCTCTGCGGCGCCTACATCCTCTTCGTGGTGGTCCAGGCGGTCACCTGCAGCATCTTCCTCGGTTCGTTGCTGGAGGGCCTCGGCGCCGTGCACTCGATCGCCCACCCGGTCACCTTCGTGGTGGCCTTCGTGCTGCTGGGGCTGGCCACCCTGGTGGCCTGCGCCCGGGTGCAGCGGGCGATCGGCGTGCTGATGGCCTTCGAGGTCGGCACCATCGTGCTCATCGTGGTGGTGATGGCCGTCGTGGCGTGGACGGTGATCTTCGGGCACGGTCCCCAGGGACAGCACTTCACCCTCAGCGTCTTCAAGCCCACCGGCGGCAGCAACCTGGGGGAGGCGGCCGTCTTCGGGTTCCTGTCGTTCGCCGGGTTCGAGGGGGCGGTGGCCCTCGGGGAGGAGACCCGCGACCCGCACCACGACATCCCCTTCGCGGTGACCGGCACGGTGGTGTTCGCCGGGATCTTCTTCGTGGCCGTCATCGCCTTCGAGGTGATGGGCTTCGGCACCACCAGCTCGGGGCTCCACAACTTCTACACGTCGGGCGCCCTGGTCGGTTCGCTGGCCCAGCTCTACGCCTCCGACTGGGTGGCCGACCTCATCCGCCTGGGCATCGTGGTCGGGGCCTTCTCGGCGATGAGCGGCAACATCGTGGGGTCGGCCCGGATCCTCTACGCCGTCACCCGCCACGGCTACCCGAACGCCCCGACCGCCCGGCTCCAGACCCGCCAGGCCGTGCCGATCGCCGGCAACCTGGTGATCGGGACCGTGGCCGCCGTCTTCATCGCCGTGTGGTGGGGCCTCCTCCACCAGAGCCCGTTCGACACCTTCGCCGCCGCCGGCACCGCCGGCGTGCTGCTCATCCTGGCCTGTTACGCGCTGACCTCGGCGGGCGCCGGCCGGCAGGTGGCCGCCCGGGTCGATCCCGCCGTGGGCCGGTGGCAGGTGGTCATCCCGGCGGGGGCCATCCTCGTGCTCGGGTACGTCTTCTACAAGAACGTGGTGCCCTGGCCGAGCGGTGGCGAGGAGTGGGCGGTGCTGGTGGCGGCCGGCTGGGTGGTGGTGGCGGTGGTGTCGGTGCTGCACCCACCGCAGCGGTTCGCCAGGTTCCTCGGGGTGGACGACGCCGCCGGCGTCGCCGAGGTCGCTGAGCCGGTCGACCCCCTCGACCCGCTGCCCTGAGCGGCGGGTGCCCTACGCCGGGACGCCGGACGGCGGCCGGAGGTGGAACACCAGCCGGGTGGTCCGGACCGCCACCCAGTAGCTGAGGGCGGCCAGCGGGATCTCCGCGAAGCCCATGACCACCGCCTCCTTCCGGGCGACGCCGGCGGAGGAGACGATGTTGATCCAGGCGTCGCAGAGGAGGAGGGTGCCGGCGGCGGTGGCCGCCACCACCACCCAGGGGGACCGTCGGTGGATGGCCCAACCGGTCAGCGCCAGGGACACCGCCTCGGCGACGTCGAGGCCGCACCAGGCGACGATCAGGTGGCGGGCCACCTCGACCTGCGGCTCCTCGGTGAAGGTCACCACCAGGGGCACCACCAGGGCCGCGGCGGCGACGGCCAGCACCACCGACACCCACCCGAAGGCGGGGAGCGGCCCCGAGCGCGATGCCAGCTCCCGCACCATCACCGCGGTGCAGACGGCGATCACCACCACCACCAGGGCGACGAAGACGGGGGTGGTTCCGACCCACGGCACGCCGCCGGTCCGGGTGAGCAGGCGGAACCAGGCGGCGATCCCCGTGGCGACGGCGGTGAGCGAGGCGGCGACCACCGCCACCGGGCGTCCCCGCCCGCTCGACACCGCGGTGACCACCATGGCCACCAGCATCGCCACGATCAGGCCGGCAGCCAGCAGGTGGACGTCGTGGGCGAGCGCCTGTGGCTTCTGCTCGTCGTAGAGGAGGACGATCCAGGGGGCGAGGAACACCGCGGCGGCCCAGAAGAGCCACTGCAGCCGGTCGACCGACCGGGGCCAGGGCTCCCCGGGACCGGCCGTCGGCGCGGCCTCCCCGTCGACGGCGGGGCTCAGGCGAGGCACTGCGACCGCCAGGCGTCGCAGCGGAAGGCCACGTCGACGGTCACGTCCCCCTCGACCCCGAGGAGCTCGGCCAGCAGACGCCGCGCCTCGGCGAACAGCCGGGACCGCGTCGGTTCGGTCATGGTGATCACCCAGCTGAGGGTGCCGAGCAGCCCGATGAGGTCGTCGGCGTCGAGGGACACCTCCCAGAAGAATTTGGCGTGCTCCGGCGACCGGAACGGCAGCCCCGCCGGGATCTCCAGGGTGGAGACCGGGCGGACGGCGTCGGCCAGGACCTGGCCGGTGAGCCCGCCCTCGCCGCCCCCGTTCCCGTCGTCCCCGGCGCGGCGGGTCAGCAGGTCGCGGGCCTGGCTCATGAACGGTCCCTCGGGATCGGGCCCGGTCCACAGGGCGGCCAGGAAGCCCCCGGGAACCAGGACGCGGGCCACCTCCCGCAGGGCCGGCTCCACGTCCATCCAGTGCCACGACGACGAGGCGAGCACCGCGTCGGCGCTGGCGTCGTCGAGGGGCAGCGCCTCGCCCCGCCCGTCGACCGCCCGGGCACCGGGCACCTCGTCGACCAGCACGGCGCGCATACGGTGGTCGGGCTCCACCGCCACCACCTCGCCGGCCCGTCCGACCAGCAGCCGGGTGAGCGCCCCGGTGCCGGCGCCCAGATCCACCACCCGGTCGACCGTCCCCGGTAGCAGCCAGTCGACCGCCGCCACCGGGGGACCGGGGCGGTAGCGCTCGTAGTGGGAGGCCACCTCGCCGAAGCTCCCCGACCGCACCGCCTTCACCTCCGGCGGCAGGTGGGAGAGCGAAACGTCGTGCTCCCCGGGTCGGGGCGTGGTGGCCATGCCAGAGCGTAACGGTCCGTCGCCCCCACCCGCCGCGGCCGCGGCTCAGTCCTCGCCGGCCTCCGGTCGGTGACGGATGATGACCACCGGACAGGTGGCGTGGGTGACGCACTCCTGGCTGACCGATCCGAGGCGCAGGCCGGCGAAGCCGCCGCGTCCCCGCGAGCCGAGCACCAGCAGGTCGGCTCCGTCGGAGGCGTGGAGGAGCGACTCAGTCACGTCCCCCTGGGCGACCAGCAGGGACATCCGCACCCCGGGCTCGGGCTCGACGGCCGCCACCGCGTTGACCAGAAAGTCCTTGCAGCGCGCCTCGATCTCCGAGCGGTCGAAGGCGCCGGGGATGTCGAGGAACGGCATCTGCCAGGCGAACACGGCCACCACCTCGCCGCCGTGCACCTCGGCCTCGTCGAGTGCCCACCGGAGTGCCCGGTTCCCGTGCTCGGACCCGTCCACGCCGACGACGACCCGGTAACTCACGCCGCCTCCCGCAGCGACGCGGGCTCCACGGCCTCGTACACCTCGGCCTCGAGCTCCTCGAGGCTCTGCCCCCTCGGCTCGGGGAGGAGCGTGAGCGTCAGGACGAGGCCGGCCAGGCAGACCACCCCGGAGATGACCTCCGCTCCCCGCAGGCCGAGATGGGAGGCGAGCAGCACCGGGAAGAGGAACGCCCCGGCGAACGCCCCCATCTTGCCGGCCGCCGCCGAGATCCCGTGGCCGGTGGTCCGGACGTCCACCGGGAAGATCTCCGCCGGGTAGACGAAGGTGGTGGTGTTCGGTCCGAACTCGGTGAAGAAGTAGCTGACCCCGTAGAGGAGGGTGAACGGCACCACCATCGAGGTGACCCCGGGCACCAGGCCGATGAGGAGGAAGCAGAGCGCCATCATGGCGAACCCGACCGACTGGATCGTCTTGCGGCCGGCGCGGTCGAGGAGCCAGATGGCCACCGCGTAGCCGGGCAGGGCGAAGACCGCGAAGATGGCCAGCTGCAGCAGGGTGTTCGAGAGCAACGTCCCGTGCGGGTTGATCAGCTTCAGGATCTCCGGGCTGGAGATGGTGTTGCCGTAGTAGGCGAAGTCGAGGAGCATCCAGCACCCGGCGGTGCCCACCAGCCACAGGAGCATCCGCCGGTTGCGGGCGATCACCGCGAACCCCTCCATGGCGCGCTGCCGGTTCCGGATGGCCGGGGAGGGGGCCGCCGCCGGTGGAGCGTCGTCCGCCGTCGTCGCCGCCGCCGTGCCCGCCGCCGCGGCGATCGCCTTCTGCGCCTCCTCGCCCTCGCCGGCGGCGGTGGCGAAGCGCGGGGTCTCGTGGATCTGCCGTCGCAGGTAGAACACGGCCAGCCCGGGGATCGCCCCGAGGAAGAGGAGCGTCCGCCACACCAGGTTGTCGGAGAGGCCGCTGGCCAGCAGGATCGAGGCGATCAGCGGGCCCACCACCAGGCCGAGGCCCTGCATGGCGAAGACCAGGCCCACCATGCGACCGCGGGAGTCCTTGCCCGAGTACTCGCTCATGATGGTGGCCGACACCGGGTAGTCGCCGCCGATGCCGATCCCCAGGATGATCCGGGACACCAGCAGGAAGGTGTAGTTGGGCGCCAGCGAGGAGGCGATCGCCCCGATGGCCAGGATGAGCACCTCGTACCCGTAGATCTTCTTCCGGCCCAGGATGTCGGCGACCCGCCCGAACACCAGGGCGCCGACCGCCGAGGCGGCCAGGGTGGCCGAGTTGAGCCACGACACCTGGGACGTCGAGAGGTCCCACTGGGGGGTGAGGAGGGCGACGACGATGCCGATCACGAACAGGTCGTAGGCGTCGGTGAAGAAGCCCATCCCCGACACGACCATGATCTTCCACTGGAAGCGGGTGATCCGGCTGTCGTCGAGGGCCTGGAAGGCGTCGCCGCCGCCCGTCGGAGTGCCCGCCTCGCTCACGGGTCCGAGTGTGGACCGCGCCGTCCGTCGCCGCAATGGACGGGAGGTGATCTTCGGTGACACGACGGTGAACCTTGTGTGACGGCCGTTCACCCGACGGTCACCCTGCCCGGCGGCACGTCCGGCGGCACGTCCGGCGGCACGCCCGGGCCGGACGCGCGCACCGGCCGTGCACCCACGAAAGCACCTGAGGTCCCGTCCAGCTCGTGAAATTCTTCACGAGCAACGTCCCAGCTCAACAGCGTGATCCGGGGAAATTTCACCGAAGATGCACCAATTCGGGGCCCCGGGCGGCTATCGTGGCCGTCCCGACGGACAGCGCCCGTCCGCCGCCCCAGCCGGCGGCGACCGCCTGCACGACCCGATCAGGAGCTGCGAAGCCCACCACCATCACTCACGACCGGACGTAACCAACCCGCTAGCACACCCGGCTTTCGTAGCCAGGCCGTACCACCCTTCCCGGTGCTCGGCTGGGGATTTGAATGCGCAGATGTGGGGTCCACCCAACCAGAAGAGAGTCTGAGGCCGACCGCGTCCCGCGGCGTCCCGGACCGACCACGGAAAAGGTCCACCCCACATGGCTTCCCCACTGTTCCCTTCGCGTACCCCTGCGTCCGCGCACCCTCCGACCGATCCCCGGCCCGCCACCGTTCACCGCCGGCTCACGTTGGCCGGCCTCGGCGCCGGCCTCTGTGCCTGTGCCGCCGGCGCCGGCGCCCTCCTGATGGTGCCGGCCGGCGCGTCCTCGACCGTCACGCCGTCGCTGCCCACCGGGGCCGGCGTCGTCCTGAACGCCCCGATCGTCGACGTGGCCGAGGTGCCCGACGGCCACGGCTACTGGGAGGACGCCGCCGACGGCGGCATCTTCACCTTCGGTGACGCCGGCTTCTACGGCTCCACCGGCTCGCTGACGCTCAACCGCCCGATCGTCGGCATGGCACCGACCCCCGACGGCCACGGCTACTGGGAGGTGGCCGCCGACGGCGGTGTCTTCGCCTTCGGCGACGCCGGTTTCTACGGCTCCACGGGGTCGATGGCGCTGGACAGCCCGGTGGTCGGCCTGGTGCCGACCGCCGACGGCCACGGCTACTGGGAGGTGGCCGCCGACGGTGGCGTGTTCGCCCTGGGCGACGCCGCCTTCGAAGGCTCGGCCGCCGGCCTGTCGCCGACCAGCCCGATCGTCGGCCTGGCCGCCACCCCCGACGGCCACGGCTACTGGGAGGTGGCCGCCGACGGGGCGGTGTTCGCGGTGGGCGACGCCGGGTTCGCCGGCAACGCGCCGGCCGGCAGTGCCATCGTGGCCGTCGAGGGCGACGGATCCGGCTACCGGCTGGTGGATGCCGACGGCGGCATCTTCGCCATGGGCGGGGCCGCCTTCGACGGCTCGGTCGGCGGCATCCACCTCAACCGCCCGGTGATCGCCGGCGCCTCCACCCCGGCCGGCTACCTCTCGGTGGCTGCCGACGGCGGCATCTTCACCTTCGGCGCGGCCGGCTACTTCGGCTCGCTGGGCGGCAGCACGGTGCGCCAGGCGGCGGCTCCGGCGCCGACCCCGACGGCGGTGGTCGACTACGGGCTCACCCCCGGCCAGATCGCCCTGTGGGAGCACGTGAACATGTGCGAGGAGGGCGGCGTCTGGGACGTCGACGGCCCCGAGTTCGCCGGCGGCCTGGGGTTCACGCGGGCCAACTGGGCCCGCTTCAACACCTTCGGCTTCCCGGCGGACGCCGCCGACGCCACGCCGCTGCAGCAGATCCGGGTGGCGGTGGCCTTCGCCGTGGCCTACTACGGCTCGCCCGACGCCGGCCCCGACCAGGGGGGTTGCGCCGGCTACTGACCGGTCGGCGACCCGGCGCCCGGCTCCCGCCGCGGCGCCGGGTTCCCGCCGTCGGACACCGTCCGTGCGGCCCCGCTAGTGTCGATGATCGTGTCCGTGGCGCTGACGATGCATCGCCCGACCCCTACGAGGAGATGCCCCGATGCGCGTGCTCCGCACCCCTGACGAACAGTTCGCCGGGCTGCCCGACTTCCCGTTCGAGCCCCACTACGCCGAGGTCGCCGATCCCGACGGCGGCACCCTCCGGGTCCACTACCTGGACGAGGGGCCGGCGGACGGACCGGTGGTGCTGCTGCTCCACGGGGAGCCCTCGTGGTCGTTCCTGTACCGGCACATGCTCCCCGTCCTGACCGCCGCCGGGCTCCGGGCGGTCGCCCCCGACCTGGTCGGCTTCGGCCGGTCGGACAAGCCGACCCCGCGCACCGAGTACACCTTCGCCCGGCACGTGGAGTGGGTGCGGGAGCTCTGCTTCGACCGTCTCGGGCTCGACGGGGTCACGCTGGTCTGCCAGGACTGGGGCGGCCTCATCGGCCTCCGACTGGTGGGGGAGCACCCCGACCGCTTCGCCCGGGTGGTGGCGGCCAACACCTTCCTCCCGACCGGGGACACCGACCCGGGGGACGCCTTCCGGGCCTGGCGGAAGTTCTCCCAGGAGGTGGAGGAGTTCCCGACCGGCGCCATCGTCAACATGGGCTGCACCACCGATCTCGCCCCCGGTGTGGTCGCCGGCTACGACGCCCCCTTCCCCGACCAGACCTACGTGGAGGGGGCCCGGCAGTTCCCGCTGCTGGTGCCGGCCACCCCCGACGACCCGGCGTCGGAGGCGAACCGGGCGGCCTGGACGGTGCTCGAGCGGTTCGACAAGCCGTTCCTCACCGCCTTCAGCGACCAGGACCCGATCACCGCCGGGGCGTGGCGCGCCCTGCAGGAGCGGATCCCCGGGGCCGCCGGCCGGGAGCACGTGACCATCGAGGGCGGGGGTCACTTCCTCCAGGAGGACCGGGGACCCGCCCTGGCCGCCGCGGTGGTCGAGTTCGTCCGATCGACGTAGGCGCCGGCCGACGGCACGGGTCGGTGACCCCGACCCCGTCCCGGTCCGACGGCTGCGTGCCCGTGGGACGATCAGCGCCGATGCCGGTCTCCATCCGTGACGCCGGGTTGGCCGACATGGCCGACCTCCAGAGGGTGTTCGAGCGCGCTTCCCGGTCGAACGAGCACGACCGCGGGCTGTTGGCGGAGCACCCCGGATGGCTGGTCCTCTCGGACGCGGGGGTCATCGAGGGGCGGACCAGGGTGGCCACCGACCACCACGGGGCGGTCGTCGGCTTCGCCACCGTGGTGATCGCCGACGGCTTCGCCGAGATCGAGGACCTGTTCGTGGAACCGACTCGGATGCGGCAGGGCATCGGGTCGGCACTGGTGGCGGACCTGTCGGCGCGGGTGCTCGCCCTGCACGTCGATCTGCTCGAGGTGACAGCCAACCCCCACGCCATGGCGTTCTACGAGCACCTCGGATTCGTGGAGATCCGGATCGTCGAGACGCCCGGCTACCCGGCTTCCCGCATGCGCCGATCGACACGGTGGCCCGACTGCGTCCACCGACGCGGCGGATGGCATGGCCGACGGCCTCCATGGTGTGGCCGACCCGATCGCCGGCCTCCGGCGGGCATGCTGGAACCATGAGGATCCCGCGTCCCGGCGACCGCCACCGCGCCGGCACCCCCGTCGGCCCGGGACAGGAGTCGGTGTGGGACTACCCCCGGCCGCCGCGCCTGGAGCCCGTCGCCGCCCGCATCCGGATCGTGTTCGCCGGGGTCACCATCGCCGACACCGTCGGCGCCATCCGGGTCCTCGAGACCAGCCACCCACCCAACTACTACCTGCCGCCCGGCGACCTCCTGGACGGCTGCCTGACCCGGACCCGCCGGACGTCGTTCTGCGAGTGGAAGGGCTCGGCCCACTACGACGACGTCACCGTCGGGGAGGCAGTGGCGCCGGCTGCTGCCTGGGGGTACGACCACCCGAGTCCGGCGTTCACCGCCATCACCGGCTTCGTCGCCTTCTACGCCGGACCGATGGACCGCTGCCTGGTGGGTGACGAGGAGGTCGAGCCCCAGCCCGGCGGCTTCTACGGAGGCTGGATCACCGCCGACCTGGTCGGGCCGTTCAAGGGCGGGCCGGGCACGACGGGCTGGTAGCGGTCCCGGCCGCACCACCGGGCCAGTCGCAGGGAGGTCATCCGACCGTGCGGCCGGACGGCACCGGACCCGGTCCTCAGATGGTGAAGGCGAGGTTGGTGGCCAGCTGGCGACCCAGGTCGGGGTCGCCCCCCAGCCGGATGTCGCCGCCGAGGAACGGCTCGGCCCCGATCCGGCCGCCGGTCAGGCCGAGGAAGAGCATGGCCCCGAGCTCGAGCGAGACGGTCGGGGGTCCGTCGAGGTCGTCCACCACCCGGGCCCGGTCCTCCACGGCCACCGCCCAGGTCCGCTCGACCGGCCCGGTCACCCGGAGCGACACGGTGGTGCCGGCCGGGAGCCCCGCCCGACGCCCGACGACGTAGCCCAACGACGCCTCCGGCTCGGCCAGGGCGGCGTCGACGTGGTCGGGATCGTTCCGGGCCGGCCGGCCGACGGCGGCCCGGATGTCGTGCTCGTGCATGAAGCAGTCGTAGTGCCGGATCCGCATGAACCGGCCGTAGGTCTCGTCGGGTCCCGCCGGGGTCCACGACGGCCGGTCGAAGTCCGCCTGGGTCATCGCCCCGAGGGACGCCATCCGCCGCGAGGTGACCGAGCGGAACCGGTCGAGGACCGCGGGGCCGCCGAGCGGCCGCATCGACGCCACCCACGCCTCGTTGGCCCGGCCGATGTCGTTGCGGAGGTGCGGGGCCTCGGGGACGTCGATGTCCGGGCCCGGGACGCCGTCCAGCATCGACTCGGTCCCCACCATGTGGGCGACGGCGTCCTGCACCGACCACCCCGGCAGGCAGGTGGGGGTGGCCCACTGGGCGGTGTCCAGCCCGTCGCACAGCTCGGCGACGGCGGTGAACTGCTCGTCCAGCAGCCGGACCGTCCGGTCGCGGTCCACGATGGTCGGCATGGGTACCTCCTCGCACGCACCACCCGTTGCGGGTGGTGTCGGGACATCCTGGCCGATGGCGGGCGTCCGTGCCGGTCGGCCCGCTCAGGCCTCGCCACCCCCGCCCGCACCGCCGAGGTCGATCACCTGGCCCCGGTCGATGCTGACCCAGTCACGGCCCGAGAGGTAGGGCCGGAACGACTCCACGATCCGCCGCTCGTCGTCGGACGTCTTCGGCCGCTGCAGCTCGAAGAGGTCGGGGAACTCCAGCCAGCCGGTCACCGTCTCCCAGAGGCGCACGGCGGCGTCGCCGGACGGGGGGTCGATGAGGACCGGCCCGAACAGGCACTGGTCGTCCGGGAAGAAGAGGGTGGGGACCCCGTACCCACCGGCGCCGATCACCTTCCGGTGTTCGGCCAGCACCTCGTCGCCGGTGGTGGGGTCGGCGATGGCCTCGTCCACCAGGTCGGGGTCGAGGCCAAGCTCGGCGACCAGCTCGCGGGCCACCTCGGGCCGGTGGGGCTTGCGTCCCTCCTGGTGGAGGGCGGCGCCCGCCCGGAGGTACCAGGCGTCGAGGAGGTCCATGTCGGTGCGGCGCAGCAGGGCGCCGACCCGCATCATCGACCACCCGTAGGACCACTCGCGCTCCCAGGGGTGCTTCTTGCCCTCGACGCGGTTGACCTCCTCGAGGCTGAAGAACCGCCAGTTGACCTCGAGCCCGGTCTGCCGGCGCACCTCCCGGATCCAGCGCGACGTCTGGAAGGCGTAGGGGCACATGACGTCGAAGTGGAAGTCCACGGTGGTCGGTCGTTCGGTCACGGTGCCCCCGAGCCTTGCACGCCCCGGGGCCCGGCACCCGTCGGTGCCGTCGGCGTGTTCCTCCGACGGTGTCGCAGATCGGTGCAACCGGTGGGCCGCCCGCTGCGAAGGAGTGGGTACGGGTGCGAGCCCGGGCAGCGCAACCACGACCCCCATCGGAACACGAGTACGAGGTGACAACCATGCAACTGAGAGCGAAGCGTTCGCGCCTGGCCGCCCTGGTGGCGGTCGGCGCGCTGATCGGGGGGCTCCTGGCCTCCCTCGGGGCCGTACGGCCGGCGGTGGCGGTGCCGGCGGGCACCGCCACCGTGACGGTGGTGCACGGCGTCCCGAACACCGCCGTCGACGTGTACGTCGACGGCACCGACGTCCTGCCGGACTTCACCTTCGGCACGGTGAGCCCGCCCCTGACGGTGCCGGCCGGCTCCCACGACGTCGAGATCAAGCTGGCGGGCACCTCCACCGTCGCCCTCTCGGGGACGGTGGACCTCACCGCCGGGGAGAACGCCACCGCGGTGGCCAACCTCACCACCACCGGTTCGCTGGCCCTCAACGTGTACCAGAACCCGACCACCCCGGCCCCGACCGGGGACGCCTGGGTGCTGGTCCGGCACACGGCGCAGGCGCCGCCGGTCGACGTCTACGCCGGGTCCACCAAGGTGGTCACCGCCCTCGCCAACCCGGACACCGCGGGCCCGCTGGCCGTCCCGGCCGGCACGGTGCCGGTGTCGGTGGCGGTGAGCCCGTCCACGCCGTCCTCGACGCCGGTGCTCGGCCCGCTCCCCCTGACCCTGGCCGCCGGCAACGTCTCCATCGTCTACGCCATCGGCGTGCCCGGGACCAGCCTGACGGCGGTGGTCCAGAGCTACACCGTGGGCACCACCCCGCCACCGCCGAACGCCGCCACCGTCACCGTGGTGCACGGCATCCCCGGCGCCACGGTCGACGTCTACGTGAACGGCACCGTCGTGCTCCCCGGCTTCACCTTCGGCACGGTCAGCCCGGCCCTGTCGCTGGCACCGGGGACCTACTCGGTGGCGGTCAAGGCGGCCGGCACGGACACCACCATCCTCAGCGCCACCGCCACCCTCAGCGCCGGGGAGAACGCCACCATCGTGGCCAACCTCAGCGCCACCGGGACACCGGAGCTGACCGTCTTCCAGAACCCGACCACGCCGGCCCCGCCCGGTGAGGCGTGGGTGCTGGTCCGGCACACCGCCGAGGCCCCGGCCGTCGACGTCTACGCCGGCTCCACCAGGGTGGTCACCGCCCTCACCAACCCGAACTCGGCCGGCCCGCTGGCCGTGCCGGCCGGCACCCTGCCGGTGTCGGTGAAGGTGAGCCCGTCGACCCCGTCCACCGCGCCGGTGCTCGGGCCGCTCGGCCTCAACCTCACGGCCGGCCACGTGTACATCGCCTACGCCATCGGCAGCGCGACGGCCAGCCCGAGCACCCTCACCGTGGCGCTCCAGAGCTACGCGGTGGGCAACCGCGGCGGCGGCTACCTCCTGTCCGGCCGGGACGGCGGCCTCTTCGCCTTCGGCGACGCCACCTTCCAGGGCTCGCTGCCCGGACTCGGCGTGCACGTCGACGACATCGTGGACCTGGCGGCGACCGCCGACGCCAGGGGCTACTGGCAGGTCGGCGCCGACGGCGGCCTCTTCGCCTTCGGCGACGCCGGCTTCTTCGGCTCGGTGCCCGGTCTCGGGATCCACGTGGACAACATCGTCGACGTGCTGCCCAGCGCCGACGGGCAGGGCTACCTGGAGATCGGCTCCGACGGCGGCGTCTACGCCTTCGGCGACGCCACCTTCCACGGCTCGGTGCCCGGCTCCGGCATCCACGTGAACAACATCGTGGCGGCGGCGAACACCCCCGACGGGGGCGGCTACTGGCTGATCGGCTCCGACGGCGGGGTCTACGCCTACGGTGACGCCACCTACCACGGCTCGGTGCCCGGCGCCGGGGCGACCATCGACAACGCGGTGGGCATCCTGCCGACCGCCGACGGCCAGGGCTACACCATCGCCGCCTCCGACGGCGGGGTCTTCGCCTTCGGCGACGCCCCGTACACCGGCTCGCTGCCGGGCCTCGGGGTTCACGTGGACAACGTGATCGGCATCATCGGCGGCAACACCCTCGACGGGTCGCTGCTGATCGGCTCCGACGGCGGCGTCTTCGCCTTCGGGGGGGCCACCTTCGCCGGCTCGCTGCCGGGGCTGGGGGTCGCCGTCGACGACATCGTGGCCGGCACGTCGACCTGAGCCGACCGGCCACGTGCGTTCCACCCGGCCGGGGGTCCCCCACCCCCGGCCGGGTGGCGCGTCCGGACGGCGCGGCACACCCCGATGGTTGAATGGGGGGATGGGACCTGACGGGGCACTGCCGGTGCTCCACCCGGTGGTGGCGGAGTGGTTCCGGCGACGGTTCCCCGAGGGCCCCTCCGCCCCCCAGGCGCTGGGCTGGCCGGCCATCGCCGCCGGCGGTGACACCCTGATCGCCGCCCCCACCGGCTCCGGCAAGACCCTCACCGGCTTCCTGATGGCCATCGACCGCCTCTACCGCGAGGGCACCGCCACCGACACCCCCGCCACCCCCCGCACCCGGGTCGTCTACGTCTCGCCGCTGAAGGCCCTGGCCGTCGACATCCACGACAACCTCGAGCGCCCCCTGGCGGAGATGCGGGCCGTCGCGGAGGAGCTGGGGGAGGCGCCCCCGCCGATCACCGTGGCCGTCCGCACCGGCGACACCCCGGCCGCCGCCCGGGCGGCCATGCTGGCCAAGCCGCCGACCATCCTGGTCACCACCCCGGAGTCCCTCTACCTGCTGGTCACCTCGGCCAAGGGCCGGACCCTGCTGGCCACCACGGAGACGGTGATCGTGGACGAGATCCACGCCCTGGCCCGCGACAAGCGGGGCTCCCACCTGGCGCTCACCCTCGAGCGCCTCGACCACCTGGTGGTGGGCCCCCGCCCCCAGCGGATCGGGCTGTCGGCCACCCAGCGCCCCATCGAGGAGACCGCCCGCCTGCTCACCGGGGTGGGCCCCGACCGCTCCGCCACCGTCGTCGACTGCGGGCTGCGGCGCGACCTCGACGTCTCGGTCGAGCTGCCGGGCACCGAGCTCTCGGCGGTGGCATCCACCGAGCAGCTGGGCGAGGTGCTCGACCGCATCGCCGAGCACGTGCGGCGACACCGGACCACCCTGGTCTTCGTCAACACCCGGCGGATGTCCGAGCGCCTGGCCCACCTGCTGGCCGACCGGCTGGGCGGGGAGCAGGTGGCCGCCCACCACGGCAGCCTCTCGAAGGACCGGCGCCTCCGGGTCGAGCAGCGCCTCCGGGCCGGCGACCTCCGGGCCCTGGTGGCCACCGCCTCGCTGGAGCTGGGCATCGACATCGGCCCGGTGGAGCTGGTCTGCCAGGTCGGCTCCCCCCGCAGCATCGCCACCTTCCTCCAGCGGGTCGGCCGGTCCAACCACTCGCGAGGCGGGGTGCCACGCGGCCTCCTCTACCCGCTCAGCCGCGACGAGCTGGTGGAGTGCGCCGCCCTGCTGGCCGCCGTCCGGGCCGGCGACCTCGACCGGACCGTCGCCCCGGTCGCCCCCCTCGACATCCTCGCCCAGCAGGTGGTGGCCGAGGTGGCGGCCGGCGAGGAGTGGGACGAGGACGACCTGCTGGCCCTGGTTCGCCGGTCCGCCCCCTACGCCGGCCTCACCGACGGGGACTGGGGCGACGTGCTCGACCTGGTGGCCGACGGTGTCACCACCGGGCGCGGCCGGCGCATGGCCTACGTCCACCGCGACCGGGTGCACGGGGTGCTGCGTCCCCGCCGGGGGGCCCGCATCGCCGCCCTCACCAGCGGGGGCGCCATCGCCGAGGTGGGGGACTACCGGGTGGTCCTCGACCCCGACGAGGTGACGGTGGGCACCGTCAACGAGGACTTCGCCATCGAGTCGATGGCCGGCGACGTCTTCCTCCTCGGCACCCACTCGTGGCGGGTCCGGCGGGTGGAGCAGGGCGTGGTCCGGGTCACCGACGCCGAGGGCGCCACCCCGACCGTGCCCTTCTGGCTGGGGGAGGCGCCCAGCCGGACCGACGAGCTCTCCCACCACGTGTCCGAGCTCCGCGCCCTGGTCGACGAGGGGGTGGGGCGCCTGCCGGCGGGGACCGACCCCGGCCGGCTGGACCCGGTGGTCGCGGCGGTGGCCGGACGGTGCGGCATCGACGACTCGGCCGCCCGGCAGGTGGTCGAGTACCTGGCGGCCGGGCGCGCCGCCCTCGGGGTGCTGCCCACCCACGACCAGCTGGTCTTCGAGCGGTTCTTCGACGAGGCCGGGGGCACCCAGCTGGTGGTGCACGCCCCCTTCGGGGGGCGGGTCAACCGGGCCTTCGGGCTCGCCCTCCGCAAGCGGTTCTGCGCCACCTTCGACTTCGAGCTCCAGGCGGCGGCCTCCGACGATGCCGTGGTGCTCTCGCTCGGGCCCCAGCACAGCTTCCCGGTGGGTGACGCCGCCAAGCTCCTGCGGTCGACGACGGCCCCCGACGTGCTGGCCCAGGCGGTGCTGGTCTCCCCGATGTTCATCTCCCGGTGGCGGTGGAACCTCAACCGGTCGCTCGGGGTGCTGCGCTTCCGGGGCGGGCGCCGGACCCCGCTGCCCATCCAGCGGATGGAGGCCGACGACCTGATGGGGGCGGTCTTCCCCGCCCTGGCGGCCTGTCAGGAGAACGCCCCCGCCGGGCCGATCGCCATCCCCGACCACGTCCTGGTCCGCCAGGCCCTCGACGACTGCCTCCACGAGGCGATGGACGTCGACGGGTTGGTCGAGCGGCTCCGGGCCATGGAGGACGGCACCCTCCGGGTCCACGCGGTCGAGACCACCGAGCCGTCGGTCCTCGCCCAGGAGATCCTGAACGGGAAGCCCTACACCTTCCTCGACGACGCCCCCCTCGAGGAGCGCCGCACCCGGGCCGTCCAGATGCGGCGGGGCGTGCCCCTCGACCCGACCGACTTGGGCCGGCTCGACGCCGCCGCCATCGAACGGGTCCGCGACGAGGCGGCCCCCGACGTGCGGACGGCCGACGACCTCCACGACCTGCTCCTCTCCACCGTGGTCCTCCGGCCCGACCTGCGGTGGGCCGACCGTTTCGCCGAGCTCCGGACGGCGGGTCGGTGTGCCACCGTCCGGCTCCCCGACGCCGGCGCCGAGCTGTGGGTGGCCACCGAGCGGGCCGGGTGGCCGGGCCGGATCTGGCCGTCGGTCACCGTGGACCCCGCACCGGACCCGCGGCACGCCCCGGTGCCCGACACCGACCCCGACCAGCTGGTGGCCGAGGTGCTCCGCGGCCACCTGGACGTCACCGGCCCGGTGACCGCCGCGCAGCTGGCCGACCGCACCGCGCTCACCTCCCACCGGGTGGCGGTGGGCCTCGCCCGCCTGGAGGCCGAGGGCTTCGCCATGCAGGGGGCGTTCGACCCCGACCTCGGGGACCCGGGTGCGGTGCAGTGGTGCGCGCGCCGCCTGCTCGCCCGGATCCACGGCTACACCCGCAACCGGCTCCGTGCCGAGATCGAGCCCGTCTCGGCCCAGGACCTGGTGCGCTTCCTCCTGCGGTGGCAGCACGTGGCGCCGGGCACCCAGCTCGAAGGGCGGGCCGGGGTGGTGGCGGTGGTCGAGCAGCTCCAGGGGTTCGAGGTGGCGGCCGGCGCGTGGGAGCAGGGTGTGCTCTCCTCGCGGATCGAGGCCTACCAGAGCGCCTGGCTCGAGGACGCCTGCCTGTCGGGGGCGGTCGTGTGGGGGCGCCTCGGGCTCCGGTCACCGTCGGATACCCCGGCGGGTCGCCGGGGGGCCGCCTCCCCGTCGCGCTCGACACCGCTGGCCTTGGCCGTCCGCGACGACCTGCCGTGGCTGCTGCTGGCCGCCCGGGGCGGGTCGGTGCCGGACGAGCCGGCCCACGGGCCCGGGCGGGACCTCCTCGACGCCCTCCGCCTCCACGGGGCCCTCTTCCACACCGAGCTCGGGGCGCGTACCGGACGACTCCCGGTCGAGGTCGAAGAGGGCCTCTGGGACCTGGTCTCGCGGGGACTCGTGACCGCCGACGGGTTCGGCGCGGTCCGTTCGCTGCTCAGCGCCCGCCAGGTCTGGCAGCGCCGCCATGGCCCCGGGGGCCGGCGATCCGGCGGACGGCGCCGGGCGGGCGCCACCCGGGTCATCGGCGAGGGCCGCTGGGCGCTCCTCCCCGGGGTCGACCCCGACGACGATCCGGACACCCTGGCCGAGGCGGTGGCCGAGCAGCTGCTGGCCCGGTGGGGCGTGGTGTTCTGGGATCTGATGGCCCGTGAGACGCTGGCCCTCCCGTGGCGCGACGTGGCCCGGGCCCTCCGGCGGCTGGAGGCCCGTGGGCAGATCCGGGGCGGCCGGTTCGTCACCGGCTTCTCGGGGGAGCAGTTCGCCCTGCCCGAGGCGGTCGAGGCCCTCCGGGCGGTGCGCCGGACGGCGCGTACCGGCGAGGTGATCGTCGTGAACGCCACCGACCCGCTCAACCTCGTGGGGACCGTGCTCCCCGGGCCGCGGGTGCCGGCGGTCCGGACCAACCAGGTCACCTACGTGGACGGTGCGCCGGCACCGGCCCCGGCGGTCGCCGGCGGCACACCGGCGTAGGCCGCCCCGGGGCGCGGTCGCGGGCGTACCATCGACCGGGATGCCCCCGGGACCCGAGCTCTGGACGGAACGGCTGCACCTGCGCCGGTGGACGGAGGCCGACCTCCGTCCGTTCGCCGCCCTCAACGCCGACCCCGTGGTGATGGAACACTTCCCGTCCACCCTCACCGAGGCCGAGGTGGCGACCTTCATCGAGCGGACCGAGGCGGCGTTCGACGAACGCGGGTACGGCTGGTGGGCGGTCGACACCCGGCACGACGGCACCTTCATCGGGATGGTCGGCCTGGGCCGGGTGGACGCCGACTACCCGTTCGGCCCGGCCGTCGAGACGGGGTGGCGCCTGGACCGGCGCGCCTGGGGCCAAGGGTTCGCCAGCGAGGCGGCCCGGGCGGCACTGGCCCACGGGTTCGCCACCGTCGACGCCGGGGAGATCGTGGCCTTCACCGCGGTCGGCAACCGGCGATCGCAGGCGGTGATGGCGCGGATCGGGATGTCCCGCGACCCGGCCGACGACTTCGACCACCCCCACCTGGCCGCGGACCACCCGCTCCACGCCCACGTCCTCTACCGCCTGGACCGGAAGGCGTGGGAGGCCGCCGGGGGCGGGAGGTGACCAGCGGGATCCCTACGTGGGGATGCCCCGCTTCTGGGGATGGACGGTGTCGCCGCGGGCCAGCATGGCGACGAGCTCGGTGATCCTGCGGGTCCTGGTCTCCGGCCGCCGCGCCGTCTCGATGCGGTAGAGCACCGAGTAGCGGTTGGCCTTGGTCAGCACCGCGAACATCGCCGCCGCCCGCGGCTCGGCTTCGAGCGCGGCGGCCAGGTCGTCAGGGACCTCGGCGGTGGACTGGCCGGCGTAGGCGACGTCCCAACGGCCGTCCGCCCGGGCCCGCTCGACCGCGGCCGATCCGGCGGGATGCATCCGGCCCTCGCGCTCCAGCCGCTCGACGATCCCGATATTCCGCTGCGACCACCGGCTCCTCGCCCGTCGGGGGGTGAAGCGCTGCCGGTAGGTGGCCTCGTCGCGCCGACCGAGGGTGCCGTCGATCCATCCGAGGCAGAGCGCCTCGTCGAGTGCCTGGTCGTAGGTCAGGCTGGTCGGCGCCACGGTCGACGTCTTGGCCAGTACCAGCCAGACGCCGGTGGAGCGGTCGTGGTGCTGCTCGAGCCACGACCTCCAGACCCCGGCGTCGGCGACCAGCAGTTCGGGCAGGTCCTCCATGCCCGGGAGTCTGCCACCGGTGGCCGGCTCACGACCTCGGCCGGATGACGAACATACGTTCGTAGGAACGGGTAGGGTGTCCGGGTGCTCGCGTTCCAGCGCTCGCTGTTCGACGTCGACGAGGCCCCCGGCCTCCGCCCGCTCGGTGACGCCGTCGAGCGCACCGAGCTCGACGGCGGTGCGTGGGTCGACGTCCGACGCGACTGGGTGACCGGCGGCGAGGTGGTGTTCGAGGAGCTCCTCGATGCGGTCGCCTGGCGGGCCGAGCGGCGGCCGATGTACGACCGGGTGGTCGACGTCCCCCGCCTGGTCGCCTTCTTCGGGGAGTCCGACGGGCTTCCCCACCCCCTCCTCGGCGAGTGCCTCGGGGCCCTCAACAGCCACTACCGCCCGGAACCCGGGGACGAGGTGGCCACCGCCGGACTCTGCCTCTACCGCGACGGGGCCGACAGCGTGGCCTGGCACGGCGACACCATCGGGCGGGGGGCGACCGAGGACACCACGGTGGCGATCGTCTCGTTGGGCGACCGCCGCGGGCTGCAGCTCCGCCCGAAAGGTGGCGGACCCCGCCTCCGGTTCGACGTCGGGGCGGGCGATCTGCTGGTGATGGGGGGCAGCTGCCAGCGGACCTGGGAGCATGCCGTGGCGAAGACGAGGCGCCCGGTCGGCCCGCGGATCAGCGTCCAGTTCCGGCCGTCGGGCGTCCAATAGGGATCGGGGCCGCGGCCCCGGCGGGGCCCGATCGTGCCGGCGTCATTGACCGGACGGCCCGACGAACACGCAGCTCGTCTCGTCGTTGGTCGGGCAGACCCCCTCGGCCAGGTCCGGGGACGTGAAGGTCTGCGACGTCCCCCGGCCGTCCGCTGTCTGCTCGAGGATGGAGGTGAACGATCCGTCGACCGGGTCGGTCAGCGTGAGGGTCACGGGATTGGGAGTCGCCGTCCCCTGTGCGCAGTTGGGCACGCAACCCAGCTCGTTGCGGGTGCCGTGCCCGACCGCCTCGGTCTGGCCCCACGTCGACCAGGTGAGTCCGGTGGCGATGTCCCCGGCGTCCCCCGAGAAGGAGATCCCCGCCGCCTCCCGGCCCGTCCACGAGGCGATGGTCAGGGTCGGCAACGGGCCGTTGGGAGCGCTGGTCGAGGTGGCGGCGGGAACCGTGGTCCTCGATGACGGAACGGTGGTGGTCGGTGCCGGTCGGGTGGTCGTCGAGGTGGAGTGGGCGGACGGGGTCGGGCTGCTGCAGCCCCCGGCCAGCAGGACCATGACCGCGACGCCGATACCCACGGCGAACACCTTGCGCATACCGACACTGTCCCCTGTGCGGTGATCGGAAGACGTGCCCAACGGTCCTGGCAGGTGGGACACGGTCCGGCGGGTCCCGTTGGCGGGGAACCGGCGAGCCCTTCCTGGGCGGCCGTTCTGGCGGGGAGAACTCCTAAGATCTTCGGCGCCGCCACCAGCCGGGTGACCGGAGCGTGGTGGGATGGCACCACCCGGGGGAACCGTTGGGACTGTTCAGGACGATCGACGACATCGTGGGGAACCCGGTCCGGTCGCCGTTCTGGAAGATCGTCGACGTCACGGTCCTCTGCGTGCTGTGGACCGCCATGATCGTCTCCCTCGTCGGGACGTTCGATGTCAACGCCACGCCGTCGTGGGCCGTCGCGGCACGCGTCCTCGTGCCGTCGACCCTGGTGGCCACGGCACGCGTCTGGTACCGGCATCCGAAGCTCTCCAGACGGGCTCGAGACAAGTTGGCGCGCCGGGACGTTCTGGAGTCCGCCTGGCGTGCGGAGTCGGACCGCTCGGCGCAGCACGACCGGTCGGGGAGCTGAGACCTCGACCGACCGGTCCACGGCCCTCGGAGCCCGGTCCGGCATCGACGGGTGCGTCCGGTCCGGGGGTCTACCACCGGGAAGCGTGTGGGCAACCCTGCACGCGTCAGGCCGTCGGCAGCACGAACCGATCGACGGCGGTGGCGAAGCCCTCGTCGTCGTTGGGTGCGGTCACCACGTCCGCCTTCCCCTGCACGTCTGGCGAGGCGTTCCCCATGGCGATGCTGAGCCCCGACCGCTCGAACATGAGCACGTCGTTGGGCATGTCGCCGATGGTGGCGATCTCGTGACGGTGGACATGGAACCGTCGTGAGAGGTAGGTGGCCACGCTCCCCTTGTTGGCCAGGGGGTGCGTGACGTCGAGGTAGTAGGGCTGGGACTGGGCGGCCGAGACGTGCTCGCCGAACCGGTCGGCCACCACCCGGGTGGCGGCGTCCATGGCCTGCCTGTCGTCGCTGACACCGACGATCTTGGCCACCCGGTGGTGCAGACCGTCGTAGCTGTCGACGACGGTCGGCTCGAACTCCACGGTGGCCGCCTCCTTCGCCACGTGGGGTCGGTCGCGGTCAAGGATGTTCCACTCGGTGCCCCGGTAGAGCCAGGCGTCGAGCCCGGCCCGGGCCAGGGCGTCGAGGATCGGACCGACCACGTGCTCGGGGACGACGCGCTCCTCGGTGACCTCCATGTCCCGCTCGACGATCAGGCCCCCGTTGAACGCCGAGATCGGCGACGAGAGGGAGAGCGGCTCGATGAGCATCTCCATACCCCTCGGCGGCCGGCCGCTGGTGACGGCGAACAGGATCCCGGCGTCGTGCAGGCGGTGGACGGCGCCGACCGCACGGTCGGTCAGCCGCTTGTCCGGGGTGACCAGGGTGCCGTCGACATCGGCCAGGAGCAGCTTGATGGTGGATGCCACGTCGTCCCCTCGTTTCGGGCCGGCCCACGGCCGGCGGTGACCGGCCCAGTCTGCCGTGCGGCCACCGCCCACGTCACGGCCCGCCCGGTCCGACGCCGCTGGGACGCCATCTAGATTGAGAACCTGTTGACGACGCAGACCGACACCGGACCGACGGGGCCGACGACCGAGCCCGGCGTCCTCTCGCGCCGGCGCCGGGTCCTCGTCCTCCTGATCTGTTGCCTGTCCCTCCTGATCGTCGGGATGGACAACACCATCGTCAACGTGGCGCTGCCGGCCATCGGGCGCGACTTCCACGCCACGGTGGCCGGCCTC
>Ga0181519_10001256_pt1 | contig 22418 bp, 19 predicted proteins | sample PEATcosm2014_Bin_26_FD_121102 | JGI IMG/M metagenome (GOLD analysis project Ga0181519, IMG submission 121102) | Peatland microbial communities from MTU Mesocosm Facility, Houghton, MI, USA - PEATcosm2014_Bin02_10_metaG | ecosystem: Environmental > Terrestrial > Soil > Wetlands > Peat | place...
ACCCGCGGGTCGCCCTCGGCGCCCAGGGCCACGCAGGCGGCATGGATCTCGTCGAGGCGTTCGCGAAAGAAATACGCCGCGCCGGGGCCCGGCGGCAGGGGCGCAGCGTCGCGCAAGGACACGAAACTCATTCCCGCATTGCAATCCGGATGGGACGGCCCGGCGGGCAGGCGCGCCGCACGTTCGGCCAGGTGCGTCATGGCGCGCATCAGGCCCAGCGACAGGTCCACGGCAAGGGCTTTTTGCGGATGGGGGCGGGGCACGCCGTAGGCGTAGGCCACGAGGCGCAGCATCAAGGCGTAGGCGGCATTGGCCACGTCGGTTGCGGCGGCGGCCGCTTCGTCCTCGATCCAGACGCGGCCCGTGGGGCGCATGGGCGTGCGCAAGACCGGATTGGTGGCCGCGGGAAACGACGGGCTGAAGTCCGGATTGGCCGCCTTGAGCGCGGCGAGCTCGGCGCGCATGGCGGTGAATTTCTGAAAATGCGAGCCTGCGGCGTCGGCCGGGGCGCCTTCGCCCTGCAGGATGATGGCGGCAAAGCCCGCGAGGGCCGTCTTGGAGCAGATCACCGGCCTGGCGCCGGCCAGGGTGATTTCGGCTGGCGACAACTGCAGGGCCGGATCGCCGCAGAAGGCCACCGGCTCGCCCACGCGATCGACGAAGCGGCGCAGGTTGTCCGAGAGCGCGGCATAGAAAGCGCCCACCGTCTCGTAGTCCACGGCCATGGGGGTGATCCGGGGCCGCCGCGCCACCCGCGAGAACAGGAAATCGGGGGCGAATCCCTCGCCGTCGGGCTCCAGGGAGCCCTCGGGCCGCTCCAGGTGCACGAAATGCTGCAGGACCGCTTCGCCAAAGGGCGCGAGCCGGACCACCACGCCGGCCGGCAGGACCCCGGGGTCGAGCGGAAAATTGGCGCGGCCAAAGCGCGGCGTGCCGCCCAGGGCCGAGGTGATGTTCCAGACCGCGACCAGGTGCCCCATTTCGTCGATGGCCACGTCCATGATGGTGCGGCGCCAGCGCGCGACCACTTCGGCCTCATGGGTGCTCAGGCCTTCGGCCACGCCCGATCTCAGGCTGAAGGCCGCATACAGGTAGGTGCACATGAGGTTGTGCTCGAGCTCTGCCGCCTCGTAGAGGGCATGGAGCAGCCACTCCCGACTCACCGGGCCCGTGCCCGCGCCATTGCCCTGTTCGCGCTTGACTTCGTCCACGATTCCCCCCGTTCCTCGCGAAACAACCGTGCCAGCGGCCCTCGAAGCCGCGGCACACGCCAAGGAGTCGATACACTTTGCCTCGCGTACCCACCCGTGCCCTGGAGACTGCCTTCCCCATGCAGGAGCTTATCCGCCTGACCAACCAGTATGGCCTGTTGCTGATCTTTGCGGCCGTGCTTTTGGAGTCCCTGGGACTGCCCCTGCCGGCCATGCCCCTGCTGATCGTCGCCGGCGCCCTGGCCGCCGCCGGCTCGGTCTCGCCGGCGGAAGTGGCCGCCGTCGCCCTCATCGGCGTGCTGCTGGGCGACATCGCCTGGTATTTTGCCGGACGCCGTTTCGGCAACCGGGTGCTCAAGACCTTGTGCCGAATTTCCCTGTCCCCGGATTCGTGCGTGCGCCAGACCGAGACCATCTACGCGCGCTGGGGCGGGAGCATGTTGCTGATCGCGCGCTTCGTTCCCGGACTCTCGACCATCGCGCCGCCCCTGGCCGGCGCCATGCGCCTGCCGCGGCTGCAGTTCCTGGGCTACAGCGGGGCCGGCGCCCTGCTGTGGATCGTCGTTTCGCTGGGCATCGGCATGGTGTTCCAGTCGCAGATCGAACTGGCAGTGCATGCCCTCGAGCACTACGGCGGCCTTGCGCTGCTGGGCATTCTTTGCGCGTTTTGCCTGTTCCTGGCCTTCAAATGGTGGGAGCGGCGGCGTTTCTTCAACGCGCTGCGGATGGCGCGCATTACGGTCCACGAGCTCGATCGCCTCGTGAGCAGCGGCGCGGATCCGGTCATACTCGATGTGCGCTCGGCGGCGGCCCGCCGGCTCGATGGCCGCAAGATCCCCGGGGCGCGGCCCATCGACCTGGAGGCCCCGTACGAGCAGCTTCAGGGCGTGAACAAGGCCAACGAAATCGTCGTCTATTGCAGCTGCCCGAGCGAGGCCTCGGCCGCCGGGGTGGCGCGCCTGCTCATGGACCACGGATTCCGGCGGGTGCGGCCCCTGGCCGGAGGCATCGATGCCTGGATCGCCGCGGGCCTCGCCCTCGAGGCCGAGGGGCCCGAGGTTTCCGCCCCGGAGCCGGGCCGGCCGCAGGCGCTGGGGGCGGGCGTCGCGGCGCCCGACGAGGCGGTGCTCAAAGACAGGGCCGCGTGAGCGCCGCGCCACCGGAAACGAACGATCCGCGGCCCGGCACGCCGGCGGCGGCCGCGGCGGGCGGGGGCGACGCGCCGCGCATCGATCGCTCCGTGGGACCCGACGGCCGCGCCCGCATCGCGCTGAGCGGCAGCTGGGTGCTGCGCGCCCTGCTGCCGCAAGCCGCCGCGCTGCGCCGCCAGCTGCTGCAGCACGCGCGTGACGCGCGCGCCCAGTGGGACCTGCGCGCCGTGCAGATCCTGGACGATGCCGGGGCATTGCTGCTCTGGCGCTGCTGGGGACGGCGCCGCCCCGCCTTGTTGCTGCGCCCGGAACAGGAGCCTGCGTTCGCGAATCTTTCCGCGCAGCCGCCGGCGCCGCCGCCAGTGCCCGCGGCCGATCCGCTCGCGCCGGTGGCCGCGCTGGGGCGCAACCTCCTCGTCCTGGGCGAACACCTGCTGCAGATCATCCTGCTCTCGGGCCACCTCGTGCTCGATGGCCTGCATCTGCTGCGCCAACCCGCGCTGGTTCCCTGGCGGGAAATCTCCGCCAACATCTACCGCACGGGCACCCAGGCGCTGCCGATCGTGGCCCTGGTGGGTTTCCTCGTGGGGGTGGTGCTGAGCTATCTCTCCGCCAAGCAGCTGCAGGCCTATGGCGCGAACATCTTCATCATCAACATCCTGGGCGTGGGCATCGTGCGCGAGCTCGGGCCCATGCTCGCCGCCATACTCGTTGCCGGCCGCTCGGGCTCCTCGATGACGGCGCAGCTGGGCGTGATGCGGGTGACAGAGGAGCTCGACGCCCTGGCCGTGATGGGCATCTCCCAGACGCTGCGCCTCGTCCTGCCCAAGGTCGTGGCGCTGTCCATCACGATGCCCCTGCTCGTGCTGTGGTGCGACGCCATCGCCCTGCTCGGTGGCATGCTCGCCGCCAACTGGGAGCTCGGCATCAGCTACCGCGAGTTCCTCCATTCGCTGCCGGCCACGCTGCCCCAGTCCAACCTGTGGCTGGGAATCGGCAAGGGCGTGCTCTTTGGCATACTGATCGCCGTGATCGCCTGCCATTACGGCCTGCGGATCAAGCCCAATACCGAAAGCCTGGCCAGCGGCACGACCGAATCGGTGGTGAGCTCGATCACCATCGTCATACTCGTGGATGCGGCCATCGCCGTGCTGTTTTCTCCGGTGGGCCTCTAGCGCGATGCCGGCCACCGCGCAGACCGGGACGGCGCCCAGCGCCTGCCTCATCGACATCCGGGGGGTATGGACCCAGCTGGGCGGCAACATCATCCACCGCGGCATCGACCTGTGCGTGCGCAAGGACGAAGTGCTGGCGCTCATCGGCGAGTCGGGCAGCGGCAAGACCACCCTGCTGCGCGAGATGCTCGGCCTGGGCCAACCCAGCCGCGGCACCATCCGCGTTTTCGACACGCCCCTGCAGGGCTGCCATCAGGAGGAGCTCAAGCGCACGCGCCGGCGCTGGGGCGTGCTCTTCCAGGAGGGCGCGCTGTTCTCGGCCTTGAGCGTCTTCGACAACGTCGCGCTGCCGCTGCGCGAGCTGCGCGCCCTGCCCGAGGACGTGGTGCGCGAACTCGTGATGATGAAGCTCGCGCTGGTGGAGATCGACGCCGACAGCGCCGGCAAGCTGCCGGCGCAGCTCTCGGGCGGCATGGTCAAGCGCGTGGCGCTGGCCCGCGCCCTGGCGCTGGAGCCGGAGCTGCTGTTCCTGGACGAGCCCACGGCAGGCCTGGATCCGGAGCGCAGCGCCGGCTTCGTGCAGCTGATCCAGCGCCTGCGGCTGGAACTGCACCTGACGGTGGTGATGGTGACCCACGACGTGAACACCCTGCTCGCCCTGGCCGACCGCGTTGCGGTGCTGGCCGATCACCGCCTGATCACCGTCGGCGCATTATGGGAGGTCGTGCAGGTGCAGCATCCCTTCATCCGCAGCTTTTTCCTGGGCCACCAGGAACGCTGCGGCCAATCCCGTGTCGACGATTACCGGCGCGCATTGCGCCCGGGGCCGCCGGCCGCGACCGACGCGGCCGCGGAAATTTCCGTCAAGGAGGTTTAGCCATGGAGAGCCGGGCCAATGTCATTGCCGCGGGGCTGTTCGTCATCGCGTTGACGATCGCGCTGGTCGTCACCGCCCTCTGGCTGACGCGCGACAGCATCGACCGGGTGCCCTACCTCGTGGTCTCGAAGATCCCGGTCTCGGGTCTGCACGCCAAGGCCGCGGTGCGGCTGCGCGGCGTCGATGTCGGCCGGGTCGACAGCATCGCCTTCGACCCGGGCGACGTGCGGACCATACTGGTGAGCATATCGGTGGACCGCTCGGCAAGCCTGAGCCAGGGAACCTATGGCCAGCTCGCCTTCCAGGGCGTCACGGGCCTCTCGTACATCGCGCTCGACGACGACGGCGACAAGCCGCAAAAGCTCGCCAGCACGAGCGATGCGCCCGGGCGTATCGAACTGCGCCGCTCGCTCATCGACAGCCTGGGCGAGTCGGGCAAGGACCTGCTGCACGATGCCGGCCTGGCTGCCCGGCGGGTGAACCTGCTGCTCAGCGACGCCAACCTGGAGCATTTCGCCGGGACCCTGCGCAATACCGACGCGGCGGCCCAGCAGCTCGCCACCTTGGCAAGCCGCCTGCAACCGGCCGCGCAGTCGCTCCAGGGACTGGCGACCGACACCCGGGGCACGGTGCAGAAACTCGACCTGCTCCTGGGCGACCTGCAGGGCGTCACCGTGGCGTTCGGCCAGCACCTGGGCGCGCTCGACGACGTGGGGCGGGGAGCCCGGGCCGTGGGCGATGCCAGCCTGGCCGTGCAGGCCCAGCTGGTCGACGACACCCTGCCGCGGCTCACCCGAACGATCGACGACCTCTCGCACACCGCGCACGACCTCGACCGCTTCGTCACGCAGATGCAGGCGCGGCCCCAGAGTCTCGTATTCGGCGCGCCGGCGCCGGCGCCCGGGCCGGGCGAGCCCGGATTCTCCGCGCCGCCGGGAGCCCACTGATGGCCATCGAGCAGCTCGCGCCGCGCGCGGGCGGGCCGCGATCGCCGCGGCCGGACACGCGCCTGCGGGGCTCCGCCCGGGAACGCCGGCTGGCCGCTGCGGTTCTGCTGGTCCTGCAACTGCTGGGCTGCAGTACGCCGGCCGTCGTGAACCGCTACGATTTTGGCCTGCCCGCCGCCGCCCCTGCCGCGCCGGCCGATACCGGCACCCTTGCGGCCACGGCCGACATCGAGGTCAGCGCGCCGGCGTGGCTGGACACGCCCGCCGTCGTGTATCGCCTCGCCTATGCCGATGCCGGCGAGGTTCACGCCTACGCGCAGACCCAGTGGGTGGCGCCGCCCGCGCGCCTGGTCGAGCAGCTTCTGCGGCAGGCCGCGGCGGGCGCGCCGGCCTGCGGCCCGGGCCTGGCGCGCAATCCGGCGGCTCCCGCCCTGCGGCTGGACGTCGAACTGCTTGAATTCAGCCAGGTCTTTGCCACGCCCCAGGCAAGCACGGTGGCGCTGCGCGCCCGCGCGCGCCTCCTGGCCCTGCCCGGCCGCGCCGTCCTCGCCCAGCGCGATTTCGATCTTCGCACTGCAACATCGCCGGCGGATGCCACAGGTGCGGTGCATGGCCTGCGCGACATCGCCGCCACCTTCGCGGGCGAGGTGCTGCCCTGGGCAGTGGGCGTCGCGCCGCAGCCCTGCATCGCCCCGGCTGAAGACGCAAGGCCCGTGCGCTAGGAAATCGCCTAGCCTGGTCGTCCGTTCGCGGTACGGGCATACCGTGCCGGCGGTTTTTTTCAAATCTTGACCGTGGTCAACGGCAGTTGCCGTGCGCTTCGTCCATCATGGAAATCTCAACTGCCGACCGCGTCACCACGCCGTGCAGGTGAAGCCTTCGGGCAGGGTGCAACCGCGCCCTGCGGCCGTCGCAAAAAACAAGGAGAGCCATGTCTTCCGTCCTGGAAAACCGGTCGGCCACCACCACGGCCGACGACACCCTCAAAGCCAAGAGCCGCGATGCCGGCGTCATATCCGGCGGCCACCTCGTCGCCCGCGCCCTCAAGAACGAAGGCGTCGACACGATATTCACGCTGTGCGGCGGCCACATCATCGACATCTACGACGGTTGCGTCGACGAAGGCATCCGCATCATCGACGTGCGCCACGAGCAGGTTGCCGCGCATGCGGCCGACGGCTACGCGCGCCAGACCGGCAAGCTGGGCGTGTGCGTCACCACCGCCGGCCCGGGTTGCACCAATGCAGTCACGGGCGTCGCCACGGCTTTCCGCTCGGAGACGCCGATGCTGCACATCGGCGGCCAGGGCGGCATGACCCAGCACATGATGGGTTCGCTGCAGGACCTGCCGCATGTGGACATGATGCGCCCCATCACGAAATTCTCCGCCGGCGTGCGCTCCACCGAACGCACCGCCGACATGGTCTCCATGGCCATCCGCGAAGCCTTCAACGGCGCGCCCGGCCCGTCGTACCTGGAGATCCCCCGCGACGTTCTCGATCGCGAGATCGACATCAAGACCGCCGTCATCCCCGAGCCGGGCCGCTACCGCGCCTCCACGCGCAGCATTGGCGATCCGGCCGACATCGAAAAACTCGCCGACCTGCTCGTCAACGCCGAGCGCCCCGCCATCCTCTACGGCCAGCAGGTCTGGACGGCCCGCGGCCACGAGGAGGCCGTTGCCCTGCTGCGCGGCCTGGACATCCCGGGGTATTTCAACGGCGCCAGCCGCGGGCTGCTGCCGCCCGAGGATCCGCACCACTTCGACCGCACCCGTTCCCAGGCATTTGCCAAGGCCGACGTGATCGTCATCGTCGGCACGCCGTTCGATTTCCGCATGGGCTACGGCAAGCGCATCAGCAAGAACCTCAAGCTGGTGCAGATCGACATGAACTACGCCACGGTGGGCAAGAACCGCGACATCGACCTGGGCATCGCGGGCCATCCGGGCGCCATCCTGGGCGCCGTGCTGCAGGCGGCCAGCGGCCGCATCAAGAACGACAAGCGCCAGGCGCGCCAGGCCTGGATGCGCGAGTTGCAGGACGCGGAAAAAGTGGCCACCGAGAAGCTCATGCCGCTGTTCAAGTCCAACAATGCACTGATCCACCCGTACCGCGTGGCCTACGAGATCAACGAGTTCCTGGCCGACGACACCGTCTACATCGGCGACGGCGGCGATGTGGTCACCATCTCCGCGCAGGCGGTGCGTCCGCGCCGACCCGGGCAGTGGATGGACCCGGGCGCCCTGGGTTCGCTGGGCGTGGGCACGGGTTTTGCCATCGCCGCGGGCCTGGCCAACCCGGAAAAGGAGATCCTCTGCTACTACGGCGATGGCGCCTTCAGCATGACCGCCTTCGACATGGAGACGGCCAACCGCTTCAAGGTGCCGTATATCGCCGTGGTGGGCAACAACTCGGCGATGAACCAGATCCGCTACGGCCAGCTCGCCAAGTACGGCCAGGAGCGCGGCAATGTGGGCAACCTGCTGGGCGACGTGCCCTACGGCAAGTTCGCCGAGATGCTGGGCGGCTACGGCGAGGAGGTGCACGAGCCCGCCAAGATCGCCGGCGCCCTGCAGCGGGCCCGCGAGGCCGTGAAGAAGACGGGCAAGTCGGCGGTGATCAACATCTGGGTCGATCCGGCCGTCTACGCGCCCGGCACCATGGCCCAGACCATGTACAAGTGACCCGGCCGGCCGGCTTGCCGGCCCCGTGGTCATTCCCGCGGCGCGCCCCCGCGCCGCGGCGCCCGGATCCGGGCAGAGACGCATTTGCGCATCAATAGACGGAAGGATCACAGCAATATGGACATGCCCCTCAGCGGTATCCGCATCATCGATTTCACCCACGTGCAGGCCGGCCCGGCGTGCACCCAGCTGCTCGCCTGGTTCGGCGCCGACGTCATCAAGGTGGAACGGCCCGGCTCGGGCGACGTGACGCGCACCCAGCTGCGCGACATCCCCGACGTGGATGCGCTCTACTTCACCATGCTCAACAGCAACAAGCGCTCGCTCACGCTCGACACCAAGAAACCCGAAGGCAAGATCGTCCTGGAAAAACTCATCCGCGAATCCGACGTGCTGGTCGAGAATTTCGGCCCGGGCGCCCTCGACCGCATGGGCTTCACCTGGGAATACATCAAGGAACTCAACCCCAAATTGATCGTCGCCTCGGTCAAGGGTTTTTCCGACGGCCACCATTACGACGACCTCAAGGTGTACGAGAACGTGGCGCAGTGCGCGGGCGGCGCCGCCTCGACCACGGGCTGGTGGGACGGCCCGCCCACGATCAGCGCCGCGGCCCTGGGCGACAGCAATACCGGCATGCACCTGGCCATCGGCATCCTCACGGCCATCATCGGCCGCATGAAGACCGGCAAGGGCCAGCGCGTGGCCGTGTCGATGCAGGACAGCGTGCTCAACCTGTGCCGCGTCAAGCTGCGCGACCAGCAGCGCCTCGACCGCCTGGGCTACCTGGAGGAATACCCGCAGTATCCGCACGGCACCTTCAGCGACGTCGTGCCGCGCGGCGGCAATGCGGGCGGCGGCGGCCAGCCGGGCTGGATTCTCAAGTGCAAGGGCTGGGAAACCGATCCCAATGCCTACATCTACTTCACCATCCAGGGCCATGCCTGGGAGCCCATCTGCAAGGCGATCGGCAAGCCCGAGTGGATCAATGACCCGGCCTACACCACGGCCAAGGCGCGCCAGCCGCACATCATGGACATCTTCGGCACGATCGAGGGCTGGCTGGCCGACAAGACCAAGTTCGAGGCCGTCGACATCCTGCGCAAGTTCGACATCCCCTGCGCCCCGGTGCTCACCATGAAGGAACTCGAGCACGACCCCTCGCTGCGCGCCAGCGGCACCATCGTGGAGGTCGACCATAAGGCCCGCGGCAAGTACCTCACCGTGGGCAGCCCGATCAAGTTCTCCGACATGAAGCCGACGATCACCGGCTCGCCGCTGCTGGGCGAGCACACCGACGAAGTGCTGTCGCAGCTGGGCTACAGCAAGTCGGAGATCGCCGCCCTGCACGCGGAAAAGGCGGTCTGAGGGGACATGGCGCCGCGCGCCTCCGTTTCGAGGGGGCGGCACCCCGCAGCAACCGGGCCGGCCGCATGAGCATCGCGGTCGACCCGGACAAGCTGCTGGCGGCGGTCGGCGACGCGCTGGTCGTCACCGACGCTTCCGGCGCCATCGTGCTGTGGAACGCAGGCGCCGAGCGCATGTTCGGTTTTTCGGCCGCCGAGGCCATGGGCCAGTCCATGGACATCTTCATTCCCGAGCGCCTGCGCAAGCGCCACTGGGACGGCTACCACGAGACCATGCGCACGGGCCACACCAAATACGGCACCGACGTGCTGCGCGTGCCCGCCGTCGACAAGGCCGGACGCCAGCTCTCCATCGCCTTCACGGTCGCCATGCTCAACGATGCCGCGGGGCAGCCCGAGGCCGTGGTGGCCGTCATTCGCGATGAAACCGCACGCTTCCAGGAAGACCGCCGCCAGCGCGCCCGTATCGCCGAGCTCGAAGCCGCCCTACTGGCCGCGCAGGCCGCACGCGGTTGAGCAATCCGCCGTGCCCCAACCGCACATAATCCAGGCCCTGCACATCCCCCCCGTCCCCTGGCGCAACGGCGGCGGCCAAACGCGCGAACTCCTCACGCGTCCCGACCCGACACCCACCGCGCCCGCCGCCCCCTCTGCCTGGCACCTGCGCATCAGCCTCGCCGACGTCGACCGCAGCGGCCCCTTCTCCGCCTACCCCGGCGTCGAACGCTGGTTCTGCGTGGTCACCGGCGCCGGTGTAAGGCTCAACATCGACGGGCGCGAGCAGAGGATGGACCCCGGCAGTCCGCCCCTGCGCTTTTCCGGCGCCTCGCACGTGGCGTGCGATTTGCTGGCCGGCCCCACCCGCGACCTCAATCTGATGACAACGAGCGGTCAAGGCCAGATGCTGCCCGTCGAGCCGGGCCGCCTCTGGCGCAGTGCAGTTCCCCAGCGCGGTCTGTTCACCCGCATCGCCGGCACTTGGACCGGTGCGCGCGGCGCGCGTCAGGTCCTCGCCGGGCAGACGCTGCTGTGGATGGACGAGGCCGCCGAAGGGACATGGGATTTCGTTCCGGACGACACCGGCACCATCGCAGGTACTGGAACACTGGCCGGCCCGCCCGGCTGGTGGCTGGCGTATGCACCGGAAACGGGCGGCGCCAACCAGTAGCAAGGCGGCGCGCTCTCCGGTCAGCGCCGGGCGGCCGTCCGCAAGCCGCCATTCGCGGTAATCTCGGCGCAGCATTCCTACTTCCCACTCCGAGCATCCCATGCAACCCGTACGCCTGCACGACCTCTCCCAGACCGACGAGATTCCGCCCGACCTGCTCGCGCGCACCGAAGCCGACCTCAGCGAATTCTCGGCCAAGGTGATACCCATCATCGAGGCCGTGCGCACCGAGGGCGACGCGGCCCTGCAGCGCTTCGCCCGCGCCTACGACGGCGTCACGGCCGCGCACATGGATCTGCGCGTCACCCCGGCCGAGTTCGATGCGGCGCAGGACAAGGTGCCGCGCGAGGTCATCGGCGCCCTCGAGCATGCGATCGACAATATCCGCCGCTTCCACGCCGCGCAGATGCCCGAGGACATGTGGCTCAAAGAGATCCAGCCCGGCATATGGACGGGCGAGCGCCACACCCCGATCGATTCGGTGGCCTGCTACGTGCCGCGTGGCAAGGGTTCCTTCCCGAGCGTCGTCAACATGACGGCCGTCCCCGGCGTCGTGGCCGGCGTGCCGCGCCTGATCATCATCACGCCGCCCGGACCCGATGGCAGCGTCGATGCCGGAACCCTGGTTGCGGCGCGCCTCATCGGCGTGACCGAGGTCTACAAGTGCGGCGGAGCCCAGGGCGTGGCCGCGGTGGCCTATGGCACGGCCACCGTACCGCGCTGCCTCAAGATCGTCGGCCCGGGCAGCCCCTGGGTCGTCGCGGCCAAGCGCCAGCTAGCCGACATCCTCGATCCGGGCATACCGGCGGGCCCCAGCGAATCGATCGTCCTGGCCGATGACACGGCCAATGGCACGATGGCGGCCCTGGACCTGCTGATCGAGGCCGAGCACGGGCCGGACTCCTCGGCCTTCCTGGTGACGCCGAGCCGGCGCGTGGCCCAGGAGGCCGCCGCGGCACTGGAAACCTACTGGAAGCAGATGGATCCGCAGCGCGCGGCGTTTTCTCGCGCGGTCCTGAGCGGCGCCCACGGCGGCATCGTGCTCACCCGCGACATGGCCGGCGCCATCGCTTTCGCCAATGCCTACGCGCCCGAGCACATGGAAGTGCTTGTGGCAGAACCCATGGCCATCCTGCCGAAGCTGCGCAACGCGGGCGAGATCCTGCTTGGCCAGTACAGCGCGATCTCGCTGGGCAATTACGTCCTGGGGCCCAATGCCGTGCTGCCCACGGGCGGCAAGGCGCTGACCTGTTCGCCGCTTTCCGTGCTCGACTACCTCAAGCGCACCTCGGTGGCCTACGTCACGAAAGACGGCTACCCGCTGGTCGCGGCCGACACCGAACGCCTGGCACGCTACGAAGGATTCGACGCCCACGCCCGCGCCGTGTCGGCCCTGCGCCCGCCGCTGTTCAAGGACTGAGCCCAAGGGCATGGCTGCCGGGCCTTTTTCCCTCGAGGGCAAGGCCGCCCTCGTCACCGGGGGCGCCAAGGGAATCGGCCGGGCCATGGCCCTGGCCCTCGCCGGAGCCGGAGCGTCGGTCGCCGTGCTCGGCCGCGAGGAAGCGGCACTGCAGGCGGTGGTGGGTGAACTGCAGGCCCTGGGGCGCACGGCCGTGCACGCCGTGCTCGACGTGCGCGATACGCCGGCCATCGCGGCGGCCTTCGATCACGTGCGCGCTGCGCTGGGCGGCCTGGACATCCTCGTCAACAATGCCGGCATGGAATCGGTGCGGCCCGCGCTCGAGGTGAGCGAGGATCTGTGGGACCGCATCCTCGATACCAATCTCAAGGGCGCCTTCTTCTGCGCCCAGGCCGCGGCCGGCCGCATGGCCCCCGGCAGCAGCATCATCAACCTGTGCTCGCTCACGACCGAGATCGGCATCCCCACGGCCGTGCCCTATGGCGCATCAAAATCCGGCATGGCCGGCATGACGCGCGCGCTGGCCGCGGAATGGGCGCAACGCGGCATCCGCGTCAACGGGATCGGGCCGGGGTATTTTCGGACGGCGCTCACCGAGGCCTTCTATGCCGACCCCGCCTGGCAGGAAGACATGCTGCGCAGGATCCCGCTGCGGCGCTTCGGCAGGCTCGACGAACTGGGCGGAGCCGCCGTGTTCCTGGCCTCCGATGCTGCCTCGTACATCACGGGACAGATCCTGTACGTGGACGGCGGTTTTCTGGCCTCGGCCTGAGGCCACGCAAGGCCGACGCATCCGTCGTCACGGGCACACCACCGTCTTCAAGGCCGCCGTCTGCCCGGCCAGCAATCGCTCGAAGGCTGCCGGCAGGTCCTGCAGCCGCACGCCGACATCGATCAGGCGCTCGAGGCGGGCCGCCAGGGGCTGCAGCAGTTCCAGGGCTTCGCGCTGCTCCTCGCAAAACACGCTGCAACCGCGGATCTCGAGTTCGCGCTCGACGATGGCGCTCGCGTCCACCGTGGGATGGCCGTCGAATATGCCCACCATGGCCATGCGGCCGCCGCCCGCCAGGCAATGGACCAGCAGGTCGAACAGGGCTGCGGACCCCGACGCCTCCACCGCGTAGCGCAATCCCCCGGGACCGGCGCTCCCTGCGATCCGTGCGGGGTCGGGCGGCACAATCTGCACGCGCACGACATCGGCCAGCAGCGCCGCGCGCCCCGCATTGCGCTCGACGACCAGCAAGGGCCCGAAATCCAGGTGATCGAGCAGCAATGCCGCCAGACCGCCGATGGGACCGGCGCCGGCGATGAGGATCGGGTGGCCACGCTCGGGCGCCAGGCGCCGCACGACGCGCAAGGCAACGCCCAAGGGTTCGGACAAGGCGGCGATGACGGGGGGCAGGTCCGGCGGCGCGTGCAACAGCGCCGCGGCGGGCAGGGTCACCGCCTCGGCGTAGCCGCCGTCGCAGACCTCGCCCACGTAGCCCATGTGTTCGCAGGTGTTGGGGCGGCCCTCGCGGCACTGCGCGCACCGGCCGCAAGGCACGCGCGAATCGGCGATCACCGCATCGCCGGCCGCAAAGCCCTTCACGCCCTCGCCCACGGCGGTGACCGTGCCGGCAAATTCGTGCCCCGGCACTACCGGAACGCGGCCCATCCAGCGGCCCGTGCGGAAATTGTGCAGATCGGAGCCGCAGACACCGACGGCATCTATGCGCACCTGCACGCTGCCGGGCCCGGGCCGGGCGGCAGATGCGATTTCTTCGAATCGCAGGTCGCGGATTCCATGCAGTCGAACGGCACGCATGCGCAGGGGCAAGGGAGCGGCGGGAGGCGTGACGCCATCGTAATGCATGGGCCCAGGGTAATGCGAACGGCCCAGCGCACCGTCGTGTGATCGCTAGCGCACAGCGGGCACATGGCACCGGTGCTAGGATGGTTCAAGCCGGGGATCCGGACCGTTGTCCGGAGGGCTTGGCGTGTCCTCGCCCTGCCGGGCATTTATCACCCACCGCTAGCGGAGAAGCATTCATGGAAGCGACACGAGAAAAACTGGTCGTCGATATCAAAACCCTCCTGGCCGATGTCGATGCCCTCTTGCGCCAGGCTGCAGCCGCCACGGGTGACGAGGCCCGCGAATTGCGGCGCCGCGCCGAAGACCTCCTGGACCAGGCGCAGGAGCGCTTCGCCAGCGCGCGCGACGAAGTCGTGCGGCGGGGCCGCGAGGCCACGGCAGCGACCGACGACTGGGTCCACGAAAATCCCTGGGGCGCGGTCGGCATCGGCGCAGCCCTGGGCATCGTCCTGGGTTTCCTGATCGCGCGCCGCTAGGGTCCGGGGTTTGGAGCAAGCCGATTCGCCGCCCGCCTGGCGCCGTGCGGGCCAGTCCGTGCTCGCGCTGGCGCTGGCGCGCGCCGAGTTCGCCAGTGTCGAACTGACCATCGCCGCCCAGGCCGGGCTGCGCTGGCTGCTCGTGGCGCTGGCCGCGTGCGTCATCGCCATGCTGGCCCTCATCGCCTTGAGCGCCACGATCGTCATCGCCCTGTGGTCGCAATTCGGCTGGTATCCGCTTGCCGCGCTCGCCCTGCTCTACTGCCTGGCAACAGCACTGCTCGTGGGCTGGCTGCTGCGCAGCCTTGCCAGCGCGCGGCCGCTGCTCTGGCAGACCCTGGCAGAGATCGCCAAGGACGGCGCGGCCATTCGCAGCAGCGCCACGGTCCACCCGCAGGCCCAACGCGATGCCGCCTGACAACGGCCTGCACGAGCGCCTGGAACGGCTGCGCATCCAGGGCGCACGCCATCGCCTGGAACTGGCCGTCGCGCTCGAAACACTGGTCAACGAAACCGGCGGCATGCGTCGCGGTGCCGGCGTGGTCCTCTCCGTGCTGGGCATGGTGGCCGGCGGCGGGCGCGGCGCCGGCGTGCTGCGCGCGCTGGGGCGCGGACTGTTCCCGGTCCTGTTGAGCCTGTTCGCGGGTTCACGCGCAGCCCGAACGGCCAGCAATCTGCGCTCGACGCTCGAGATCGGCGCCCTCGGGCTCATCGTCTACCGCTATATCCGCCGCGTGCTGGGCAAGCCCGAAGAAACACCCGCCCCGGAGTGAAGCGCTGCGCGACGGCGCGCGCCGCCCCCGCGCGGGCGCGCAGGAGGCGCATCAGACGAGAATCGCGGTCAGCAGGGCCGCACATCCCACGGCATGGATCGCCAGCGTCCGCTCGATGCTCTTGCGCAGCTGGCGGCGTCCCCGCAGGCGCGTGGAAATTCCCCGCAGGCCGCTGATCGCTGCCGCGCACAGCGCGAGTGCCACAATGGCGTAGCCCCTGGGCAGGCCGAAGGCGAAGACGGCTGCCAGGTTCGCGGCCAGCGCGAGCCCGGTAAGCAGAGCCGTGAGCACGCGCGCGCCGCGCGCGCCCCACCGCACGACGAGGGTGCGCTTGCCCGCGCGGCGATCCGCTTCCATGTCGGGCACCTCGTTGATGACGAGTATGGCGCCCACCCATGCGCTGACCGGCAGGCAGACCGCGATAGCGCCGGGATCGATCCTGCCGGACTGCAGCCAGGCCGCGCCCAGCACCGGCAACACGCCCAGTCCCGTGGCCACCGCCAGTTCGCCCACGCCGCGCGCCGACAACTGCACGCGCGGCAGCGAATAGAGCAAACCCAGCAGCAGGCCCATGGCGCCCAGCACGATCACGCCGGGTCCGCGCAGGACGGCAAGAAGGACGCCCACGCCGATGGCCGCGCCCGCCAGTCCGAGGGCCAGGCGGCCCAGTTCCACCCGGCTCAGGAGCCCGGCCTCGATGAATCCGGAGCCGCCGGTATACGGATACATGCGGCCGATATTGCCGGCATCGGCGCCGATCACGTCGTCGCCGACATCGTTGAAGACATTGGTGGCCGCGTGGGCCAGCACGGTGGCCGCCAAGGCCAGGGCGAAGAATCCCGGGTCGAAACGGTGGTCGTGCGCCGCTGCCCAGGCCGTTCCGACAAGGACGGGCATTACCGACGCGGCAAAGAACGGTGGTCGCGTGGCGAGGAAGCCGCGGCGCACGGCCGCGAGGAGCCCTGCGCCGCCCAGTGCGGCCGACGGGCCGGTGGCTGCGGCCTCGCGTCCCGGGAAGATGCCTTGGATCGATGGGCGTTCATGCATGGCGTACCTCGGCTTGTCGTGGACTATTGATCGGGCGCATCGGCGCCGATGCGATAACGGACGCTCAACGCAAGCAGGTTCACGCTGTCGTGCAGGGGCAGGATCCCCAGCGACAGGAGATTGGGAACCGTTGCGGGCGAGACGCCATCGAGTGCCCAATCGCTGGCGCGATAGCTTTCGTGGGCCAGGCGCAAATGCCATTGCAGGGCGGACGAAACGTCGTAACGCAGGCCCAGCGCGGCCGATTCCAGGCGCGTGGTGTTCTGGGGAAATGCCGTGTTCGGCGAACCGAAGGAGGCATCGTTGCCGGAAAACGATGGGGCATAGCGGTAGTCGAGGACAAGGCTCCAGCGCTGATGCGTCCAGCGTCCATGGGCGCCGAGATCCCAGTAGCGCTGGTCATCGGTGAGCAGCCAGCCAGGGCTGGCCGATCCGGAGGCGCCGTTTTGCAGGCTGCGCAGGCTCTGGTAGGCAGCATCGAGGCTCGCTTGCCAGTCGTTGCCGGGCGTCCAGGCGATGGTCCCGGCGGTGCTGCGCTCGTGCACGCTCTGCAGCCCCAGGGGCGATGAGCGGTAGTCGTCGTTGGCAAGCGTCGACTGAAGCGTGAAGGCCAGGTGCGGCGAGGCGGTCCACGATCCGTTCAGGGTGGCGAATTCGCGGTCGCGCGGCGCCGTGTTGTAGGCGCGGACCTGCGGATTCTCGGCCGGCGGCAGGGCGGCAGGATTGAAGCCGGACACCTTGCGCAGCCCATTGCCCAGCTTCAGGCCGAAGCTCAGGTCCTCGAGCGGCGTGATCGTCGCGCGCCCCCAGCTCTGGACCTCGTGCGTATGGTCCAGAACCTGGCCGGGCGCATAGTGCACATCCTGGAAGGTGCCACCGACACCCAGCCGTGCCCAGGGACGCAGCGCGTAATCGGCCGCGCCGTCGAGGTGCATGCGATTCTGGCCGTAGCGCCTGGCAACCGCCGGACCGCCGGCAAACGTGTCGGTGACGACGGTATTCACCGTCTGGGGCGCGGTGCGATCGTCGCGCCCGTCGAAGCGCGCATTGCCGCGAACGCTCAGCCGGGGCAAGGGATCGGATCCCCCACCCAAGGCGAAATGGCTCAGCCGCACATCGCCATCGAGCGAACCGGTCGCCGGCACGCCCGAGCCGGGCAGAGTGCTCACCGGCACAAAGGCAGCGTTCTGCCGCAGCGTGCCCAGCGACGCGGAGGCCGTAAGCGCGGTATCGCGCCAGGGCAACTGCACATTGGCGCTGGCTTGCACCTGCTGCAAGGTATTGCTGGGTGCCTGTCCGAGCTGACCCTGCAAGGATCCCGGCACGAGGGGCAGGTAGGGATTGTCGAAGCGCAGCGCCGTAGCGCTGTTGTCGAACCACGATCCGGTGTAGCCCAGGCGCGCGCCCGCGCGATGACCTGCCCAGGCGACACCGGCCTCGAGGGTGTCGGTAACCGTGTCGAAGGGCGCGATCAGTTGCACGGCCTGGGTCAGGAAGCTGGCGCTGGTGGCTGCCGTGCCGTCCTTCTCCTGGTGGCTCACCCCGGCGAACAGGGTCCACTGCGTTCCCGCGAAATAGCGCGCCTGCAGCGCCGCGGTGCGCCGCTCCGAACCCACGTCCTGGGAGAAGAGGCTGGCGCCCAGAGCGCGCATGCCCGCTGTCGATCCGGCCGGCACCCAGCCCTGGGGCAGGTGCAGCCCGCCGCTGCTGCCGGTGAGCGGCGAAACCGCGCCCTGGTAGAGGCGATCGGGCTGTCCGTCGTAGGTGACGGTGAGTTCATAGCGGCCCTCGTGCCCGACCGTGAGGCCGGCATCGCGGGCGGGCAGGCCCAGGCGCTGCGCGTCGAACGACAAGTAGTCGCCGCTCGCGTTGCGGGCCATGCCCTGCGCCGCCGCATCGACATAGGCGCCGCTGCGGTCCTCGCCCGTATAGCGGCCATAGCTCGCGTTGGCGCCCTTCACGGCCACCGCGCCGAGTTCGGCCTGGCCCGTGACGCCGGTGAAAAACGGGCATTGGCTGCAGCTCCAACCGCTGGTGTCGGGGGCAGGCACGGCATCCTGTGCGTAGGCGTGAGCCGGCACCAGCAAAAGGACAAGCCGCAGCGCCCGGGCGCTGGATGGGGGAAGCACGATCGTCGTCATGGTTGCGGCTCAGCGCATCAAGGCCCGGCCGGCCGGATGATTGGAGCCGTGGATCTGGGAGTGGCAATTCAGGCAGCTGCCGCCCAGGAGAAAAGCGCTGGGCACGCCGGACGCAAGGCCTTGGGGCGTGTTGGCAATCGAGGGGTGGCCTGCTCCCTCATGGCATTGCTGGCACAGGAACGGGGCGCGGGTCTTGAGCAGGGCGGGCTGCACCGAGCCGTGCGCGTCGTGGCAGGTGCTGCAGTCCTCGGCAACCGGCTGGTGCTCCCAGAGATACGGGCCGCGCAACTCCGCGTGGCAGGCCGTGCACGTTTCGGTGACCGTGTTCTTCACGAGCTGCGCGGTGGCGCTGGAGCCATGCGGGGCGTGGCACGAGGTGCAGCGCATCTTGCCCTCGCGCAGAGGATGGTGCGAGGGCTTCTCCAGGTCGGCCCGCTGCGCCTGGTGACAGGCCGTGCATACCGCAGTCTGGCCCAGGGCGGATTTCACCGGATCCTGGGCCGCGTGCATCTGGTGGCATTGCACGCAGGCAATACCGCTGCCCGCATGCGCACCCGAGGCCCAATCGTGCGCGGCATCCGCGACGTGGCAGGCAAGGCACATGGCATTTTGGCGCACGCCCGGTGCCGCGGCCTTGGGACCGAAATCGACGAGACCGGCCATCGACCTGCCCCGCGCCCGAACGTGCGCGCCCCCCGGGCCATGGCACGCTTCGCATTGCAATCCGCCGTGGCCGAAGGGGCCGCGCGGGTCGCCTGGACGGGCGTGTGCGGTGCGAAAGATCCCGTTCACCGCGGCATTGCCATGGCAGGCCAGGCAGGTATCGGCACCGGCCTCGCTGTAGGCGGCGGATGCTCCGGCGGGCGCCGCCGGCGCAAGGTCGGCCGCCATGGCCCGCCCGGCGTACGCGACGAGCGCCATCATCGCAATCGTGAACGCCAGGCTTGATGTCATGACCCCCAGCAGGCGCAGCGTGGCGCGCAGCCGCAACTGCGCGAGCGCCGAATTCATGCCCGCCAACGCGATGCGATCGCCGGCCATCCTATTGCAGCGCGGCGACGCCGTGCACGACCTTCACGTCGGCTATCGCGCCGGGCCCGTGGCAGATGGCGCAGGTTTCCAGGGAGGCGACGTGGCTCTGTGCGTCCTTGACGGCCGCGAAGTTGGCGCCAAATTGCACCATGTGGACATGTGCCGTCGGCGATGCATGGCACGAGGAGCAGGCCGATGCCGCTGCGGTAACGGCGACCTGGCCCGCCGGCGTCGCCAGGGACACGCCGTTGGCGTAGGAATCGATCGTCGTTGCCAGCACCGTGGCGCTGGCCGGGTCCGGCGGATAGTAGGTGTCGGTCGCGTGGCACGCCAGGCAGTTGTTGATCAGGCCGGGAAAAGGCGTTTCCGTGGCGAAATTGCTGGGCGCCCCCCGGTGGTACACGACGTAGGGGATGCCGCCCTGTGATGCGCGGAACGTGGGAGCGTGGATGGCGTGGATCATGACCTTGAGGTCGATGGTCTGCTCGGCCAGCTGATCGAGCGGGCTCGGGTTGGAGGGCGTGATGAAGGTTGGCGTGCCGCTGCGGGCCAGCACATCGGTGGCGTTCGGGTTGTGGCAGAAGGCGCAGCCCTCGACGGTCTGCACGCGGTTGTTGCCGTGGGCGTTGAGCTGGTCGTGGCAAATGTCGCACTTGGCAACGTCCGCCACGATGCGGCGCGGCACGGCCACGGGGTCGGTAACGGCGACGTGCGAGACGGCATTGGGAACCGGAATTTCCTGGGGGCCGTTGCCGTCGCCGAAGTCGTGGCCGGGATGGCCCTCGAAGAGCAATCCGGCCGACCCGACAACGGTCGAGGGCAAGGCAGTGGGAGACAGCACCGTATACGTGCCGTCGCCAACGGCCGTGGGCGCATTGGTCAATGCGCAGGCCACCGGTATCGATATCGGCTGGGCAAGCTCGCTGGTCACGCCGCTGCCCACGTTGGTGTAATCCGTCGTGCTCCAGGCGATCGCGATGTTCGGATTCGTCGTCGCGTCACCGCTGCAGTAGGTGAAAGGTTCGTCGCTGACGAGGTTCCAGGGCCGGTTGGCATTGGTCGGGTCCGTGATGGAGAAGTGGATCATCGGCGTCTGGCCCGGCCCGGTCTGGGTTGCGCCCAGCAGGTTGTAGGAGAACTTCGCCTGGTAGACGCGGTCGGCAATGAGATGCGCGGTAACCACCTGGAGCTTGCCGCTGTCGATGGTGGAGCTTGCGCCGTGGCAGGTCGAGCACTGGGTGTCGTTGGCGATGATGTTCGAACCGTGGTTGAGGCCCGTCGCGAAATTGATGTTGTCGTGGCAAGCGCCGCAGGCCGCCATCGTGGGCACGGTCTTGTAGTTGGCCGCCTCGGTCAAATTGGGGTGGTTCTGCGCGTGGCAGCTCTGGCAGTTGCGCGTGTCCTGCGGGAACACCACGGTGTTGAAATTGGAAAGCGAATCCCCGTAGCCGACGATCCAGTAGCCCTGGCCCAGGATCGGCGTGGGGTTCGACGTGCCGGCCACGTAATTGCTGATGCTGGGCAGGCTGCTGCCGGCGTGCACCTTATGGATCATCACTTCCATGTCGAGCGCGTTGCCGCTGGTCGGATCCGAGGTTCCGGGGTTGTGGCACAGCACGCAATACTGCACGTCGACGCGCGCGCCGCCGTGGGCGCTCAGGCGGGTGTGGCAGCCGTCGCATGTGGCAGTGTCGACGATCTCCCGGCTGGTGATGGCCGTGGTCGCGCCGGTATCGGGCTCGAAGGTAAGCGAACCGTTGTTGGCCTGCGCTAGCCCGCGGATCTCGAAACCCACGCGGTGCGTGAGGGAGGCGTCGAAGGCGACCACGGGATCGTGCGTGATGTCCTGATGGAAGGTATAGACATAGGTTCCGTCACCGTTGTCCACCAAGGTGCCGAGCGCGCCATTCTCGATATTGGCCTGGACTTTGGGAACCGTCGCGCAGGCCGCGACACCCGCCGGGCAGGCCGCGGGCGGGACCGTGCCGTAGATGTACGAAGACCAGTGGCTCGACGCGCCGTTCTGCCCCGGGACGAGCTTGGCGATCCCGAAGGCGATGTCGGCTGCCGGCAGGCCGCTGAGCGCGACGCCGTCCTGGTCCACGAGGCGGAAGCTCACGACCGGCGGTCCGTTGATGGCCACCGCCGTGACCTGGCCCGTTATCGCCGTGGCCGTCGTGACATTGCGCAGGCCCGGTCCACTGGGCGTTCCCGCCCCCGTAGGCCCGGTCGCGCCCTCACTGCCAGTGCTGCCGCTGCAGGCGGCCACCAGCAAACCGCCGACGACCGCCATGAGCAGGAGAGCAGCCCGCGCCGCCTGCGCGATGCCGCGATCGTCTCTGGCACCGGCGGCGCCGTTGCGCAGACGCACCGGGTGCGCGCGCCCTTTCGGGGCTCTGGCAATCCTTCGCACCATGGAACAGCTCCCCGAAAGCATCCGGCGGCAGGGCCAGGCCCGGGCGGCGCAATGCAAGGTTGAAAGCTACGCAGCGCGCGCGCGCATGTCTGTTCTACAACGAACAGATATCACACGCCAGACGCAGTTAACATTTCCCTCGAGTACTCCAATCCTGCTGCGCACCTGCTGCAGTCCCTGCGCCATGTTTGCGCTTGCGCCATTTCCCACGGACCCGACGCCATGCCTTCGTATTCGAGCACCGCAGCAGCGCACCGCGCTGATCGCGCCGCGCGGGCCTGCGCATGAGCGGCCCGGACAAGGCGCCCGGCGATGGTGGCAGCGGATTTTCGGCATGGCTGTGGCGCCGGCCGCGGCGCTGGTTCCTTCTGGGGATTCCCCTGGGCGGACTTGGCGCGTTCGTCGTCGGCATCGCCTTTACCGGCGTTTTCCTCGCGAGCCTCCGGTTTGCGGAAACCAATGCCTTCTGCGTGTCGTGCCACGAGATGGAAACGCCTTATACGGAGTACACGCACAGCGTGCATTTCTCCAACCCCGTCGGCATTCGCGCAAGCTGCAGCAACTGCCACGTGCCGCCGGCTTTCCTTCCCGGGCTTTGGCGGCACATGAAAGCGTCACTGGAAGTCTGGGGCCACCTCACCGGCGAGCTCGACACGCCGGCCAAGTACGAAACGCA
>Ga0181519_10001257_pt1 | contig 22418 bp, 18 predicted proteins | sample PEATcosm2014_Bin_26_FD_121102 | JGI IMG/M metagenome (GOLD analysis project Ga0181519, IMG submission 121102) | Peatland microbial communities from MTU Mesocosm Facility, Houghton, MI, USA - PEATcosm2014_Bin02_10_metaG | ecosystem: Environmental > Terrestrial > Soil > Wetlands > Peat | place...
CGGCGGTGTTGCCGGCCCGAGCATTTCCGGAGCCGTGATGACGCAAGACAACCGCAAGCCCCTCGATACGCCGGAAGCCAACGGCTGGCACTGGCAAACCAATATTCTGCACACCGACACGCACTTGCCGGCAGGTTTTGCCGCGATGCCGGTGCCTGTTGCACGGGCGTCGACGGTGATCTTCCCCGATCTGGCCGCCATGCGTTCGCTCGACTGGAAGAATGACAGTCAGTGGCGCTATGGCCTGCACGCAACGCCGACGTCGATGGAGTTGATGCGGCGTCTGGCGGCGCTCGAAGGCGGCAAGCACTGCCTGCTGTTTCCATCGGGTCTCGCGGCGATATCCAATGTCTACTTCGGCCTCGTCAAGAGCGGCGACGACGTGCTCGTTCCGGACAATGCCTACGGCCCGAACCGTGAGCATGGCGATTGGCTTGCCGAGTCGTTCGGCGTCACGGTGCGCTACTACGATCCGATGATCGGTGACGGCATCGGCGCACTGATTCACCCCAACACGAAGCTGATCTGGCTCGAAGCGCCGGGCTCGGTCACGATGGAAGTGCAGGACGTGCCGGCTATCGCACGCGTTGCGCGCGAACGCGGTGTGCTCACCGCCATCGACAACACCTATTCCGCTGGCCTCGCGTTCCGTCCGTTCGATCACGGTGTGGATATCTCGGTGCAGGCGCTCACCAAATACCAGTCTGGCGGCAGCGACGTGCTGATGGGCTCGGTCGTCACCATCGACGATGATGTGCACCACCGTCTGAAGCAGGCGCGCATGCGCATGGGTGTGGGTGTGTCCGCTGACGATTGCAGCCTCGTGCTGCGCAGTCTGCCGAACATGCAATTGCGCTTCGAGGCGCACGATCGCGCCGCGATGACGCTGGCGACGTGGCTGGGCACGCGTCACGAAATTGCGGCGGTACTGCATCCGGCCTTCGAGGATTGCCCGGGGTATCAGTACTTCCGTCGTGACTTCACGGGCGCGGGCGGCCTGTTCTCCGTGGTGTTCGACGAGCGCTACTCGCAGGCACAGATCGACGCGTTCATCGAAGGGCTGCGCCTGTTCAAGATCGGTTTCAGTTGGGGTGGCGCGCACAGCCTTGTCGTGCCGTATCGCGTGCCGTCCATGCGCACGGCGACGCCGTGGCCGCACAAGGGTGCGCTCGTGCGCTTCTACATCGGTCTGGAAGACGTGCGTGACTTGCAGGCGGATATCGAAGCGAGCCTGAAGGCGCATCTCGACGCCTGAGGGTTGTGATCCGGGGCGGGGGGATGGGCGGCGTACGGCAAGCGGACACCGTACGCCGCGCCCGCCTGACGCTCAGTCCTCGCGAAACAGCGACAGCAGTCCGTCCAGACCGGCGTAGTTGAACGCGACAGACGCCCTCTCGCGTACCACCGGTTTGGCGCGGAACGCCACCGACAATCCCGCGATCTCCATCATTTGCAGATCGTTCGAGCCGTCGCCCATGACGATGGCCTGATCCGCACGGGCACCAAACTGCGCGGCCACTTCGGTCACGGTGCGCGCCTTCACTTGCGCGTTGACGATCTCGCCGAGCACACGGCCGGTGAGCTTGCCGTCGACAATCTCCAGCGTGTTCGCGCGGGTGACATCCAGATTCAGACGTGTCTTGAGCCGCTCGGTGAAGAACGTGAAGCCACCGGACACCAGCAGCGTGCGCATGCCGAGCGACTGCACGCCGCGCAGCATGTTTTCTGCGCCAGGCGAGAGTTGCAGGCGCTCATCGAAGACCTTCTCCAACGCACTCGCGTCGAGCCCTTTGAGCAGCGCCACGCGTCGCGTGAGGCTCTCGTTGAAATCCTTGATCTCGCCGCGCATGGCGGCCTCGGTGATGGCCGAGACTTCGGCTTTCAATCCGCAGTAATCGGCAATTTCGTCGATGCACTCGATGGTGATGAGTGTCGAGTCCATGTCCATGGCCACCAGCCGGAAGTCCGCAAGGCGGCGCTGGCTGTCGACGAGTACCGCATCGACCTCGTGCTGCTGGGCAAACGCGCTCATCGCCGCACGCAGCGCGGGCGTGTCGACAACGTCGGCAATGCGCGCCGCGCCCGGGGTGAGCGTGACGCTGGCGCCGGGCACGAGTGCGCCGATCGCCGCTTGCAGGTGAGACGGGAATACCGCAGTGGGTGTCGCGGACGAAGCGGTGGACGAAGCGCTGCCCAGAATGACGAGGTCGTTGGCCATCTTGAAGTCGAAAGTCGTGCGTTTTACGTGCGACCGACATTCTACCGGGTTGCGGCGCGCCCGCGCCGGTTTCCCGGGAAGAGCGCGGGTGCGGGGGCGTCAACCCGTCGCGTCATTTCGTCGCCAGAAATGCAGTCTCAGGCAGTCTCAGCCGCCGTGTGTGACACGACGGGCACGGCTTGGCGGCAGGGTTTCGAACTTGTGCCAGACGCGTCGCAGATGGCGGCTCGAACCGAACCCGGTGCGCTCCGCGATGCGCTCCAGGTCGAGCTGGCTGTTGCCGAGCATCTCGCGCGCGAGCGCGATGCGCAGTCGATGCAGATAGTCGATGGGGGCGACGCCGGCGTGTTCGCGAAAAAGTCGCGTCACGTGCCGTTCGCTCGCACAGGCGATTTCCGCCATGGTCGCGAGCGTCCAGTCGTGGGCGGGATCGGCGGCGATGGCGTCTTGTAGCCGATGCAGTGCCGGGTGCAGGTGATTGCGGCCTTCGAGCCAGGGCGACAATTGCGGGTCGGCGCCTGCGCGTCGCGCGTAGACGACCATTTGCCGCGCCACCGCGGCGGCGCACAGCGGCCCGGTCGCGTTGGCGATGAGGGTGAGCATCAGATCGAGCCCGGTGGTCACGCCCGCACTCGTCCACACGTTGCCATCATGTACATAGAGCCGGTTGTCGGCCACGCGTGCGCTGGGGGCCAGCGTGCGCAACGCGTCGCAGCTACCGTGATGCGTGGTGCAGGCGCGTGCGTCGAGCAGTCCTGCGCGAGCGGCCAGCAATGCGCCGGTGCAGATGCACGCCAGTTGATGCGAGGGGCGTACCACTTGCCGAAGCCATGCGACCGCGCGGGCTTCGGCGTCCGGCGTGGGGATGTCCGAGGCATCCGCCATCGTGCCATCGTCGGGCAACTGTACCGGCAGCGGCTTCTCGACGGTCCCCGTGACGACCAGCCAGGCGTTGTCAGGAACGTCGTCGGGCAGCACGTCGAGCGGCGAGAGACGTAAGCCGATCGACGTTGCCACCGAGCGCTGCGTGCCCACGTAGCGCAACACGAAGCGCACGTCGTCCTGCTGATGATTGGCGATGCGCAACGCCTCGGCCGGCGCGGCCACATCGAGTAGCAGCGTATTGGGCATGACCAGCAGGTAGACGGGTTGAAGTCGTGGCATCGCAGCGGGCATTCAGGACAAATTCGGACAGCGCCGGGTCGATAGCGACATTACACCGCGGCGAGCGCTTCCTCAACCGTTACGATACGGGCGAAGCGGTCGACGAGCACAGTTTCCGTGCGCTCCTTGAGTTCGGCCACCGACAGTTCACGTCCGGTGCGCGGATGCTGCATCGGGAAGGTGAGGGTCGCTTCGGTGACGAAGTCGACCTCGTAACCGGCGTCGGACGCCGCGCGGGTCGTCGTCTCGCAGCATTGCTCGGTGCGGATGCCCGACACGATCAGGCGCGTGATGCCATGCTCGACGAGCCAGGCGCCGAGCGTGGAGCCGGCCAGGGCGCTGTGCTTGACCTTGTCCACCGTGAATGCCGGGGTGATGCGCAGTTCCTCGAGCGTGCGTACGAAGCCCGAGTCACGCGAGAACGCCCCCGATGCGATGTGGAACACCTGCACGACGGGTACGCCCCGCGCCACGGCGCCATCGACGAGGGCTTGCTGACGGTCGAAGTACGTGGCGAGATCATCTTCGCGCCAGTAGGGGCGCTGACGGAACGATTCCTGGGCGTCGATGACGAGCAGGGCGGTGCGGGAGGTTTGGCTTTGCGACATGAGCGACTCCGTAAGGTTGGGTGACGATGAGCTCATCTTACGGGGCGTTCCGGCGTCTCGACAGACCACCAGCGGACTGTAACCGGACGGATCCGGACATTCACTTGGGCCGTGCGCCGAACCGACCGAATGCCCGGGTTGCCGGTGTCTTCAGACCCTCAAATCGCGACCCGGGTGCCCACGTCTGCGGCTTGTGCCCGCTGATACAGCGCGGCGGCGAGTGCGACGTCCTGCGCCCCCATGCCGAGCGACTTGAAAAGGGTGACGGCTTCGGCATCGGTGCGTCCGGGATGCGTGCGAATGACCAGTTCCCCCAGCTCTGCGAGCAGATCTTGCGCTCCGATAAGGCCTTCAGCGGCGGCCGCAAGATAGTCGCCCGACTCGTTGATCGTCGACTCCCGACGGTCGACGAATAACTGCGCCCGTGCCATGAGCGTCGTGTCGGCTTCACGGTGACGTGGCGTGCTGCTGCCCACGAGATTGACGTGCGTGCCGGGCGCGATCCAACTGGCGTGCAGCACCGGGTCGGTGGCGTTGGTCACGGTGACGACGATATCGGCGTCGCGCACAGCCGCCGCAATGCTGTTGGCGCCCTTGCCGCTGTCCACGGCTTCGAGGGGAAAGCCGTAGTTCGGCTGTTCCTTATCGACGAAAGCCTGCGCCGTGGCGAGGGAGCGGCTGGCTATGCGCACGTGATCCAGCGGTCGTACCGCTGCGAGCGCTGCGAGATGCCAGTGGGCTTGATGCCCCGCACCGATCAGCGTGAGACGCGTGGCGTCGTGGCGGGCGAGCAAGCGTGTCGCCAGTCCGGTCACGGCGGCCGTGCGAATGCCGGTGATCTCTGCGGCGTTCATGACGGCGAGGAGTTCGCCCGTCTCCCCGCTCATCAACAGGACGCAGCCCTGATGCGGATCTTTGCCGTGCAGGCTGTTGCCGGGGAAGAAGGTGCCGACCTTCGCGCCGTAGACCGGCATGCCGGACGCTGCGCTGCCGAGGAACGCGGGCATCATGCCGAGCATGCCTTTTGCCCCGAGGGCTTCCGGCGGGCGGATGATCTGACGCAATGGCAGATGAATCTGCTCGCGTGCGAGCGCGCCGAACATGTCGGACATGACGGGGATCGCGTCGGCCACGGGCATGAGCGCGGCGATTTGCGGGGCGTCGAGCAGCAGGACGGGCGGCGTGGCGGTCGTGGAGGCGGTGGCGGACATGCGAGATCCTTGTGAGCGTGCGAGCCTGTGCAGAGGTATCAAGCGAAGACGCGACCGTCAGGTCGCGTCCGGGGGCTTGGTCAGCGGTGCGCGATGATGCTCAGCGCTTGGCTTCGGCCGCGAGTGCGGCTTCGATGTGGCGGTTGAACGTCGCCGCGTCGGTATTGGTGCCGCACAGCAGCACGCCCACGCGCTTGCCCATGAGCTTGTCTCGCAGCGGCCCCATGAGCGCGGCGGTCGCGGCCGCGCATGCCGGTTCCACGGCCAGCTTCAACTGACGGAACAGGGTCAACATGCCCGCACGCATCTCGTCGTCGGTGACGGTGACCAGTTCGTCGATGTGACGGCGGCACAGCGTGTAGCCGTACAGTTCGGTGTGCGGCGCCATGAGGCTATCGGCAATGCCGGTCATCGGCCCCATCTTGACGGGACCGCCCGCGGCAAAGCTTTGCGCCATCGCGTCGGCACCGGCCGGCTCCACGCCGTACACCTTGACGTGCGGCGCGAACAGCTTGAAGGCCGTCGCCACGCCGGCGATCAGTCCGCCACCGCCGATCGGCACGATCACGGCGTCGAGATCGGGGGCTTGCTGCGCCCACTCGTAGCCGAGCGTGGCCGTGCCCAGCACCGTGCGATAGCCATTGAACGGGTGCACGAAGTAACGCCCTTCCTCCTGCTCGACGCGCTTGACCACCTCGAACGCCTCATGGACGTTCTCCGCGAGTACCAGATCCGCGCCATATTCACGGCACAGCGAGGAGCGTGCAGGACTGGCGGTCTTGAGCATCACGGTCTTCGCGCCGATACCTGCGGCTTGCGCGGCGTAGGCGACAGCCACCGCGTGATTGCCGGCGGACACGCACGTCACGCCCGCCTTGCGCTGCGCGTCGTCGAGCGAGAGCAGGTTCGAGAACGCACCGCGTGCCTTGAATGTGCCCGACACTTGCAACAGCTCGTACTTGAACGTCACCTGGGTATTGCCGAGCGTGGGAAAGTCGCTGCGCGTGAACACGGGCGTCGTTCGCACGTAGGGATGCAGCGTCTCGTGCAAGGCGGCGATGGCGTCTTTCGTCGGAACGGGTTGCCCGTCGATGGTCTCGGCGTGCAGGTCGGGGGTCGATTGCGTCACTTGGACTTTGTCTCCGTAGTCGTGGAATGCCGGCAGGCGCGCACACCGGTGAGCGGGTGTGCGCGCCTGCCGTGGCTTGGCCGCGTAGCGTTCGCCGGGCTCAGCGCAGGCCGAGCTTGCGCGTGCGCAGCAGCGCGGTAATGCTGATGACGGCAGCGAAAATCAGATAGAAGCTCGGTGCGAGCTTGTTGCCGGTCGCACCAATGAGCCACGTGATGATAAACGGTGCGAAGCCACCGAACACAGTGGCGGCAATGTTATAGCCGAGCGAGAGGCCGGTGGTGCGCACTTGCACCGGGAACAGTTCGGTGAGCAGGGCGGGCAGGGCGCCGAAGTACGTCGTCATCAGCAGGCCGAGCACGATCTGGAACACCATCAGCGAGCCGAACGTCGGGTTCGCATCGAGGAAGCGGAACATGGGGTAGACGAGCACCAGCAGCGCCACGGCGGCGGCGAGCATCGGCTTGATCCGGCCGTGGGTATCCGACCAGTGGCCCACGATGGGCGCCACGATCAGTTGCACGACACCCGTGAGCAGCACGGCCGAGAACGCGGCCGACGACGGCAGCCCCAGTTGCTTGACGGCGTACGTCGGCATGTAGAGCACCAGATAGGTCGCCACGGTGGCCATCACGACAACGCCGATGGCGAGCAGCAGGCGCTCCTTCTGGTCGGTGAACGTATCGCGCAGCGGGCTTTGGGTGGGCTCGATGTCGAGGAATTCGGGCGTCTCGTCCAGACGGCGGCGAATGTAATAAGCCACCGGGCCGATCAACAAGCCGAACAGGAACGGCACACGCCAGCCCCACGACGCCATGGCTTCCGGCGACAGATTGCCGGTGAGCAGCGCGCCGAAGCCGGCGGCGAGCAGCGTGGTGAGCCCTTGCGAGGCCACTTGCCAGCTCGAGAAGAATCCACGACGTTGCGGCGCGTGTTCGGCGAGGAACGCCGTGGCGCTGCCGAACTCTCCGCCGGCGGAGAAGCCCTGCACCATGCGGGCAATGACGATGCCCACGGGGGCCAGCACGCCGATGGTCGCGTACGTCGGCATGAGCGCGATGAGCAGCGTGCCGACCATCATGAGCAGAATCGACAGCGTGAGCGCCGCTTTACGACCCGCGCGGTCGGCGTAGGCGCCGATCACGATAGCGCCCAGCGGGCGCATGAAGAACGACACGCCGAACGTGCCAAGCGTGAGCAGCAGCGACACCGTGTCGTTGCCGGTCGGGAAGAACAGTTTCGCGATGGTCACGGCAAAGAAGCCGTACACCACGAGATCGAACCACTCGAGGGCGTTGCCGATGGAGGCCGATACGATCACACGCCAGGCGTGCGGGGTGGTGCGTGCGGCCGGGGCCGTCGCGTTGCGGGCTGCGCTTTCGCTCATGGGCGAGATCTCCAATACCTGTGCGGCGTATGTGCTTTGTTGTCTTGCGGAGGGCTGTCCTGTGCGCCTTTGCGATAGGCGTCTGTGACTGCGTGTTACGTAGTGCCGGTAAAGCGTGTGAAGCGTGTGAAGCGGGTAATGCAGGTCATGCAGGTCATGCAGGTCATGCACTAAGGTGGCGCGTCGCGCACGCCGTATCGGCGCCACCATGGCAACGGGCCGCATCCCGCTAGCGGAATACGGCCCGGTAGAACGACAGTCGATGCGCTGTTCCGAAGCCTGAAGTGATTCAGGCGTTAGCTCAGGCGTCGACGGTGTTGCTGCGAATCAGCTTGCGCAGGAACGACTCGCACTGCGCGATCTGCTCGAGCGACACGAACTCGTTGGGCTTGTGCGCTTGCTCGATATTGCCCGGGCCGCACACGATCGACGGCACGCCCGCGAGTTGGAACTGACCGGCTTCGGTGCCATAGGCGACCTTGCGCTTGTCGGTGTCCTTGGTCAGGGCGCGCACGAGTTGCGTGATGGCGTCCTGCTCCGAGGCGTCCAGCGCCGGGGCGGCGGCAATTTTTTTGAACTCGATGCCGGCGTTCGGATGCTCCTTCTGCATCTTCGGCACCAGTTCGTCCAGCGCGTACTGCTGAATGCGTTGGAAGATGCTGTCGGCGTCCACGCCCGGCAGGTTGCGGTATTCGAAGACGAACTCGCACAGCGCGGGAATCGTGTTGAGCGCGATGCCGCCCGAGATCGTGCCGGTCTGCGCCGTGGTGAACGGCACGTCGAACAACTCGTCGAACGGGCCGTTTTGCTTGAAGTGATCGGCCAGATCGCGGATGTAGCAGATCAGGCGCGCGGCGTACTCGATCGCGTTCGAGCCCTTCGGCGTGAGCGACGAGTGGGCCGCATGACCCCGTACACAGCACTGATAGGCGTTGATGCCCTTGTGGGCGACGATCACGCGCATGCTCGTCGGCTCGCCGACGATGCAACCGTCCGGGCGAATGCCGCGCTCGCGCAACTCGGCCAGCATCACCGGGGCGCCTACGCAGCCGATTTCCTCGTCATAGGAGAACGCGAAATGGAACGGCGTCTTGAGCTTGGCGTCGCGCATTTCCGGCAGCATCGTCATGACCGAGCCGATGAAGCCCTTCATGTCGCAGGTGCCACGGCCGTACAGGTTGCCGTCGCGCACCACCGGCTTGAACGGATCGGTGTCCCACGGCTGGCCGTCGACCGGCACCACGTCGGTGTGGCCCGAGAGCACGATACCGCCCTGGGTGTTGCCGTCGGCGGCGGGCAGCGTCACGAACAGATTGGCCTTGCGCTTGGTGGCGTCATACGACAGCCAGGGCTCGACACCCGACTGCTTGAGGCTGTCGCGCACCGTCTCGATCAGGCCGAGGTTCGATTCACGGCTGGTGGTGTCGATGCTGACCAGCTTCGTGATCCAATCGAGCGATGCCGGCTGGGCCTCGTTGGCGGCTTGCGGCGCGATGGCTTGGGGGGAAGCACTTGTCATTCGAATCTCCGGGAATCTTCCAGTCAAACGTACCAGGAAATGGTACTCAAAAATAATTTAGATGTAAAATGTTGCGAAAACAACCATTCCTGCTTCGCGGGAATTACCGTGCCGGATTGGGGTTTGCCCGAGCGCGCCGGCACGACGAACTGCTGAAATTGCTGCGGTGCGCACGAATGCCGAGGTGCTTTTCGTCTTTCGGGCGCCTCGGTGCGTCACCGCATGTCGGTTAAAAACGTATCAGGCGGCTTTCGCCCCCGGTGCGCCGAGGGCGCGTAGTGTCTCCTTGATCGCGCGCACGCGATCGGTCAGTTCTGCGTGTTTCACTTCAATGCGCAGCTTGTCCTGTCCGGCGAGCTTGATGTGGCGATGCTTTTGCACCAGCTCGATGATGCGCATCGGGTCGACGGCGGGCGTCGGCTCGAATTGCAGGGCGATGGCCTCTTCGCTCGCATCGATCTTGACGATGCCCAACGGCTTGGCCAGCAGCCGCAAGCGGTGTGTCTCGATCAGCGCCTGCGCTTGTTGCGGCAGCTTGCCGAAGCGGTCGACAAGTTCTTCCTGCGTCGTGTCGATGGCGTCGGGGTGGGTGCCGTTCGCAAGCCGCTTGTAGAGCGAGAGACGCTCCTGCACGTCGCCGCAGTAATCGCTGGGCAGAATGGCGGGCACATGCAGATTGATCTCGGTGGTCGCCGCGAGGGGGGCGGTGAGATCCGGTTCGCGCCCCGCTCTGAGCGCGTTGACGGCATCAGCAAGCATGTCGGTGTAGAGCTGGAAGCCGATCTCGTGGATTTCGCCCGATTGCTTGTCGCCCAGCACTTCGCCGGCGCCGCGAATCTCTAGGTCGTGCATGGCGAGGTAGAAGCCTGCGCCGAGTTCTTCCATCTGCTGAATCGCTTCGAGACGGCGTTGCGCCTGCTTGGTCAGCGCCTTCGGATCGTGCACGAGCAGATAGGCGTATGCCTGATGGTGCGAGCGTCCCACGCGGCCACGCAACTGGTGCAACTGCGCGAGGCCGAACTTGTCGGCGCGATGCATCAGGATGGTGTTGGCGGTCGGCACGTCGATACCGGTCTCGATGATGGTCGTGCACAGCAGCACGTTGGCGCGTTGCGTCACGAAATCGCGCATCACGCGCTCGAGATCGCGTTCGTGCATTTGCCCGTGCGCGACCACGATGCGGGCCTCGGGCACCAGCGCTTCCAACTGCGCCTTGCGATTCTCGATCGTCTCGACTTCGTTATGCAGGAAATACACCTGCCCGCCGCGCTTGAGCTCGCGCAGCATGGCTTCGCGAATCACGCCATCTTCCTCGCGGCGCACGAAGGTCTTGATGGCCAGACGCTTCTGCGGCGCGGTGGCGATGACCGAGAAGTCGCGCAACCCTTCGAGGGCCATGCCCAGCGTGCGTGGAATCGGGGTGGCGGTCAGCGTGAGCACGTCCACTTCCGCACGCAGTGCCTTGAGGGCTTCCTTCTGGCGCACACCGAAGCGGTGTTCTTCGTCGATGATGACGAGGCCCAGGCGTTGGAACTGGATGTCGTTCGAGAGCAGCTTGTGCGTGCCGATTACGATGTCGACCTGTCCCTCGTTGATCGCCTTCACGCTCGCGTTCACTTCCTTCGTGGTCTTGAAGCGAGACAGCTCGGCGATGCGCACCGGCCAGTCGGCGAAGCGATCGGAGAACGTCTGCGCGTGCTGCTCGGCGAGCAGGGTGGTCGGCGCGAGCAGCGCGACCTGCTTGCCGTCGAGCACGGCAATGAATGCTGCGCGCAGGGCTACCTCGGTCTTGCCGAAGCCGACGTCGCCGCATACCAGACGGTCCATCGGCCGGCCGCTCGTCATGTCGCTCATGACGGCGGCAATGGCCGCGGCCTGATCCGGCGTTTCCTCGAAGCCGAAGCTGTCGGCGAACTTCTCGTAGTCGCGCGGCGACAGTTCGAAGGCGTAGCCCGAGCGCGCGGCGCGGCGGGCGTAAAGGTTGAGCAACTCGGCCGCCGTATCGCGTATCTGCTGCGCGGCCTTGCGTTTGGCCTTCTCCCATTGGCCCGAGCCCAGCGAGTGCAGGGGTGCGGTGTCGGGATCGGCGCCGCTGTAGCGCGAGATCAGATGCAACTGCGAGACGGGCACGTACAGTTTGCTGTTGCCCGAGTATTCGAGATGCAGGAATTCGGTCTCGCCTTCGCCGAGGTCCATGCTCACTAGGCCCTGATAGCGTCCGATGCCGTGCTGGCTGTGAACGACCGGGTCGCCGATCTTGAGTTCGGCAAGATCGCGCACCATCGAATCGACCGACGTTGCCTGTTCCTGGCGACGCTTGCCGACGCGCCGGGCGAGTCCTTCGTAAAGCTCGTTTTCGGTGATGAACGCGAGGTCTTCCGACGGCAGCAGGAAGCCGGCGGCCAGCGGGGCGACACCGATGGCGAAGCGCGTATCGGCCGTCAGGAAGTCGTCGAGCGACTCGACCGTCGACGGACGCAGATCGTTGTCATGCAGCAGTTGCAGCAGCGTTTCGCGGCGGCCGGCCGAATCGGCGCATAGCAGCACACGCGCCGGCGTGCGGGCCAGATAGGCGCGCAGCGCGGCGAGCGGGTCGTCGGCGCGGCGGTTGACGGCCAGCGGCGGCAGCGAAACGGCCCAACTGCCGTCGCCCGGCATGGGCAGTGTCAGGCGTGCGAACGGCTTGGCCAGCGTGAAGAAGTCCTGATCGAGCAGGAACAGTTGCTCCGGCGGCAGCACCGGACGCTCACGATCGTGCGACAGGAAGTTGTAGCGCTGGCGCGTGTCGTTCCAGAAGCGGTGAATGGCCGCGTCGAGATCGCCCACGAATACCAATTGGGCGTCGGCGGGCAGGTAGTGGAACAGGGTGGCCGTTTCTTCGAAGAACAGCGGCAGGTAATACTCGATGCCTGCCGACGGCACGCCGCTGCCGATGTCCTTGTAGACCGGGCTGCGGCTCGGATCGCCTTCGAAGACCTCGCGCCAGCGGCCGCGAAACGCCGTGCGCGCGGGTTCGTCGAACGGGAATTCACGCCCCGGCAGCAGGCGGACCTCCTTTACCGGATACAGGCTGCGCTGCGTATCGGGGTCGAACGCACGAATGCTGTCGACCGTGTCGTCGAACAGATCGAGACGATAGGGCAGTGCCGAGCCCATCGGGTAGAGATCGATCAGCCCCCCGCGTACGCAGTACTCGCCAGGACGCATCACCTGACTCACGTGCTCGTAGCCCGCGAGTGTGAGTTGCGACTTCAGTCGCGCTTCGTCGAGACGTTCGCCCTGCGTGAAGAAGAACGTATAGGCCGCCATGAAGCTCGCCGGGGCCATGCGATACAGCGCAGTGGTCGCGGGCACCAGCACGATGTCGCAGCGTTTCTCGCCGAGATCGTGCAGGGTCGCCAGTCGTTCGGAGACGAGATCCTGGTGTGGTGAGAAAGTGTCGTAGGGCAACGTCTCCCAATCGGGCAGCAGCCGCACGCGCGCCTCGGGCGCAAACCACTTCAGCTCCTGCTGCAAGCGCAGGGCATCGGTGGCCTGCGCGCACACGACGGCGAGCAGCGGCACGCGCTCACGGTTCTCTTCGAAATAGCGGGCAATGAGCAGGGCATCGCTGGACGCGTGCGAGCCGGCAAAAGCGTAACGCTGTCCCGCTTTCACGAGCGGCACAGGCACGGTACTACGGGATATGGCGTTGGCGGAGGACATAGGAAAGCGTTGCAGAAATGGCAAAGCACGAGGCTCCATTCGCATGGGGCCCCGTGACAGTCAGCGTCTATTATAAAATCCCTGCTTTACCCTTACCTGCGTTTTATCGTGAGCGACCGACTTTTTGCCGTCATCCCGTGTGCCGGGGCCGGCGTACGCGCCGGGGCCGACGTGCCCAAGCAATACCGGAGCGTCGGCGGACGTGCCATGCTTCACTACGCGCTCGCCGCGTTCGACGCCTGTTCCGAGTTCGCTCAGACCGTGCTGGTGCTGGCGCCCGACGACGATCATTTCGACGGGCGGCGCTTTGGCACGCTGCGTTTCGCAGTGCGCCGCTGCGGCGGCCCGTCGCGCCATGCGTCCGTGCTGGGTGGCCTGCAAGCGCTCACCGAATTCGGGGCGCAGGACAGCGACTGGGTGCTCGTGCATGACGCGGCGCGTCCCGGCATCACCCCGGCGCTGATTCGTACGCTTGTTGAGGCGCTGCGTGACGATCCGGTCGGCGGCATTCTGGCGTTGCCCGTGGCCGATACGCTCAAGCGTGAGCAGGCGCCGCGCGAGAAGGACGGGCTGGTGGCGGTGCAGGTGACCGAGTCGCGTGACGGACTCTGGCAGGCGCAGACGCCCCAGATGTTCCGCCTCGGCATGCTGCGTCAGGCGCTGGAAGACGCGCTCGCTTGCGGCGCCGAAGTCACCGACGAGGCCAGCGCCATCGAACGCATCGGTCATGCGCCGAAGCTGGTTCGCGGCAGCCTGCGCAACTTCAAGGTGACGTATCCCGAAGATTTCGCCCTCGCCGAGGCATTCCTCGGTGCGGCCAAGTCCGCCTGAACGTCCGGCGAGCATTGGCAGCACCGATCTGACGCACCGTTTTTTCGCATTTGGCGACTTCCCATGACTGAACAAGCTGTTTCCAATTCCACGCTCGCTACGTTGTCCAAGCTCCGCATCGGTCAGGGCTACGACGTGCATGCCCTCGTCCCGGGGCGTCCGCTCGTGATGGGGGGCGTGACCATTCCGTTCGAGCGCGGCCTGCTGGGCCATTCGGACGCCGACGTGCTGCTGCACGCGATCACCGATGCCGTACTCGGCGCGGCGGCGCTGGGCGATATCGGACGTCATTTTCCGGACACCGACCCCACGTTCAAGGGGGCGAACAGCGTTGTGCTGCTCAAGGAAGCAATGCGTCGTGTGCGCGAGCATGGCTATGAGATCGTCAACGTCGACTGCACGGTGATTGCGCAGGCGCCGAAGCTCGCACCGCATATTGCCGCGATGACGCAATCGATTGCCGATGCGCTGGGCGTCACTGCCGGACAGGTGAACGTGAAGGCGAAGACGAACGAGAAGCTGGGCTATCTCGGCCGTCAGGAAGGGATTGAAGCGCAGGCGGCGGCATTGCTCATCGCGCGCTGAGCGCAGGCCGCAGGCAAAACGAGAACGGCGCTACCGGACGAACCCGGTAGCGCCGTTTTGCTTGAGGGCAGCGCTGAGACTAAAACTCAGGCGGCCTCGGCGGCGAGGACCTGCGCGGCAGCGTTGATGACAGCGGCGATACGGCCGACGTCACGCAGTTGCGCGGTGCTCATGCCGTGCTCGGCGGCGAGCAGGTGATAGTGCGACTTCACGCAGAAGTGGCACTTGCCGACGATGGACGCCGCCAGGGCGTACATCTCGAAGCGACGCTGATCGACGCCACCGCGCGTGGCATAGCCGTTCATGCGGAGTTGGGCTTTCTCGTTCTTGAGTTCGGCGTTGTCGGCCATCTCGAGATACGGGTACCACGTGTTGTTCATGCCCATGAGCGCGGCGGCGGTCAACGCGCCTTCAAGCTCTTCGGGGGACAGTACGCCGGCTTCGCGAATCGCCTTGATGATCGGCTGGCTCTTGGCTGCGAAAGCGGCTGCGAGGGCCACACCGACGGCGTCGTTGCCTTCCAGCGAGGAGCGGGCGATCGTGCCGTCGAGGTTCAGGCGAATGTCCTTGGCGTAGTCAGGGATCTGCGCCTTAATCGCGGTGATGAATTCCATAAATTTCTCCTATTGCTTTGGGCTGAAAAAGCCCGCTTGCGCGGGCTTCGAGACGACGCTTACAGCGTTGCACCGCCGACCGCGCGGTTGCACGGGCAGAGTTCGTCGGTTTGCAGGCCGTCCAGAATACGCAGCACTTCTTCCGGGTTACGGCCGACGTTCAGGTTGTTCACCGAAACGTGCTGGATGACGTTGTCCGGGTCAACGATGAACGTTGCACGCAGGGCCACGCCAGCTTGCTTGTCACGCACGCCGAGTTGGTCGATCAGGGCACCCGTGGTATCGCCGAACGAGTAGTGGTTCAGCTTGTTCAGGTCCTTGTGCTCGCGGCGCCATGCCAGCTTCACGAATTCGTTGTCGCCCGAACCGCCCAGCAGAACAGCGTCACGATCTGCGAAGTCGTTGGCCAGCTTGCCGAACTCAACGATTTCGGTCGGGCACACGAAGGTGAAATCCTTCGGGTAGAAGTAAATGATCTTCCACTTGCCCGGGAACGAGGCTTCGGTGATCGTTTCGAAAGCCGACACGCCATTTTCTTCGTGGTTGTTGAAACCAGGCTTGGCAGCTTCTACTGAGAACGCTTCGAGTTTGTCGCCGACAGTCTTCATCGATTTACTCCTAAATTAGTGCGGTTTATGTCGCGATGCCGTAGGACACCACAACCAGCAACTGACCGGGATCTCTCGATCCCGGTCAACCAAGGCAGTATATCCTATCAAATCAAGGGTGGCAATAGTTTATTTTTATGTGAGGGATAGTTAAATCAAATCCCATCGATAGGATTTTGCGTGATGCTGCACGGGCAAGCCTTGAGCATAGCCAAATTTCTGCGGGCTCACACTTATTTAGCAAGCGGAAATGACACGATGATTTCAAGGCCGGTGCCGGGGCGAACATTGCGCAGCGACGCAATGCCTTTATAGCGCATGGCGATGCGCTGGACGATCGCCATGCCCAGACCGGTGCCTTCTGCCTTCGTGCGGGCGGTGTCCACGCGATAGAAGGGGCGGAACACCAGGGCCAGTTGTTCTTCGGGAATGCCGGGCCCGGTATCGCGCACTCGCATCTCGACGCGTTCGCCGAGCACGCGCGTCGTGATGTGGACGTTGGCGATATCGGTCTCGGCGTCGCGGCCGTACTTGCGTGCGTTCTCGATCAGGTTCGTGAGCAGACGCTTGAGGTCGGTGCGCTCGGCGAGCACCGGCGTGGCCTCGGCGAGTTCGATGCTCAGGCTCAGGTCTTCGCGGCCGTCGAACGAGGCGACGGTTTCGCGCACGATGTCCGACAGATCGAGCGTCTGCATCGTACGCGAGGCCGGTCGGGCGTAATCGAGGAAGCGACCGATGATCTCGTCCATCTGTTCGATGTCGCTAATCATGTCTCGCTTGACGGATTCGTCGGACGGGCTCATCTCCGTTTCCAGTCGCAGCCGGGCGAGTGGCGTGCGCAGATCGTGCGAGATGCCGGCGAGCATCAGTGCCCGGTCGGTTTCCAGACGGTCGAGTTCGTCCACCATCTGATTGAAGCTGCGATTGGCCTCGGCGGCCTCGCCCATGCCGCGCTCGGGCAGCGGCTCGGGGCGTTGGCCTTCACCGATGGCGCGGGCCGCGTGGGCGATCCGGGCGAACGGCCGGTTCACGAGTGCGGTGATGAAGGCGGCGCCGATGAGCGAGAGTGCGAGCGCGAAGGTCCCCCAACTGAAGAGTTGAAGGCCGGTTGCCGTGTCGATCCGGTCTTGCTCGATGGCGACCCAATAGTCGTCTTCATCGATCTTGAAACTGATCCACATGGCGGGGATCTCGTTGACCGAGGCGGCGATGACCGTGTCGGTGCCCAGGCGCCGTTGCACGTCGCGCACGATCAGATCCTGCACCACGCCACCGGGTTGCTTCTCGATCTTGTCGGCCGGCTCGCGCGGGTACACGCGAATGCCTTCGTTGCTCTCCAGATCCTGAAGCAGTGCGCGACGCAGATCGGGCTCGGAATAGAGCAGGGCGGTGCGCGTGAGCTTGACGATCGACACGAGTTGTTGCGCGACGCGTTGCGCGCGAGGTTCGCGTTCGATCACGCGAAAGCTCTGATACCAGGCGGCCAGACTCACGCCGATGAGCAATGCGATGAGGAAAAAGGTACGCCAGAACAGACCGCCGAACAGCCCGCGTACCATCCGTATCGGATGCATGGGGTTGCTCCGTCTAAAGCGAGATGTGTGCGTGTCGGCAGGCGTGGGTTGCCGGATGGCAGGTGCCTCGACAAAGAACGGCGTACAGCATGGGATGCGACGTGAATCCGGGCGCAACGCCGGCGAGCGAGCGTGTCGCGGCCGGCGTCGTTTTGCTGCGTGAGACGTGACGGCGGCAGATCACGCGCCGCCGTCCGGGATGAACACGTAACCGAGGCCCCACACGGTCTGAATGAAGCGGGGGCTGCCCGGGTCGGGTTCGATGAGCTTGCGCAGGCGTGAGATCTGCACGTCGAGGCTGCGATCGAACACTTCGTATTCACGCCCGCGTGCCAGCTCCATGAGCTTTTCGCGAGACAGCGGCTGGCGCGGATGGCGAGCGAAAACCTTGAGGACGGAGAACTCGCCCGTCGTGAGGGCGATTTCCTGACCGTTTTTGGTGAGCGTGCGGGTGGCGAGGTTCAGGGCGAAGTCGCCGAACTCGAACGTCTCCATGGTTTCGCTGGGCGCGCCGGGGAGTTCGGGCGGTGCCTGACGGCGCAAGACCGCGTGAATCCGGGCGACGAGTTCGCGCGGATTGAACGGCTTGGGCAGATAATCGTCTGCGCCCATTTCCAGGCCGACGATCCGGTCGACATCCTCGCCTTTGGCCGTTAACATGATGATCGGCGTGCGATCATTGGCGCCACGCAGACGGCGACAAATAGACAGACCGTCTTCACCGGGGAGCATCAGGTCGAGCACGAGCAAATCGAAACGTTCGCGCACCCAAAGCTTGTTCATGGCCGTCGCATTTTCGGCCACGAAGACATTGAAACCCTGTTCCCCTAGGTAACGACGCAGCAGGTCGCGCAAGCGCGGATCGTCGTCGACAACCAGAATTTTGGGAGAATTTTTGTTTTCCATGCCACGTATCTTAGCCCGAAATGTTGCGAACTGAGGAGGCCGCCAAAGCGGGTTACAAAGGGTTACACAATTTACCCTACCGCTTGTGCGCTGACTATAGGCTGTGGGTACACTTGCACCCCTGCCAGGGCGAAAACCTGCTGTATGGCATGAAGGACGAACGCATAAGATGAGATGGGCTGCTGAGTTGACGCTACTGTTCGGGGGAATCATGCTCTGGGGACACCTGGGCGTGACGTATGCCCGTCCCGTGCCCCATTTCAGTACGCAGTCGCATGGCATGCAGCGCGCCGCACCGGCGCCGTCGCCCCGCAACCCGCCGAAGAATGCGTCCCCTCAGGGAGAAGGCGGTGCCGAGCGCCGCAACGACGATCTCTCTAATGCGCCGCCGGGCCGCCGTCCGAATGGCCATATGACGCCGGAAGACCGGCGCTTGCTTCGTCAACATATTCAAGACGCCGTGCGCGAGCTGTATAGTCACTAAGATGATGCGCGCCAAGTCAGTGCCGGAAGGCAAGCCTAAGAAACGTCGCCAAACGCTTCTCCCAATACGCCATTGATGTCACTTTGACGTGAGCGTCTCATGAAGCCGAAACCAATACCGCCAGCCTCTGCCGACGCTGGCTTTTTTTGCGCCCGTCGTCAGCGAATCGAGGCGACGAAGGCAGCGCCAGCGACGTCGGCGCCAGCCGACCGACCCCAGCGGACAGTGAAACCCCTCGCGTATCGTCGGCTTGTGCCCGGCCTGCTGGCCGCTCTATGGCTGGCGTCGCCGTTGGCGGCTCAGGCGGCGGGGACGAAGCATGCGGGTGCGGCTCACCCGGCTCGTTCGACGTCATCGCGCGCAGGCGATGCCGCCGTCGACCTTTCGACACGCCCGCTCACGGCGGACGACGCCCGCTACCTGCTCACGCGCACCGGTTACTCGCCTGACGCCCGTGAGCTTGCGCCGTTCGTTGGGCTGACCCGCGCGCAGGCCGTCGACCGTCTTCTGGACGAAGCGCGGCGTACTGCCGTGACGCCGCCGCCTGCCTGGACCGCCGAAGCGCCGCTTTACGGGGTGCCTGTCAAGAATCTGACCGACGAGCAGCGCCGCGAGCTTAACCAGCGACGCGATCGCATGGCAGCGTCGCTTGCCGCGTGGTGGGCGCAGGAGATGGCGACGACGCCGTCGCCGCTCACCGAGCGCATGACGATGTTCTGGCATAACCACTTCGTGTCGAGCGACGACAAGGTGCGCGAGCCCGTTGTGCTTTACCGCCAGAACGTGCTGCTGCGCGCGAATGCGCTGGGCAATTTCGGCGTGTTGTTGCATGAGGTGTCGAAAGACCCGGCCATGCTCATTTATCTCGACGGTGCGGGCAGTCGCAAGGGGCATCCCAATGAGAACTTCGCGCGGGAAGTGATGGAGTTGTTCACGTTGGGTGAAGGGCATTACACCGAGCAGGATGTGCGCGAGGCGGCGCGTGCCTATACCGGCTGGAGCATCGATCGGCCAACGATGAGTTACGTCTGGCGCGCCAACGTTCATGACACGGGCACGAAGACCGTGCTGAGCCAGACGGGCGATTTTGATGGCGATCAGATGCTCGACATTCTGTTGGCGCGTCCGGAGACGGCGACGTTCGTCACCGCCAAGCTGTGGCGCGAATTCGTCTCGCCGACGCCGGATCCGTCGCAGGTTCAGCGTGTGGCGGGCGCCTTCCGGGCGAGTGGATACGACATTCGCGTGGCATTGCGTGCGCTGTTGCTCACACCGGCCTTCTGGGATGCACGAACGCGCGGCACGCTGGTCAAGGCGCCGTCCGAATTCGTCACGGACACGGTGCGTGAGTTCGACATCGGTTATGACGACCCGCAGATGCTGGCGCAGCAGATGCGTGCGCTTGGTCAGGACTTGTTCCGTCCGCCGAATGTGAAGGGCTGGCCGGGTGGCGACGCCTGGATCGACAGCACCACGTTGCTCGCGCGAAAGCAGTTCGTCGAGCGCCTGTTTCGGGCGACGGAGAACGCGAATGCCGGTGGCCCGTCGATGATGGCGCCGTCGATGTCGGCGCGTCCGGGCGTGCAGCGCACGGCACTGCGTGCGGCCGTGGCGATGCCGCGAACGGTCGCGGGTGTGCGTTTCGATCTGTCTCGCTGGCTGCAACCTTACGCGTTGGGGCCGGTCGATGTTCCGGATGCGGCGTCGCGCGAGGCGTTGCAGCGGGCGGTGCTGCCGTTCGCGCCAGCGGCGCCGCAGACGCCCGGTGTGAATAGCGCGGCCTATTTGCAGGCGTTACTGATGGACCCCGCGTATCAGTTGAAGTGATGACGTGACGAAGCGCTGACGTGATGGCGTGATGAGGTGACGGCGGGCAGCATGGGATAGGTGTCATTGGGTGAAGTCTCCGCGTCGATCCATGCGGGGCGAGCCATGAGAGGTGTGAGATGCGTCGACGTAATTTTCTGACTTTCGCCGGTGGCCTTGGCGCTGCGTGGCTGTCACCGATGCCGGTGTTTGCGGCTGCGCGCGATCTGTCCGGGATATTGCCGGGCGCGGGTGGCAACTACGGCAACCTGCTGATCCTGATCGAGCTCAAGGGCGGTAATGACGGCTTGAACACGGTGATTCCGTATGCGGATCCGACGTATGCGAGCCTGCGCCCGAGTATTGGCATTAAGCGCGAGCAGGTCGTACAGCTGGACGAGCGGAGTGGTTTGCACCCGGAGATGCGTGCGTTGTTGCCGATGTGGCAGGCGAAGGAGTTGGCGATCGTGCAGGGGGTGGGGTATCCGCAGCCGAATCTGTCGCACTTCCGATCTATCGAGATATGGAATACGGCGTCGCGTTCGGACGAGTATTTGCGCGACGGCTGGTTGTCGCGCGCGTTCGCGGAGCAGCCGGTGCCTGGTGGTTTCGATGCGGATGGCGTGATTGTGGGCAGCGCCGAGTTGGGTCCGTTAGGGGGCGGCGCTCGGGCGGTGACGTTGACCAATCCGGCGCAGTTTTTGCGAGATGCGAATCTGGCGTCGGCGAATGCGGCGCAGGTGAGCAATCCGGCGCTGGCGCATGTATTGCGTGTGGAGAACGACATTGTGAAGGCGGCGGACGGGTTGCGTCCGCGCCAGGGGCAATATGTGTTGCGCACGCCGATGCCGCCGGGGGCGTTCGGTAACGTGGTGAAGACGGCGTTGCAGGTGGCGGCGGCGGCGGATTCGCCGACGGGCGTGCCGCAGCCGGGGCGCGGGGTTGCGGTGTTGCGTCTGACGCTCAACGGGTTCGATACGCATCAGAATCAACCCGGGCAGCAGGCGAATTTGCTGCGTCAGTTATCGCAGGGAATGATGGCGTTGCGAGCGGGGCTGACCGAACTGAATCGCTGGCAGTCGACGATGATCGTCACGTATGCGGAGTTTGGCCGGCGTCCGCGCGAGAACCAAAGTAGTGGGACGGATCATGGCACGGTAGCGCCGCATTTCATCGCGGGCGGACGCGTTCGCGGGGGGCTTTACGGAGAAGTGCCGAGACTGGATCGGCTCGATGGGAATGGCAATCTGCCGTTCGCGGTCGACTTCCGGGAGGTATACGCGACGGTACTTCAGCGCTGGTGGGGGCTGAATCCGCAGCCGGTGCTCGGTGGTGCGTTCAAACCGTTGGATGTGTTGCGGGTTTGAGGCGCTGGCGTGGTGCGTTGATCGGTTGTGTGCGCTGTGAGCCTGACGCACCGACGCGTTACTGCGACGCACTGAGTGCCGAGCGGGGGCGAGACGGGGGTGGTTTTGCCGCCCGCTCGCTCGATCCGCGAATCGCTAAGGCGATGTCGCGGATCTGTGGGGGAGGGGATGCGATAGAGCGGCTTTTTGGCTCAGCGCGCGCGCCAGGCGCGCCAGAATTTGCGCAGCGGCGTGAGGTCAATGCGTTGATGCAGGACTTGATAATCGCTGGCGGCGACTTCGTCCATCAGTGCCAGTTGCAGCGCGGCGAGTGCGAGTAGCGGCTTTTGCTTGCGACGGTCCTGTTTGGGGATGGCCGCGGCCGCTTCGGTAATGGCCTGACGCGCGCGGGCGTGTTGGAACTTCATGAGTTCTACGAACGCGGGCGAGTACTTGCCGTTTTGCAGATCGGCGGCGGTGACACCGAAGCGTTGCAACTCGTCGATGGGGAAGTAGACGTAGCCGGCTCGGGCGTCGACACCTGCGTCGGTGACGCGGCGGCCGAGCGTGATGGCGCGGCCCAGGGCGCGGGCGAGGGCCGGGGTTTGCGGGTTGTCGAAGCCGTAGACGTGCGAGACGAGTTCGGCGGGCGCACCGCCGGCGGCGTCGCAATAATGCGAGAGGCCGGCGAAGTCGAGATAGCGCATCTGGGAGAGATCCATC
>Ga0181519_10001260_pt1 | contig 22331 bp, 20 predicted proteins | sample PEATcosm2014_Bin_26_FD_121102 | JGI IMG/M metagenome (GOLD analysis project Ga0181519, IMG submission 121102) | Peatland microbial communities from MTU Mesocosm Facility, Houghton, MI, USA - PEATcosm2014_Bin02_10_metaG | ecosystem: Environmental > Terrestrial > Soil > Wetlands > Peat | place...
CACGTGCGCACGGGCTTCTCGCCGCAGACCAACATCGTGCGTCAGAACGGCCAGCGCGGCGTGCTGATGTCGATCATGAAGACGGGCGACGCCTCAACCCTGTCGGTGGTCGACTCGCTCAAGGCGCTGCTGCCCGAGGCACGCGCCGCGCTGCCGGCGGACCTGCACATCTCGGCGCTGTTCGACCAGTCGGTGTTCGTGAAAGCCGCCGTGCAGGGCGTGATTCACGAAGCGCTGATCGCCGCGGCGCTCACGGCGGCCATGATCCTGCTGTTCCTCGGCAACTGGCGCAGCACCTGCATCATCGCGATCTCGATTCCGCTCTCGATTCTCTCGTCGCTGCTCGCCCTCCACGCGCTGGGCCAGACGATCAACATCATGACGCTGGGCGGCCTGGCGCTCGCCGTGGGTATTCTGGTCGACGACGCGACCGTGACCATCGAGAACATCGAGCGCCATCTGCACATGGGCACGCCCCTGCATCAGGCGATTCTCGACGGGGCGGGCGAAATCGCCGTGCCCGCGCTCGTCTCGACGCTGTGTATCTGTATCGTGTTCGTGCCGATGTTCTTCCTGACGGGCGTGGCACGCTACCTGTTCGTGCCGCTTGCCGAAGCCGTTGTGTTCGCGATGCTGGCGTCGTACATTCTGTCGCGTACGCTGGTGCCCACGCTCGCCATGCTGCTCATGGGACACGCGCATCAGGCCGATCCGAACGCGAAGCCCGGCGCGTTCCGCCGCATCTACCTGCGCTTCGACGCCGGCTTCGAGCGCATGCGCGCCGCCTACATCGTCGTACTCTCGATGCTGCTCGTGCGCCGGCGCGTCTTCGCCACGGGCTTCCTTGCCTTCTGCGTGCTGTCGATGGGCCTGGTGTTCGTGCTGGGCGCGGACTTCTTCCCGACGGTGGATGCGGGCGACATTCGCATGCACATGCGCGCGCCCACCGGCACGCGTATCGAGGAAACGGCGCGTCTGGCCGATGAGGTCGAGAAGGTCGTACGCGAGGTCGTGCCTGCGAACGAACTCGAGACCATTCTCGACAACCTCGGCTTGCCCTACAGCGGTATCAACCTGTCGTACAGCAACGCGGGCACTATCGGCACACTCGACGGCGAGATCCAGATCGCACTGACCCCGGATCACCAACCCAGCGCGCGCTATATCGACAAGCTGCGCGCCCTGCTGCCGCAACGTTTCCCGGGCGTGGAGTTCTTCTTCCAGCCGGCGGACATCGTCACCCAGATTCTCAACTTCGGTCTGCCTGCCGCCATCGACATTCAGATCAGCGGTAACCAGCAACTGGCGAATTTCGACGTCGCAACGAAGCTGCTCAAACAGGTGCGCCAGGTGCCCGGCACCGTCGACACGCATATCCAGCAACGGGTGAACGCGCCGACGCTGCACCTGAACATGGACCGCACGCGCCTGCAACAACTGAATCTGAACGCCAACGCCGTCGCCCAGAATGTACTGATCTCGCTCTCGGGCAGTTCGCAGACGTCGCCGGGCTTCTGGTTCAACAGCCAGAACGGCGTGGAGTACAGCCTGGCCGTGCAATCGCCGCAGTACCGCATCAGCTCGATCGACGACCTGCTGCGCCTGCCGGTGGCGGGCACCGCCAACAACGGCCAGCCGCAACTGCTCGCCAACTTCGTGAAGGTCGAGCAGACGCAACAGTTTGCCGTGGTCAGTCACTACAACATCCGGCCGGTGATCGACATCTTCGTGAGCGTGGAAGGCCGGGATCTGGGCAGCGTGGCGGGCGACATCGACAAGCTCGTCGCGCAGGCCCGCAAGGACCTGCCGCGTGGCAGCCAGATCACCGTGCGCGGTCAGGTCAGCACGATGCAAAGCTCCTACCTCGGGCTGGGCGTGGGGGTGGCGATGGCCATCGTGCTCGTCTATCTGCTGATCGTGGTGAACTTCCAGTCGTGGGTCGATCCGCTCATCATCGTGAGCGCCCTGCCCGCCGCCCTTGCCGGCATCGTCTGGATGCTCTTCCTCTCCGGCACCCGGCTCTCGGTGCCCGCGCTCACCGGGGCCATCATGACCATGGGCGTGGCCACTGCCAACAGTATTCTCGTGGTGGCGTTTGCCCGACAACGCATGGAAGCCGGCATGGCGCCGCTCAAGGCCGCCCTCGAAGCCGGGGCGAGCCGGATTCGTCCGGTGCTGATGACGGCACTCGCCATGATTATCGGGATGGTGCCGATGGCACTCGGACTGGGCGAAGGCGCCGAGCAGAACGCGCCGCTTGGCCGCGCGGTGATCGGCGGGCTGCTCTTCGCCACGGTCTCGACGCTGTTCTTCGTGCCGCTGGTCTTTGCCGGCGTGCACACGCGACTCGCCCAGAGAAAGGCGCAGCGACAGGCTTCCCCCACACCAGATACCAAGTCTTGACGGGTTGAACGACATGACCGAGAAACACCACGCCGAACTGGCCATCGCCGAGCACGATCCTGCCGATGGCCGGCAGTTACCCCCGCGTCACGGCGAATTCCGGCGCGCAAAGATCGCGCTGATCGTTGTGGCCCTGCTGCTGGTGGCGGGCGCGGCGCGCACGACCATTTCCAACGCGCTGCAACGCCGTGAAGTCGCCAGCGTGACGGCCGAGAACGCCCGGCAGTATGTGAGCGTCGTCACGCCCCAGGCGACCGAGGCAAGCGAGACATTGCTGCCCGCCACGCTGCGCGGTGCGGTCGAATCGCCCATCTATGCCCGGGCGACCGGCTATCTGCTGCATCGGTACGTCGACATCGGCACTCGCGTGAAGCAAGGCCAGTTGCTGGCCGATCTCGATACGCCGGAAATCGATCAGGAACTCGCGCAGGCCATTGCCCAGCGCAACCAGATCAGCGCCAGCCTCGGGCTCGCGAAATCGTCGTTCGAGCGATGGCAGCAACTGCGTCAGCGCGACGCCGTCTCCCAGCAAGAACTCGACGAGCGTCAGAGCACCTACACGCAGGGCACCGCCAATCTGGCCGCCGCCGACGCCAACGTCAAACGGCTCGAGAAACTCGAGTCGTTCAAGCGAATCGTCGCGCCCTTCGATGGGGTCATCACGCAGCGCAACGTCGACGTCGGCGACCTGATCGACGCCGGCAGCGGCAACAGCCGTGCGCTGTTCTCGCTGGCGCAGACCGATCCGCTGCGGGTGTACGTTCAGGTGCCGCAAGCCTATGCGCAAGGGGTGGCGGTGGGCCAGTCCGTCGTCGTGACGCAAGCCGAACTGCCCGGCGAGCACTTCCAGGGCAAGATCACCCACGTGTCCGGCGCCATCGACATCGCGACCCGCTCGCTGCAAATCGAAGCCGCCCTGCCGAATCCCGACGGCAAGCTGCGCCCGGGGGCCTACGTGCAGCTCGCGCTGCCCGGCGCCGTACAGTCGCATCTGAGTGTGCCGGCCAACGCCCTGCTGTTCCGCGCCGAAGGCCCGCGCGTGGCGGTCGTGGACGACCAGGGCGTCGTTCATCTGCACAAGATCGTCATCGCGCAGGATCTCGGACAGTCGCTGGAATTGGCTGACGGCGTATCGGCGACCGACCGCGTCATCGTCAACCCGAGCGATTCCATCGACGAGGGCGACCATGTGCAGGCCAAGGCACTACAGGTCAAGGGCGGCGCCAAGGCGGGCGGCAAGCCGCAAGGAGCGCAATCGTGATCGCGCCGGTGCGCCGTGCGCGTCTGGGCACGACGCTGCTCGCCGTGACTGCGCTGCTTGGCGCCTGCGCCGTCGGCCCGGACTATCACCGGCCCGAAGTCTCGACCCCACCCGACTGGAAGACCGACGGTTACTGGCGACTCGCGCAACCATCGCATGCCCCGTTGCAGCCCGATTGGTGGAAGGGGTTCCAGGAACCCTTACTCGATGCGCTCGAGACGCAAGCGCTCGCGCAAAACCAGACGCTCGCGGCCGCTGTGGCGCACTACGATCAGGCACAGGCGACGCTGGCCGGCACCTCGGCTCAACGGCTTCCGGAAGTCGATGCGTCTTTCGGTCTGGCCCGCCAGCGTATCTCGGCGAACCGCCCGGTCACGAGTTACTCGTCGAGCAGCATGTCCACCGTGCAGAACAACGTGCAGGTCGGCCTCGGCGTGAACTACGACACCGATCTGTTCGGCCGCATCCGCCGTCAGGTCGAAGGCGCGCGCGCTTCCGCCGAACAGGCGGCCGACGATCTGGCCAACGCGCGGCTGGTGCTCACGACACAACTCGCCACCGCCTACTTCCAGTTGCGCGCGCTCGACGCCGAGATCAAGGTGCTCGACGAGTCCGTCACGCTGCAACAGAAGGCGCTCGATTACGTGAGCGCGCAGCATGATCTCGGGGCCGTCTCGGGTCTGGACGTTCTCCAGCAACAATCGGAACTCGACACCACGCGGGTGCAGGCGCGCCTGCTCCATCAGCAACGCGACCAATACGAGCATGCGATCGCCGCGCTCGTCGGTGTGCCCGCCCCGGCGTTCTCGGTGCCGGCCGGCGCACTGCCCGGAACGATGCCGCCGATTCCGCTGGGCGTGCCGAGCGACATCCTGCAACGTCGCCCGGATGTGGCGTCAGCCGAACGCGGCATGGCGGCCGCGAATGCGCAGATCGGGGTGGCAAAGGCGGCGTTCTTCCCCAGTCTGACGCTCAACCCCGGCATTGGCTGGCAAAGTACGGAGTTCGCCAACCTGCTGTCCGCACCGAGTCTGCTGTGGACCGTGGGCACGCTCGCCACGCAAGCGATCTTCGATGGCGGACGGCGTCAGGCGGGCGTCGACTTCGCCAGTGCGGGCTACCGTGCCGTCGAGGCGAACTATCGGCAGACGGTGCTCACGGCGTTCCAGCAGGTGCAGGACGGCGTGGCCGGTCTGTCGGTGCTCGACGCCGCCGCACGCGAGTCGCATGCGGCCGTGGTCGACGCCCAGCGGCTACTGAGTCTGGCCAACGACCGCTACTCCGGCGGTTTGACGGCGTATCTGAGTGTCATCACGGCGCAGCAAGGGCTGTTGGCGAGCGAGCGGCAGGACGTTCAGATCCGCGGCCAGCAACTGGTGCTGTCGGTGGCGCTGGTCAAGGCACTCGGCGGCGGCTGGCTGCCGTCATCAGATACATCCTCTGACTCGTATAATGCGCAAAGATGAGGTGACGACATGAAAGTACTGATCGTTGAAGACGAACACAAAGTCGTGGACTATCTGCGCTCCGGGCTGACCGAGCAAGGCTGGGTGGTCGACGTGGCGCTCGATGGCGAGGAAGGCACGCATCTGGCGTTGGAGTTCGACTACGACGTGATCGTGCTCGATGTCATGCTGCCCAAGCGCGACGGCTTTGCCGTGCTCGGCTCGCTACGCGAGCGCAAGTCGACGCCGGTCATCATGCTCACGGCGCGCGATCACGTGAACGACCGCGTGCGCGGCCTGCGCGAAGGCGCGGACGACTATCTGACCAAGCCCTTCTCGTTCATTGAACTGGTGGAGCGTCTGCACGCCCTCGCCCGCCGCACGCGCGTGCAGGAGTCGACGTTGATTTCGGTCGGCGACCTGTACGTCGACCTGATCGGGCGCCGGGCCACGCGCGACGGCCAGCGACTCGACCTGACCGCCAAGGAATTCCAGTTGCTCTCGGTGCTTGCCCGCCGCCAGGGCGACATCCTGTCGAAGACCGCCATCACCGAACTGGTCTGGGACGTCAATTTCGACAGCCACACGAACGTTGTGGAGACGGCCATCAAGCGGCTGCGCGCGAAGCTCGACGGCCCATTCCACACCAAGCTGCTGCACACGGTGCGCGGCATGGGGTACGTGCTGGAGGTACGCGAGGCCTGAGTGCCGCGCGTGAGCCTCATCGTGAAACACTCGATCTCCCGCCGCCTGGCCGCCATGTTCGCCGTCGTGGCGCTGTCGGTCTTCGCGCTGGTGGGCACGGCGCTCTATATGATGCTGCGCGTGCAACTGGAGCGGCATCTGCGCGAATCGCTCGACGACCGGGCCCAGATCGCCCACATCATCGTCTATCACGGCGGCACGCCGGAAAAGTGGCAGATCGCGCGCGAAAAACTCAGCGACATGACGCCGCGCGACGGCACCACCACCTACGCCGTCACGAGCGACGACCCGAAATACACGTTCGGCACGCCCGTGACCGGCACGTTCGTCAAACGTCTGTCCAACGGCTACGTGCGGCTACGACCCGACGGGGGCGGCGACGACATGCTGACCACGCGCGAGATCCTGCCGCCTTATGGCTCGCGTCCGGCCGTCACCCTGCAAGTTGCCGCGAGCTATTCGCCGAACGAGCGCACGCTGCGCGCCTTCGGGCTGGGCCTTGCGGCGCTCTCCGCCCTCGGCAGTCTGGGCGTGCTGCTGCTCAGCTATTCCGTGACGCGTCTGGGCCTCGCGCCGCTGACGCGTCTCACGCGCGAAGCTTCCGAAATCAGTCCGGACAACCGTTCACAGCGACTCGATACCCGGTCGTTGCCCGTTGAACTCGACGATCTGGCGCACTCGTTCAACGGCGCGCTTGCCCGGCTCGACAGCGCCTACGAACGGCTGGAGTCGTTCAATGCGGACGTCGCGCACGAGCTGCGCACACCGGTGACGATCCTGATCGGCCAAACGGAAGTGGCGCTCACGCGCGAGCGGCCGGTCGAGGATTTGCGCGCGCTGCTGCAATCGAATCTGGAAGAACTGGGCCGCATGCGCACGATCATCAACGACATGCTGTTCCTCTCACGCGCCGATCAGGGCGAGCGCGCGACCGGGCTCACGGCGGTGTCGCTCTCGAGCGAAGCCGCGCACACGCTGGAGTTTCTGGAAATTCCGCTGGAGGAGGCGCAAGTCACGGCACGTCTGCATGGCAGCGCCGTGGCGCACGTGAACAAGGCGCTGTTCGGCCGCGCACTCGCCAATCTTGTGATGAACGCCATCGAGCATTGCGCGTCAGGCGCCAATATCGACGTGCGGATCTCGCCCAAGGCGGATGACGCACGCCAGGTGAGCCTGGAAGTGACCAATCCCGGCGCGCCGATTCCGCCGGACGTGCTGCGGCATCTGTTCGACCGCTTCTACCGCGCAGAGCCCTCGCGCACCAACAGTCGCGAAAATCACGGCCTGGGGCTGGCCATCGTCAAGGCGATTGCCGAAATGCACGGTGGCACCGTCTGGGCTCGCAGCGAGGGCGGGTTCAATACTTTCGGCTTCTCGGTGTCCACCGGACGGGAAACCGGCGCGCCGACGCCCGATGCCGAGCCGTCCCACAGCCCACCTCACAGCCCACCTCACAGCCCATCCCACAGCCACGACGCTGCAACGGCGCCGTCTTCTTCCCTCGCGCGTCACACGCCGTGACGGCCCTGAACGCCCGCATGCTGCGTGGCTTGGGGCGCGAAGACCGTCAGCGTCTCCCCTAACGCTTCGCGCGCATAAGCCGCCGCGACCGTCATTTGCGCAAGACGCGCACGTAGCGCCAGATTCTCACGCTCGAGATGCTGGACACGCCGCATGGCGTCTGCCACGTCGGTCGCGCTATCGTCTGCCGGGTTGCGCGCGTCGGGCATGGCGTCGAGGAACGTCATGGCGCGCGCCAGATTCTGTTCGAGCTGCTGCGCCCAGGCGGATTGCCCAACGGATAGCGACGCCCCAAACACCGGGACCGCCGGCACTTCATAAATGGCACGCGCACGCACGATGGCCTTTTGCACCGTGCCCGCGCTCGGGCGACGAGTCACGCCAGCCTGTGCCACGAAGCGCAGGTACGTATGTGCGCCATAGATGCGATGCGCGGCCTGCCATGCGCTAGCGAGAAACGCGTCGAGAAAAGCGGGGTTGTTGTGAGGGTGTGCCGCGTCTGCATCGCGTGCGGCGGCGAGCAAGGCTGCGTAGGTTGCATCGTCGAACTTCAGGGCGGAACGTGCCATGGCGATCTCCGGGGGCTTGCCGAATCGGGGGGGCCGTACGCGCCGACACGCCATCACTGGCGGCATCGGCGGCGCAACAGCCAGGAAGACTGCGTGCGCATTGCGCGTCAGGCAGTCTCCTTCGGCGACGACATCAGGGCTTCGGTGCCGGTGCCGGCACCGGCGGCGCCCACTTGCGCTTGGCGTTCGGGTCCTGAGTGACGGCGACGGCAAGCGCTTCGGTGTAATTCACCGTGACGGCATCGCCGACCTTCACGCCCTCGAGCAACTTCGGGTCTTCGACAGCGACGTCGACCGTGCGCTGCGGCCCACGCAGTGTCACGACATTCGACTTGCGATCGATCCGCTGCACGGTGGCCACGACCTTCAGGTTTCGCGCGGCGTCGGCTGCCGGACGCTGCCCCGGTGCCGCACGATCGGCGCCTTCCGTGAGCACGCGGCTACGAATGCCGTCCCCCGGCGCGACGGAAATGGCGACGGAACGCTCATACGCGACGACGACTTTGTCGCCCTTGCGCATCTGCTCGAAGTTCTGCACTTCCGGCCCGACCACGAAGGTCACCGGTTTGCCATTGTCGTCTGCCACTTGAATGGTGCGTTTCTTCGCATCGACGCCGAGCAGCGTCGTGCGGAATTCGACAACGCCACCGCTCACGATCGGCGCCGGTCGCGCCGCATCCTGAGCATGCACCGCCGTTCCCAGCGACAACAGTCCGGCCAGAATCATGGCTTGCGTAAGCTTCATGGTGAGTCCCTTTGTTATCGACGAATGCGATTCCTGCACTCCGGATCGCAAATTAGTTAATTGTCCGAACAAAAACAACGGGATTCATTCAACTACAGAGAAACCCGGATGTTTCGTTTCGATAGTAACAAAATAATTCGAAGCCGCAACGTAATTTTGAGTTGCATGCCAAATATCATCGATCACCGGTTGTCATGCGAAATTCAAACTAACGCAATCATTTCCTCGCAACACGCCTGCAATCCCCGCCTACGCTGAAAAGCAAGACATCAATTTTTGATGCAGATCAATCTTTTCTGCGTCTCCGATTAGAAATTAAACAAATTTGACATCCAAATTGATACAAGTTGTTACAAATTTATTCACAACATTCAAGTAATTCTTAATCCGTTCGGATGATGCACTTACGCCCTGGCGATTTGTATTCCGAATCACTATTCCAATTTTTTGAACCACTGCCGACGCCATGTGGATGCCGCGCCCGCATTCGGGCCGGATCGTACCCGTTATCGTGCCTCTTCACGTTTTACGGATACTTGGTGCGCCCGTGGTCGCAACACTGCGCGAATTACCGCAGGAACGAGAATCCGACGTTACCGACGGGAACATTCACCTATCAAACCTGGCGCGCTTGTAGGCAATACGGCGAGAACGTTATCCTTGCGCCATGAACCGTCGCATCCTCATTGCTCCCGAAGACGTCGAGCTCACCGCCATGCGCTCGCAGGGCGCCGGTGGCCAGAACGTCAACAAAGTCTCCAGCGCCATCCATCTCCGCTTCGACGTCATGCGCTCGTCGCTGCCGGACGACGTCAAAGCCCGCCTGCTCTCCCGGCCCGATCACCGCATTACGCAAGACGGCATCGTCGTCATCAAGGCACAGCAACACCGCTCACAGGAACTCAACCGGGCCGATGCGCTGGCGCGCCTGCAAGCGCTGGTCGATGCGGCGGCCGTGCCGCCTCGCCGCCGTGTTCCGACCCGGCCCACACTCGGCAGTCAACTGCGCCGCCGGGATGCCAAGCAGGGGCGCGCTCGCGTCAAGGCGTCGCGCGGCAAGGTTCACGCCGGCCGAGAGGATTAATGCTAACGATTGTTAGCTTTTTATAAAAAAAGATATTTTTTATTATCTTTTTAGTGAGGCGCGCCCAAAGAAATGCTAAGATAAAGCATCATTTCCCGACGAAAGCACATCATTATGAGCTTCATGGAATCGCTGGTGGTGGCTCGCAAGGATGCCGCCATGACACAGGCGGAACTCGCCGATCGCGCCGGGCTGTCGCGCATGACCGTGCAGAAGATGGAGTCCGGTGCGCTCGACCCGCGCATGTCGACCGTGCTGGAAATGGCGCGCGCGCTCGGACTCGAACCCATGCTGGTGCCGGCCAGTCTGCGGCAGGAGGTTGAAGCGTTCCTTCGCTCCGGTGGCAAGTACCTCTCGCAACCCAGCGGCATTTCCGCCCCGCCCTCCATCGTCGAGACGCTCGGGCGCTAAGCCGCGAATCCACTCATCCGCCCCGGCGTCGGACCTCTGCCCATGAACATCAAATATCTGCGCGCCTATCTGCACATGCCCGACGGCACGCGACGCGCCATCGGCTATCTGTCGCAATACGGTGACATTCTGCGCATGTCGTTCGACGAGAACTACATCGCCGACGCCCAGCGGCCGACCCTCTCGCTCGCCTATCGCGGCGCGAACGAGACCGCCACGCGGGAGATTCTCGCGTCGCCCCAAGACGCTCGTCTCGTGCGCACCGATGGCCGTTGGCCGGTGTATTTCGAGAATCTGCTGCCTGAAGGCCATAACCGCGAACGCCTCGCTGCCGAGCGCCGTTGCAGCCCGGACGACGAGTTCGAGTTGCTCGCCGCAGCCGGTCACGACCTGATGGGCGCGCTCGAAGTCGAACCTGTGCCCGCGCGCGAAGGGGTGCCGGACGTCGTGCACCGCTGGCACACGGCCCTTGGGTTAGAGATGGTGGAGCCGGGGTTCGTCGATACACCGGTCGAAGACGCCGCGTCGCTACCCGGCGTGGTGACGAAGTTCTCGGCCGTGCGCGACGGACGGCGCTATGTCGTCAAACGTCAGGGGCGCGCGGGCTCGGTCATTCTCAAGCTGCCGACTACGCGTCATCCGGATCTCGTCGAAAACGAATTCACGGGCTATCGGCTGTGCGAAGCCCTCGATCTGGACTGTGCGAAGGCCGAGATCATCTCGCGGCGCGATGCCGACTTGCCCGAGCAGGTGCCGTTCGAACACATTCTCGCGGTACCTCGCTTCGACCGGCTGCCCGACGGGCGCCGCGTGCACATGGAGGAATTCGCGCAGGTGCTGCAATATCCGCCGCGCAGCAAGTATGGACGCGGGCTCGATATCGACTACACGACAATGCTGCGGGTGCTCGATCAACTTTCCGGCGAACCCGTGCGGGACGTGCGCGAATTCCTGCGCCGTCTGATCGCCTTCATCCTGCTGGGCAATACCGATGCCCATCTCAAGAACTGGGCCCTGACCTATCCCGACGCTCATACGCCGCAGTTAGCGCCGGTGTACGACCCGGTGTGCGTCGCCGCCTTCTTCCACGATGTCCCCGAATCGCACTACGGCGTGAACCGCGCCATCGACAAGACGCTGCGGGCCTTCGACTGGAATGCGCTGGAAGGACTGCTCAGGAGCGCCGGGCTGCTTCGCGTCAGCCGGTTGACGAGCATCGCGCGCGAGACCGTGCGCGAGGCGCAAGCCAAATGGCCCGCGTTGCTCGACGACGCCCCGGCCGCCGTGCGCACCACCGTGCTCGAGCGTCTGAACGGTGGCGTCGCCCTGACTGCCTGAATTTCCCCGCCCCTGCACGTCTATCTCGCAGCACGAGGAATATTACCCGGATGATATTGCAATTCAAATAACACCCGGGTAATATTCGCCGGTACCGACATTTTCCTATGGTCACCGGAGTCCGCCGTGCCTGCCAATTCCCTCGGATATACCGTCTTCCGCGACATGCGTCGTGTCGCTTCCGGCACGCTCGCCGACGCGGCCATTGCCTTTCAGCAGGCGATGATTGCCGATCCGCAAGCCTCGGTGCTGATCTTCGACGACCTGACCGGCGACACACGCGATGTCGACGTGCGCGGTACGGCCGCCGACATTCGGGCGCGCTACCCCGCGCCGGCGGCCGCCGCAGCGACCGCGCCCCTATCGGATGCGTCCCCCCCCAAGGGACGAGGCCGACCCAAGCTCGGCGTCGTAGCGCGTGAGGTCACGTTGTTGCCGCGTCATTGGGATTGGCTCGCAGAGCAGCCGGGTGGCGCATCCGTCGTCTTGCGCAAGCTGGTGGACGAGGCGCGCCGCAAGCATGCCGGGCGAGACTTGCAGCGTCGCGCACAGGAGCGGGCCTACTGCTTCATGTCGACCATTGCAGGCAATTTGCCGGAGTTTGAAGAGGCGTCTCGCGCCCTCTTTGCCCACGACCTCGACGCGCTGGGCAAACGGATCGCCGCCTGGCCTGAAGACGTCCGCACGCATCTGCTGCGGCTCGCGTCCACGGACGATCTGGTTGATGACGCCGCATAAGGCTGCTTAAGGCAACTTAAGGCTGCATAAGGGCGCACCGGGGCGCATAAGCCTCACCAGTCCCCGGGGCGCTGTGCGCCCAACTCCCTGATTTCACTGCTCACCGGGCGGACCGCCGCACCGGACAGGCACCGCTTTGCCTATCGCTTCCCCTTTTCCCGCTCGTGACTTAACCAAGGAACTCGGACCATGACGCAACCCACTCCCCATCCGACAGCGCCGCCGCGTCCGCTATGGCGCACCTGGCTCATGATTGCCGTACCGATGATGCTGACCAACGCGCTCCAGTCCATTGCGGGCACGGTCGACGGCATCTATCTCGGCCATCTGATCGGCACAGACGCCATCGCGGCAGTCTCGGCGTTCTTCCCCGCCTTCTTCTTTCTGCTTGCCATCGTGATCGGGCTGTCGGCCGGCGCTACGGTGATGATCGGTCAGGCGTGGGGCGCACGGGATCTGACCCGCGCGCGCAATATCGCGGGCACCGCTCTCGTGATGATGTTCGCGGCAGGCGTCGTCATCAGCGTGCTTGGCGGCCTGTTCGCCACATCGCTCATGCGCGCCCTCGGCACACCGGCAAGCGTGTTCGATGCCGCGACCCTGTACGCGCGTTGGATGCTCATCGGCATGCCGATCATATTCCTGCTCTGGCTTTGCACATCCATGAGTCGCGGCACAGGCGACGCCGTCTCACCGCTCCTCACCCTACTGATTGCCACGCTGCTCTCGCTGGGTTTCACACCGGCGTTCATCTTCGGCTGGGGACCGTTCCCCCGGCTTGGGGTGGCGAGCGCCGCCGCGTCGACACTGCTCGCGTTCAGCATTGCACTTCTGTGGATGGGGGCTTACTGGCGTCGCAAAGGGCACCCGCTCGCGCCGGGTTCGGGCTTATGGCAAGCCGTTCGATGGAATGCGGCAGTGGCACGCGGCATTCTGCGCATTGGCGTGCCGGCGGCCATGCAGATGTTCACGATGGCCATTGCCGAAATGGCGCTGCTCGGCATGGTCAATCGCCACGGCGCAAATGCGACAGCGGCCTATGGGGCCGTCACACAAGTGATGAGCTGGTTGCAGTTACCCGTGATGACGTTAGGCATCACCGCATCGATTCTCTGTGCACACGCCATCGGTGCGGGCCGCGGCGAACGCGTTGGCGCCATCGTGCGCACCGGCTTTCTCTGCAATCTGGGATTGACGGGGAGCCTGATCGTGCTGGTCTGTCTGGCGGCCCCCACCATCATGCGCGGGTTCCTGACCGACCCAGCCGTGTTGACGCTTGCCACGCACCTGCTCTACATCGTGGCCTGGAGCGTACTGCTGATAGGCATGACGGCGATCATGACCGGCGCCATGCGTGCGAGTGGAAAGGTCTGGGTGCCGATGCTGTTAGGCGTGATCGGGCTGCTGGGGATCGAAGTGCCCGCCGCATGGGCGTTCGAGCGGATCGCCGGACTCACCGGGATCTGGTGGGCGTATCCGCTCGCATTCGTCGCCATGTTGGCGATGCAGGGCCTGTGTTACCGGGCCTTCCGGCGAGCGTCGTGTCGGGCCCAGAAGAACATCAGCATGCCGGCGCAGGACAGCAGAACACCGACCCAACCGGTCGACGTCCAGCCGTAACCCGCAGAAATTGCCACGCCGCCGAGCCATGCGCCGGCGGCGTTGGCCATGTTGAAGGCTGAGTGGTTGAGCGCCGCCGCCAGCGTCTGGGCTTCCCCGGCCACATCCATCAGGCGGATCTGCAAGGCCGGGCCAATGATGATGATGGTGCCGATGGCGAGCACGTTGACGCCGGCCAGCCACGGGCTCGATGCCGTGAACGTAAACGCCCCGAGCAGCAACGCCGACCAGATCAGCGTGCCGCCGATGGCGCGCATGAGCGACGCCGCCGCCACCAGACGCGGACCGACGATCGTGCCCGCGACCATGCCGACGCCAAACAGCGCGAGGTAGAACGGCACCCACGTCTCAGGCACACCCGCGACTTGCATGAGCGTCGGCTTGATGTAGCTGAACACCGCGAACATGCCGCCGAAGCCGATGGCACCGATCCCCAGCGTGAGCCACACCTGCGAGTTGCGCAGGGCGTTGAGCTCGCGCAACGGACTCGCGCCGTGAGGTGCCGGTACATTCGGCACCCAGCGCCAGACCATCAAGGTCGTGATCGCGCCGATGATGCCGACCAGCACAAACGCTGCCCGCCAGCCGAGCCACTGGCCAAGACCGGCGGCCAACGGCACACCGAAGAGCGTGGCGAGCGTCAGACCGAGCATGACCTGCCCTACGGCATGCACACGACGATGCGGCGGCACGAGTGACGCCCCGACCAGCGCAGCCACCCCGAAATAGGTCCCGTGCGGCAAACCGCTCAGGAAACGCAACACGATCAGCGCGATGTAGTTCGGCGCGAGTGCGCTCGCCAGATTGCCGACAGCGAACATCGCCATCAGCGCGATCAGAAAGGCGCGACGCGGCAGACGCACGCCGAGTACGGCGAGCAGCGGCGCACCGATCACGACACCTAGCGCATAGGTGCTGATCGCATGGCCCGCTTGCGGGATCGTGATGTTCAGGCCATGGGCGACGTCGGGCAGCAACCCCATGATGACGAATTCGCCCGTTCCGATACCGAAGCCGCCCATGGCAAGCGCCACGAACGAGAGCCAGACGGGAATGGACGACTGAGGCAACGCTTCGGCAGCCTCAGCAGGCAGGATTTGGGGGGCACTCATCGGGATTCGGGATGACAGCCGGTCGGGACAGGAAACGTCGTCCGCCACGGCGAAGGAAACGGCATCGGGCGCTGCACATGTTGCCGATATCGAACCATCGCGGCAGCCCCGTTCAAGGGTGCCGATTTTACGCCAACCCGATGACTTATGCAGCGAGGGCGCTGCAACGCAACATCATCAAAACTTCACAATGACGCGATCATCCTCTCGAAACGGCAGTTTTCACCTTGCATTGCAATAGGCGTGCAGCGTCAAGTCGACCACGCGGTCGCACCGCCCTGGACGCGGATCACTGATAAAAAAACCGGCCCAATGGGTGGGCCGGTAAGTTACGGTTGCACGCCGGCTGCGGGAACCGGCAGCAATCCGTACTGGGGGTCAGCGGTGAACGGCGTCTTGCCTGCGCGCCATTCCCGGAACGGCCGATCAGTGGTGAATTTGCTTTGCGTGCCACTGACCCGACTTTTCATCCTTTTCGTAAGTCTTCTTCACTGCGCTCCAGGCGACTTTGTGTGCCGTCTCTTCGCGCGATTCGTGGCCACGTCGCTCGCCGGGATCGCGGTACTCGTCCCAGGCGGAATTGAACGCCTTCAGGTAAATCTCCTGAGCATGCGACGGCAAGTGATCCTTGACGCTTGCCGGCAGCTCGTGAGTCTGACGATAAGGCATGGCGGCATCTCCTCGATGTCTCATTGCTACCTCGTTGCGCACGGCCCCCGATGTCAGGCGGGGGCCGTGCGCGGAACCTCGGTCGCACCGGGGGCTGTGTCATGCGCAGCACCACCGGCGTCAGATGTGCCCCATGAGCACCAGTACCAGCACGATCACCACCACGAGACCGATGCCGCCGGACGGGTAGTAGCCCCACCCTCGGCTATGCGGCCACGCGGGTATCGCGCCAATCAACATCAGAATCAGAACAATTAACAAGATGGTGCCAAGCATGACTCTCCTCCCTTGCCGATCCGACCATTCATGGTTCGTGCGCTCAAACGCCATCGCTCCCTACGAATCGTGGCGTCCAACAGCAACGTATTTGCCGGGCGGCCGAAGCGGCGGCTCCTCCACCGGCGGATCCAGCGGTCTGTCGGGCGGAGGCATCGGCGTCGGTTCGCCCGTGTCAGGAGGCGTCTTCGGCGGCGGTGTCCCGGGCGGCTTGCCTGGGTCGAAAGGCTCAGGCAGATGCGCATACAGGCGGGGGACCTGTGGCAGGCGGCAGATTTCGATGGAACCCGGCATGAGCAAGTTCTCTTCAGGCTCAATGCCAATACGGGTCGACGGTGTAATACGTATGCACCTGCTCGGCCCAGTGCAGGTCGGCCATACTCGGCCAACGGTCTTTGTCGAAGCCCGGCGCCTTCTTGAGCGTTTCCTTGTCGATATCCAGAATGAACCGCTTGTTCTCGACGTCGAGTTGCAGCGCATGCCACGGAATGGCGAACAGCTTGTCACCCATGCCGAGAAAGCCGCCGAACGACAGAACGGCGTACGCCACCGTGCCGCGCTGCACATCGAGCATGATGTGCTTGACCTTGCCGAGGCTCTCGCCGGCGGTGTTCACCACGTCTTCGGCCTCGAGCGTGTCGGCGGCCATCACCGACGGCCCCGGACCATCGGGCAACTTGTGGGACGCCCCTACGATACGTGCGCCTGGTTGGGCCGTCGGGCCCCGACCGGTTTGCATAGTCATGATTCCCTCCTTCGTCCAATGAAGTCGAGGCGCGAGACATCGCGCCCTCGACATGGCGAATCCGAGTTACTTCATTACCTTGATGTCGTCCTTGACGTCGACCACGCCGTCAACGCCCTTGACCGTGTCTACGACGAGCGTGCGCTGGGCCGACTGCGGTACCGAGCCGGTCAGATGCACGACGCCCTGACGTGTGCTCACGTGGACCTTGGTCGACGGAACGTCCTTCTTGGCGAGCAGTTCGGCCTTGACCTTGGCGGTAAGGGCCGAGTCGTCGATCTTGCGGCCGGCATCGCTCATCACGCCGCTGGCGCCTGAGTTATCCGCAATCTTGATGATGCCGCCCTGATCGAGGGCGTGGGCAGCGATGCCCGTCGTTGCGAGTGCACCGGCGATGATGAGCTTGTACAGGTTCGATTGTTTCATTGTTGACCTCCCGAAATTAGATCGTCACATCAGTGGCATTGCTGCCTTGGGCGTCACCTCCTGCACGATTGACGTGCGGCACCCGTGCGACGACCGAGTCATTGGTGATACATCTCCTCGCCCGGAGATGCCCGGTCTTGCCTTGTCACCGGCCTCCGGAGCGCGCGTCGTTCAAACCCGCGCCCCGGATGCCCGAATGTTCTGGACTGCGGTACTGCCTGCTTCAAATCGGCGACGTCACTCGATGACGTCAGATCTTGTGCCCCTCCTGGCTCTCGCCCGGACGGCTCATTGCCTTTTCGCGGCGCTCATGCAATTGGTTGTCCACCCCTTTCACGCCGGGGACTTTCGAGACGACGGTCTGCACCACGTGCTGCATCCAGCGCTCGGGAACAAAGCCCGTGAGCAATACCAGTCCCGATGTCACCGTCACCTCGACGTGTGAGACCTCAAGGTCGCGCGCTTCGGCCAACGCCTTGCGAACGTCGTCACGCACCTTGATATCGGCGGGCGACGGGCCATGCGAGCCGGCATGAACGGTGGCACTAGCCGTCTTTTGCGGCTTGCCCCTCACGCCGGCATTCGCGCGCCCTGGGTCGTCACTACCACGACCCCTGCTCCCTGCGGCCTGCTCGGCCTCGCCTGACAGATGCTTGTCCTTGGTCTGACTACGGTTCGGTGCCACCTCACCTCCTTGCGCGCCTTCCGGCCGGTCGCCCCCTGGCGGATCAGAGGTGTCAACCCACAGCGGCGCAGACGGCTTCCGCGATGGGGAAATGCGCTTCGCCATGACAACCTCCTCGACCGCCGTGCGTGCTATTGCCTCTGGCACCGGACTTGTTGAAATCGATTGTAGATAGCCGGTTTCATTCGGTGAATCGGCTAAATCTGAAAGATGTGTAGGCGGACGCTGGCAAACGACGCAACGCCGTGGTGACGTCGATTTTCAATTGAGAAATTCAAATGAAAATCAAAGGCTTGAGAGATACAGCGAAAGTAACTCGGAAGGACAAAAATGGCGTCTGAACGGGAGCGCATAGCCATTCCCATGACAGACGCCATCAAATACATCGGACAATTCCCACGAATTACCCGCTTGACGGCCTGTCGTCCGGCGCGGCGACGATGACCCGGTTGCGACCGGTTTCCTTGGCGCGGTAGAGCGCGTCGTCGGCGGCTTTGATGAGGACATCGACGGGTTCTTTTCCTTGCGGCGTGCGGCACGCCACGCCGACGCTGACCGTGACATGACCGAAATCGCTCGACGCGTGCTCGAGGTTGAGCCGGTCGACGGCCAGACGAATGCCCTCGGCGACTCGCTGTGCCCCGAGGGTGTCGGTGTCGGGCAAGACGACGATGAACTCCTCCCCGCCGTACCGCCCGGCGGCGTCGGAGGGACGTTGCAGCGCCGCCCCGATCGCACCGGCCACGGCCGCCAGCGCGGCGTCGCCCGCCTGATGGCCGTGCGTGTCGTTGTAGCGCTTGAACCAGTCGATGTCGATGAAGGCCACGGCCATCGCACCGCCCGAGCGACGCATGCGACGCCACTCGTTGGCGAGAATCTTGTCGAGCGAACGGCGATTCGACAGTCCTGTCAGCCCGTCGGTCCGTGCCAGCAGACGCAACTCGCGCTCGGCCCGCAAACGCCGCCGCAACTGGGCCGCCAACAGCATCGAGGTGCCGACGAACCCCACATTGAGCAACAGAAACAGGCCGCCGAACTCGACCACCCGACGATGCCAGGGGGCGAGAATATCTTCGCTGGACGTCACGACAATCAACGTAAGCGGCACAACGCTCAGAAACCGGCGCGACATCAGGCTGTCGCGGCCGAGAAAACGGATGGGATAGATGCGCCGTTCGTCACGCGCGGCCGGAAGGGCTTCATAGCGGCCCGTCTGCGCCATCGTGAGCCCGATCACCTTGGGGTCATAAGGCTTGCGCATCAGAATGGAACCGTCCTTGCCCAGCAGCAGGATGACACCCTGCTTTCCCACTTCAATATGATCGAACAGATTGCGGAAGTACGCGATGTCGACCGCCAGCGAGACGACCCCGCCAAACGACCCATCCGGACGTGTGATCCGCCGGCTCAGCACCATGGTTGGCGCGTTCTCACGCAGGCGCGACTGGAGAAACCCGCTCACGAACAGGCCGACGTGCGGGTTATCGCGGTGCACCTTGAAGTAATCGCGATCCGAAAAATTGAAATTCCGTGGGTGCTCGCTGTCGGCGTCGATGGCGATATTGCCTTGCTCGTCGAGCACGACCAGTGAGCCGACATAGCGCGACGCGCCGGCCCTCTCGAAGATCAGTTCGCGGCGCAGCGAGGGGGGAAGCGCTTCAATATCCGCGCGTGCGAGCAGCGACACCACGGCGTCGAGCGACGCCTCGTAAAGCTGGAAATTCAGCTCCAGATCGCGCTCCATCACCTCGACAATGTTGCGCTGGTTGTCGGCCGCACGAGCGATCACCAACAGGCGCCCCTCGTATAACAATGCCACGGCCACCGCCATGACCAGCAGCGAGATGCCGACACCGATCCAGACAATCAACGTCGGGGTTCGGAATAGCCAGCGCACCGCCATCCTGCCTGTTAGGGCGATGCGTGCTCGCCACCGATGAGTCGGCATATTCCGAAACTCCTTTGTCAATCGTCCGGTTCGGTGTGCCGAATGCCACGCCGGTGTTTCCACTCATGCCATGAAGTCGGCGGCCATGTCGGCATCGGTGCGTGCTTCGAGTCGCCCGTCGCGACATGCCTTGCGAAACACCTTGTAGTCGCGCTCGACCTGATCGGCGTAATCCGTCGCGTAATGGACCAGCGCCTCGCTCAGGCGAATGCCCTTGCCCACGTAACCGACCAGCTCCGCCGCACACCCGCCCGCCTTCGCATGCGCGCGCGCGAGCACCCATCCGCAAAGGCCCGCATATTCCCGGAAGCCGTCGGCCCGGAACAGCTCGAACTGGGCCGAGATCTTCATGTCGCGCAATTGGCGTCCGTAGATGCACCGGCCGAACGGGCCCGAACCCCAGCCCAGAAAGGCGTCGGAAGCCGCCTGCATGAGACGCTGCCCTTCGACCACGCGACGTCCATCGTTCTTGGGCGTGACGCTCTTGAAGAACCGCGAGACCACCGATTTCGTTGCCTCCTTGAACTGGAGGAAAAGCGGCTGCTCGTGGGCGTCCATCATGAGCAATACCAGACACCGTGTACCGACGCTGCCAACCCCCACGACCTTGAACGCCAGATCCTGCTGCGTATAACTCGAGAGCATGTGGGCCCGATCGGGCGACAGAGAACTCACATAACTCTTATAGACGGGTTCGAACAGCGTGCGCCAGTCGCCAAGGCCCAGCCAGTCGTCCTCCGGGCCGAACAGCGATGTTGCGCCGTGGACATGGAAAACCGTGGGCGGCGAGTCGCGGATCTGCCAATGATCGCCAACGTGCTGGGCGAACTTGGGCAGCACATTTTCGTGCGTGCGCCCGGTGGCCCGGGCAATGCCGCGCTTGACGCCCTCGCGCACACGATCGGTCTGAGCCAGACCGAGCATGCGCTCGAACGTCACCTGCTCGTGCCATAGCGCGATGGTCGACATGTGGGCGTATTCATCCAGACGTCGCGCGTAGGTTTGCACCGCGGTACGCACCATCTCGACACCCAGTGTGTCGCCGAAGCCGAATTGCCGGGCGGCCAGCATCAGGCTGACGCACAGACGCTTCACATCCCACTCCCAAGGGCCGGGGGCGGTCTCGTCGAAGTCGTTCAGATCGAAGATCAGGGTGCGCTCGGGCGTGGCGAACCCGCCGAAGTTGGCCAGATGGCAGTCTCCGCAGATCTGCATGATGAGGCCGGTATTGGGCGTGCCCGCCAGATCGTGCGCCTGAACGATGGCGCTGCCCCGGTAGAACGCGAAGGGCGAGGCCAGCATGCGTCCATAGCGCAACGGCACGAGCGCGCTGACACGCCCCTCGCTGCTGATGCGCAGCAACTCCACGATGTCCCGGTCGACGTTGCCGAGATGCGCATGACTGCTCCGGGGCGTTTTGTCTCGCAGCTTGCGCCCGACGGCGACGCGGGTCTCGAAGGGCACCAGCGGTGGGGGCGGAGTATCGGGTGGCGGAGGGGCCGTGACGGGCGCTGCGGGTGGCGTGAGCGCAGAAGATGCACTAGCGCGCGCCGTGCGCAATGGCAACGCGGATGACGACTTAGCGGACATGGCCAGCTCCTTGTGCTTGCAATGCGCTCGGAGAGTCGGATGCGCCGGATGCGCCGGATGCGCCAGAGGATAAGGACGAGGCAAACGATGCCGCGACGGCCGGGATGCCCGGCGGCACAGCCAATCCACACACCACCAGCACTTGCAACAGCCCCATGCGAATGCGCATATCACGGCTCCTGCGGGCAAGTTGCCCATCAAGATTGACGCAGTGCGAGGAAATCCCACGGAAATCAGGCAAAATCGAGGGCTGGCATATTCCGCCCTCACCTGCTCCAGAATTCAGCGCCCAGATTTTGTGGTCGAGACGGGGTGCCACCGACACGTTGCAAGCAAGACGCCGCTAGGGCGGGCGTTGCCGAGAGAACGGGGGCCGGGGCGGATATGAACGGATTATTCACTATGGCATCGGCACTGTCGAGCATCGGCGCGACGCGCGCGGACATCGGCCGATTCCCTGCTCCCGTCGCATTGGACGCAGTGAGCAGCGCGTTGTCGGAAAAATTCCGACACGCACCCTCAACTATTGGCCACCCTTGCCGATAACCAGTTAAGCGGGACTTTTCGGTTGGTTTTCATATGTCCAGTTCGTACAGTGGTTGGCTCGTTGCGTTATCACTTGCCGTTGCAGTGCTGGCGTCCTTCACGGCGCTCGACCTTTCGGGTCGCATCTACCTCCTGGTTCACCGTGGCATGCGCCACGCGTGGCTTGCCGTGGGCGCCACCGCCATGGGTATCGGCATCTGGTCGATGCACTTCATCGGCATGCTGGCCCTGTCGCTGTCGCCCGCCTGGTCGCCACTGACGTCGAAGGCCACGCTGCCGCTGGGCTATGATCCCGCCCTCACGGCAGGTTCGCTCGCCATCGCCATCGCCATCTCCTGGGCAGCGCTCTGGCTGATCGCCAACGAACGCTTCACGAAGTGGCGACTGGCCTGCGCCGGCGTCACACTCGGCCTGGGCATCGCCGCCATGCACTACAGCGGCATGGCAGCCATGAAGATGAATCCGGCGATCGAATACGATCCGGCACTCTTTGC
>Ga0181519_10001261_pt1 | contig 22327 bp, 16 predicted proteins | sample PEATcosm2014_Bin_26_FD_121102 | JGI IMG/M metagenome (GOLD analysis project Ga0181519, IMG submission 121102) | Peatland microbial communities from MTU Mesocosm Facility, Houghton, MI, USA - PEATcosm2014_Bin02_10_metaG | ecosystem: Environmental > Terrestrial > Soil > Wetlands > Peat | place...
GACGCGGGATCGTGCAACGCCTGCGAGCTCGAACTCCACGCGCTCAGCAACCCCTATTACGATCTGGAGCGGTTCGGCCTCAAGTTCGTGGCCTCTCCGCGCCACGCCGACGTGCTGCTGGTCACCGGTCCGGTGACCAAGAACATGCGCGTGGCCCTGCAACGGACTTTCGACGCCATGCCAGCGCCCAAGTGGGTCTTGGCTGTCGGCGCCTGCGCCCTCGACGGCGGCGTGTTCGCTGGCAGTCCCGCCTGCCTGGGCGGGGTCGCAAACATCATTCCCGTCGATCTCGCGATCCCCGGCTGCCCGCCGACGCCGCTCATGCTGATCAAGGGTTTGCTGGCGCTGGCGGGCGGGCGCTGAGCCGCTCCTCTTCGAAAAATTTTTCCTTGCGGTGGTCGCGCGCCAGGAAGGAATAGACGGTCGGCGTCACGAACAGGGTGAACAGCGTGCCGACGCTCATGCCGGCGGCGATGACGATGCCGATGGCCTCGCGGCTCCTCGCGCCGGCGCCGGCGGCGATGATCAGGGGGATCACGCCGATCACCATGGCGGCGGTGGTCATCAGGATGGGCCGCAGCCGCACGCCGGCGGCGTGTTCGATCGCTTCGCGCGGCGAAAAACCCTGGTTGCGCTGCATGGCGTTGGCGAAATCCACCATGAGGATGCCGTGCTTGGAGATCAGCCCGATCAGCGTCATCAGCCCGATCTGGGTGTAGATGTTGATCGAGGCGAGGCCGAGCACGCCAAGGATGTTCAACGGCAGCAGCGCGCCGAACATCGAGGTCGGCAGCGCGATCAGGATGATCAGGGGGTCGCGGAAGCTTTCGAACTGGGCGGCGAGCACCAGGAAGATCACGATCAGCGAGAAGGCGAAGGCGACGCCGAGCGTGTTGCCCTCCTGCACGTATTGCCGGCTCTCGCCGAGGAAATCGTAAGTGTAGCCCTCCGGGAAAATCGCGGCCGCCCTGGCTTTCAGAAAGTCCAGCGCCTCGCCCATGGTGCGGCCGGGAAAGGGCACGCCCGAGAGCGTGGCGGAATTCATTTGCTGGAACGAGGTCAGGGCGTTGGGCTGGATTTTCCGGGTGATCTGCACCACGTTGGAAAGCGGGATCAGCGCGCCCGAGGCCGTGCGCAACTGGTAGCGCGTGAGCCAGTCGGCATCGAGCCGGAACTCGCGCGGCGCCTGCGGGATCACCTCGTAGGAGCGGCCGTAGAGGCTGAAGCGGTTGACGTAGTTTCCGCCCAGGAAGGTCGCCAGCGCCCCGCCGATGTCCTGCATGGAAATGCCGAGCGTGTTGGCCTTGGCGGCGTCGATCTTCACCTCGATCTGCGGCGTGTCGAACTTGAGATCGCCGTCGGTGAAGATGAACAGGCCGCTTTTGGCCGCCTCCTCCTGCAGGCGGCCGAGCACGCCGGCGAGGGTCTGGAAATCGCCGGCGGTGCGGATCACGAACTGCACCGGCGCGCCGCCGGGGTTGCCGGGCAGCGAGGGCAGCGCGAAGGCCACCACCTTGGCGCCGGGGATTTGCGCGAGCTGCGGCCCCAGCGATTGCAGCACCTGCTTCTGGCTTCTCGCGCGATCGCCCCAGGGTTTCAGGATCAGCCCGGCTATGCCCTGCGTGACCCCCTGCGAGCCGTTGATGGCGAAGACGTGGTCCTTTTCGGCGACCTTGTCGAACACCTTGTACAGCCGGTCGGTCGCGTGCTCCATATAGTCGAGATTGGCCGATTGCGGCGTCTTCACCATGGTGAGCAGAAAGCCCTGGTCCTCTTCCGGCGCCAGTTCGCGCGGGGTGGAGACATAGAAGATGCCGGTGAGCGTGAGCGCGGCGAACAGGAACAGCAGCACCACCGGACGATTGTCGAGCGCACGGTGGAGCAGGCGCTCGTAGCGCCCGCGCAGGCGTTCGAACAGGGCGTCGAGCCGTTCGGCGAGACCGCGCTTGCCGCCCTCCTGGCGATGCGGCCGCAGCAGCCGCGAACACATCATCGGCGACAGCGTCAGCGCGATGAAGCCGGACACCACCACCGAGCCCGCGAGCGTGAAAGCGAATTCCTTGAACAAGGCGCCCGAGAGCCCGCCGACGAAGCCGATCGGCGCATAGACCGCGGCGAGCGTCACGGTCATGGCGATCACCGGCAGCGCGATTTCGCGCGCCCCCCGGATGGCGGCGGCGAAGGGCGTCATGCCCTCCTCGATGTGGCGATAGATGTTTTCCACCACCACGATGGCGTCGTCCACGACGAGGCCGATCGCCAGCACGAAGGCCAGCAAGGTCAGCAGGTTGAGCGAATAACCCATCAGCAGCATGAAGAACATCACGCCGACCAGCGACAAGGGTATGGTGACCAGCGGCACGATGGTGGCGCGCACGTCGCCCAAAAACAGGAAAATCACGAAGACGACGATCGCCACCGCCTCGAGCAGCGTCTTCTGCACCTCGTGGATCGAGGCCCGGATGAATTCGGTGGCGTCATAGCCGATGGCCGCCTTCAGCCCCTGCGGCAGGCCCGCCTGCAATTTGGGGAAGGCCTTGCGCACATCCGAGATCACCGAGAGCGGATTGGCGGTGGGCGTGCCGTAGACGCCGATGAACACGGCTTTCAGCCCGTCGAACACGGCGGAGGCGTCGACGCTCTCCGGCCCCAGCTCGATCTTGGCGACGTCGCCGAGCCGCACCAGCGCATCGCCGCGGTTGAGCACGGTGAGCTGGGCGAAGGCCTTGGCGTTGTCGAGCGAAGTCAGCGCGTCAATGGAGGTCTGGGTGTAGCCTGACTTCACCTGTCCGGCGGCGGAGGTGAAATTGTTGGCGATCAGCGCGGCGCGGATGTCGTTGGCGGTGACGCCGCGCGCGGCCATGCGGTCGGGATCGAGCCAGACGCGCATCGCAAAGTTCTGCCCGCCGAGAATCTGCGCGCTGGCGACCCCGTCGATGGTCTGCAAGGCCGGCTGGACGACGCGGGTAAGGTAATCCGTGATCTGCGGCCCGCTCAGGTCAGCCGAATTGAACGACATGTACATCAGCGCCGTGCTCTGGCCCGCCTGCTTCACCACCACCGGGTCCAGCGCATCGCGGGGCAAGAGGTATTTCACCTGCGCCACCTTGGCGAGCACGTCGGTGACGGCGCGGTCGGCGTCGGCGTTGAGGCGCAGGTTGAGCGTGATCAGCGAGGTGTTCTGCTGCGAGTTCGACACCATCGTGTCAACGCCCTCGGCGCTCGCCACCGCCTGTTCGATCGGGGTGGTGATGAAGCCCTTGATCACGTCGGCGTTGGCGCCGGGATAGGCGGTGGTGATGGTGATGGTGGCCGAGGACAGCGCCGGATATTGCCGGATCTGCATCTGATAGCCGGCCTGGCCGCCCACCAGCAGGATCAGCAGGCTGACGACGGTCGCCAGCACGGGCCGGCGGATGAAAAGATCGGTGAAGGCGCCCATACCTGTTTTGTCCCTCGCCCGCTATTGCAGCGGCAGCGGTTGTTGCGGCGGCAGGCTGGAGTCGCGCTCGATCGTCACCGCGGCCTTGGGCTGCAGCTTGATCTGGCCCTGCGTGACCACCTGTTCGTCCGGCTTGACGCCTTCGCTTACCGCCACGCGTTCGCCGCGCGAATCGCCCAGGCGAACGAAACGCCGTTCGACATGAAGCGGTCCATCGAACCCCTTCTGCTCGTCGTCGGGGACGACGACGTAGACCGAATCGCCGTAGAGCGAATAGTCGATCGCCGTGCGCGGCAGCGTCACCCAATCGTGAGCCTTGCCCGCCTCGACCTCGACATTGCCGAACATGCCCGGCAGGATTTTCTTGTCGGGATTAGCAACTTCGGCGCGCGCCAAAAGGGTGCGGGTGTCGCGGTCCACGCGGGCGTCGAGATTGACGATTCTGCCGGACACCTTGAGGCCGCCGAGCATGTCGAGACGCGCCTTGACGGTCTGTCCCAGCGCGAGTTCGCCGAAAAACTGCTCGGGCGCCTGGAAGTCGATATAGATGGGGTCGAGCTGCTGCAGGCTGGTGAGCGCGGCGCCCGCCGCGACATACTGGCCGACATCGACCTTGCGGATGCCGACCCGGCCCGCGAAAGGCGCCGTGATCGACTTCTGCGCGATCAGCACCTTGGCGCGCTCCACCATGGCGGCGGAAGTGTCGCGCAAGGCGATGGCCGCGTCGAGACCGGCCCTGGTGCCGACGTCGCGCGCGGTGAGCGACTGCTGGCGCTGGTAGGCGACCATGGCGTTCTTCAGCGTGGCCTCGCTGGACTTGAGATCGGCCTGTTCGGTGGAATCGTCGATCCGGAACATCAGCGCGCCCTGCGGCACGTCCTGGCCGTTCTTCACGGCGATTTCCGCGACGATCCCGGCGAGCTGGCCGGACACGTCGATGCCCGGCACGGCCTTGAACGTGCCGATGACCGAGAGGCGCGGCGTCCAGGTTTCCCGCCGCGCCGGCTCCACCGACACGCCGTTCACGGGGCGCGGGATCTTGGACATGACGCCCGCCATCATGGCCGGCTTGACCTTGAACTGGAACCAGGCGAGACCGCCGGTCACGGCGGCCAGCGCGAGGAATGTGAGGATGAACGACCTGGCGCGCATGGTTTCCGTCTGAACTTGTTGGCGAGCCGCCTTTTACGGGGCTTGGCGCGCCGTGGCAAATGGGATTTGCTCTCTGCAGGGTTTCCGCGAGATCGCTGCGCGATCCGCGAAAACCAATCGCGCGGAACGCCCTGGAAAGCGCGGGGCGGATTTCCGCGACAACGCCTCGCTTTCGCCCGAGTTGCATTATTGATGAACGATGGCGCAAGGAGGGCAGATTGTGACGCTGAGGCTATTTCTGACCATTTTGTCGCTCGCCGCGCTCGCCGCCCCGGTGGTTTTCGCGGCGCCGGCGCTCGCCCATCCGCATGTGTGGGTCGCCGCCCGCGAGGAAATCCTGTTTGATTCCAACGGAGACATCGCCGCCATCCGCCACATCTGGACCTTCGACGAAATGTATTCCGCCTTCGCCGTGCAGGGCCTGGGCAAGGACGGCCAGCCGCCGACCAGGGAAGAACTGGCGCCGCTGGCTAAAACCAACGTCGAATCGCTCGCCGACTTCCAGTATTTCACCGCCGCCAAGACCGGTCCGAAATATCACGAGTTCGGGACGCCCACGGATTACTCGCTGGAGGCCGACGCCAGCAAGATCGTCACCCTGCGCTTCACCCTGCCGTTGAAAACCCCGGTGACCTCGAAAAAACCCTTCACGTTCATCGTTTACGATCCCACCTATTTCGTGGACATCGAACTGGACAAGCAGATGCCGGTGGTGCTGAAGAACGCGCCCGCGGGCTGCTCCATGAGCACGATCAAGCCCGAACCGCTCTCCGCCTCCGAGACCAGCAAGCTCAGCGAGAGTTTCTTTTCCGGCCTGTCGCCGGGCTCGGATTTCGGCATCAAGCTGGCGACCCGCACCCTGGTGGTCTGCCCGTGAGGCGGTGGAGCGCGTTGTTGGCGCTGACGCTGGCCTCCAGTCCCGCTTTTGCCCAGCTTGCGCGGAGGAATCCGTTTTCGATCGGCGTCAACGAGGGCGCGGTCGGGCAGGCCGGGCGGCTCGGGCTGTGGCTGCTGCGCCAGCAGGCGCATTTTTACCAGATTTTGCGCGTGGGCGTCGAAAACGCCGCGCACAATCCGTCCGCGCTGTTTTCGCTGGCGCTCGGGGCCTTCGCCTATGGCGTGTTCCACGCGGCGGGTCCGGGGCATGGCAAGGCCGTGATCTCCTCTTACATGCTCGCCAACGAGCGGGCGATGAATCGGGGGGTCGCGCTGTCGTTTCTGGCCGCCTTCTGGCAGGCGACCGTCGCCATCGCGCTGGTGGGCGTCGCTTCGGTTCTGTTGGGCGTGACCGCGCAGACCATGACCGCCGCCGCCGGTTTTGTCGAAAAGTGCGCCTTCGCCGCTATCGCCGGCTTCGGCGCCTGGCTCTCCTGGCGCAAGGGCGCGGCGCTCGCGGCGGTTTTCCGGGCGCAGGCGCCGCAAAATTCGCGCTTCCGATGCGATGACGGCGCCGGCCCCCACGGCGCGGATTGCCCGCATTGCATCGCGCCCGACCCGAAACAACTCGGCGAGGATTTTTCCTGGCGCCAGGGCGCCGCGACCGTGCTGGCGGCGGGTTCGCGCCCCTGTTCGGGCGCCATTCTGGCGCTGGTGTTTTCCGCGAGCCTGGGGGCCTTTTCCATCGGCGTCTGGGCGACGCTCGCGATGGCGGCGGGCACGGCCTTGACCACCTCGGGCCTCGCCGCCGCCGCCGTGCTGTTCAAGTCAAGCATGAAGCGGCTGCTCGGCGCGCAAAGTCGCCGCGCCGAAATTTTTGGGCGCACTTTCGAGGCCGCGGCCGCGCTGGCGGTGCTGCTGCTCGGGCTGTCGCTGCTGCTTGGGCTTTGGGCCTCGGGCGGTTGAACTCCCGCGCGAGAGCGCCATAAACTGTAGGATGGGTTTTTCAGGAGGCCGGTCATGAACGTGCTCCACAGCAACTTCGAGGACAAGCGGGTCCGCGACGCCATGAACGCGCCGGCGGTCTCGGTCCGCCCCGAGGATTCCACCCGCCACGCCGCCGAAATCATGATCAAGCTGCGGGTCAGCGGCCTGCCGGTGGTGGACGCGGCAAACCGTCCGCTCGGCGTGATCAGCGAGGTGGATTTCCGCTACGCCGACGAGGCCGAACGCGCCAGGCAGCGCGAGGCCTGGCTGCGGTTCATTTCCGAGGGACAGGAGATTTCCGGCGAATATCTGGAGACGCTGCAGCGCGAGGCCGCCCGGGTCGAGCGCATCATGGCGTCGCCCGCCATCTGCATCGACGAGGACGCCAGCCTGGTCGAGGCCGCCGAACTGCTGGCGAGCCGCCGCATCCGCCGTCTGGTGGTGACCCGCCAGGGCAAGGTGACCGGCGTCATCACCCGCTCCAGCCTGCTGCGTTTTTTCGCGCCGGAGCGCAGGGAGGCGCGGCCGATCCCCACGCCCGACGAATTCGACGCGGCGATCGAGGCCGCCGGCCTGCCGCCGGTCAAACCCGCCCCCGTGGAAGAAAAACCCGCGCCCGCGCGCGAGGGCGCGGTCAGCGCGCGCGACCTGAAGCACATGGTCGGCGATTTCGAGCGCCACAAGGCGGAGATCAAGGCCGATGTCGCGCGCCAGGCCAAGGACAAGCGCAACGAGGCCATCAAGCACCTGCTGCACGCCAAATTCAGCGACGCCGAGATGACGCAATTGCTGTCGCTGGCTCAGGAGGCGGCGCGGCGGGGCGAAACCGGCTGCGTGGCCATGACTTTTCCCGCCGCCCTGTGTCTGGATGGCGGCCGCACCATCAACCTGCCCTCGCCCGAATGGCCGGCGAGCCTGCGCGGCAAGGCCGCGAACTTCTTCCTGCGCTGGGAGAAGGAGCTGAAGCCGCTGGGCTATGCCCTGTCGGCGCGCATCGCCAGTTTTCCCGACGGATTTCCTGGCGACGCGGAACTGTCGCTGGTCTGGGGCCGCGAGGGCTGAACGGCGCGCGAGCCGCGCGCCGCCAACCCAGCGGTTATCCCGTCAGTCGCACACGCGCACGGTGCGCAAACGCCAGCCGTAGGGGGTCCGCACGCGCACGCGGCGCAGCACACAGCTGTAGCCGTAATCGTAATCGTCATAGACGCCATAGCCGGGATAGCCCCAGCCGCCGTAGCCCCAGCCAACGGAGGGTCCCCAGCCGCCGCCGCGTCGCCAGCCCGGACGGCCCCAGGCGCCGCCGCGTCCCCAGCCACCGCCGTGAAAACCGCCGCCGCCGGAAAAACCGCCGTGGAAGCCGCCGCCGCCGCGGCCGCCCGAGCCATGAAAGGCCGCGGCGGGCTGGGCGAAAGCCACCATGGCCGCCGTCGCAGCCGCGACCGCCGCAATTCTCAAGAACGATGACGCCATAACGGTCACTCCTCCATAGCATACGTTGAGCAAAGCTTACGCCCATTGCCGCTGAACTCAAGATGAACGGCGTCGTCTTGGTTTACGGCGACATAACCCCGGCTCAACGATCTGCTTCATGGCAAGATCGACAAGTTCAGTCTCGACATGCTCATCACTCTCGCAATCCATGCGGGAATTTCCGTTCGACTTGATATCGCCGCCTGAATATTTGCCCGCAAGAAAAGATTCCTGCCGAAAAGCCGTTGGCCGCGCCTCACGCCGCCGCGGCCATCTCCACGGCCATCCGGCCCACGGCGGGGTAATCGATCTTGCCGGAGCCCAGCAGCGGGATTTCGTCCACCACCACCACCTGCGCGGGATACATCAGTTCCGTCGCGCCTCGCGTCCTGGCGAAGGCGATGAAGTCGCCGCGGCTCGCGCCCGCATGCTCCGTGAACAGGATGGTCTTCTCGCCCTTGCGCGGGTCCGGCCGCGCCACCACGGCGAGCTTCGCCTCGGGCCAGCAATCGCTCGCCAGCGCCTCCACCGCCGCCAGCGAGATCATCTCGCCGGCGATCTTGGCGAAGCGCTTGGCCCGGCCTTTGATCGCCACGAAACCCTGGGCGTCGATGGCGACGATGTCGCCGGTGTCGTGCCAGCCGTTGGCGGGCGGCTCCAGCACGCCCGGATTTTCCGAACGCAGGTAGCCCATCATGATGTTGGGGCCGCGCACATGCAGCCGCGCGCCGTCCAGAATGCCCGGCACCGGCTCCAGCCGCACCTCGATGCCCGGCAGCAACCGGCCGACCGTGCCGAACTTGTTGAACATCGGCGTGTTCAGCCCGAGCACCGGCGCGCATTCGGTGACGCCATAGCCCTCCAGGATGCGCAAGCCGAATTTCTCGTCATAGGTTTTACGCGTTGCTTCCTTCACCGCTTCCGCGCCCGCGATGACATAGCGCAGCGAGCGGAAGTCGTAGGGGTGGGCGGAACGCGCATAGCCCGCCAGCAAGGTGTCGGTGCCGAACATTATGGTGGCGTTCCAGGCGTAGACCAGTTCCGGCACGATCCGGTAATGCAGCGGCGAGGGATAGAGATAGAGCGGCACGCCCGAGACCAGCGGCAGCACCAGCCCCGCCGTCATCCCGAAGGAATGGAACACCGGCAGCACGTTGAACAGCCGGTCCTGCGGCCCGAATTCGATCCGCGCCGCGGCCTGCGAGACATTGGACAGGATGTTCTTGTGCGAGAGCATCACGCCTTTCGGCGCGCCCTCCGAGCCCGAAGTGAACACGATGACCGCGCAGTTTTCCGGGGCGGCCCGATGGATCGGCTTGCGGGCGTTGAAGAGGGCGCGCAGCTTGTCGAGGGTCGATACTGTTTTCCTGACGTCCTCGAGATAGACGAGTTTCATTTCAGCGCCGAGTTTCTCTTCGAGCGCCTCCAGCTTGGCCTTCTCGATAAAACCGTGCGCGGTGACGATGGTGGTCACGTTCGCCGCCGCGCAGCCTGCGAGGATGGCTGCCGGTCCCGCCGTGAAATTGATCATGGCCGGCGGGTGGTTGGCCGAGCTGAGCCCCAGGAATGTCACCGCCGCCGCGTTGGAATTTGGCAGCATCAGGCCGATGGGCGCGCGCGCGTCGGCGAGCGCGTCGAGCTTTTCGCCGAGCGCGCGGACGCCGACCAGCAGCTTGCGATAGCTCAGGCTTCCCGCGAGCGGATCCTCCACGGCGATGCGGCCCATGCCGTATTTCCCGCCGGCCTCGACCACGGCGTGGAACAGGGTCTTGTTGGCGTCGGTGGTGCGGAACACCAGCTCAGACATCACCTCATAAAGCGCCGCGCCGGCGGCCATGCGCCGCGCTTTTCCGCGCAATTTTTCGTCGATGCGCAGTTCCACCGGCTCCAGAATGGTGACGCGCACCTTCGGGAACAGGCGGCGCGGCGCCTGTTCGCGCGACAGCCGGGAAAAGACGGTGGATTCAAAACCGTCGAGCCGCACCGGCACCACCTTCACGCCGGCTTTCTCCGCGATCATGCCGGCGCCGTCGTAAACCTTCATCAGCCCGCCCGTGACCGTCAGGCGCCCCTCCGGAAAAATCACCAGCGAGGCCCCGTTGCGCACCTCCTGGATCAGCCCGCGCGTCGCCAGCGGTCTGGTCGGGTCCAGCGCATAGGTGCGGGCGAAGCGCAGGAACGGCTTGACCCACCACGCCTGCGCAATGTGCGAATCGATGGCGAACACCGCTTCGCCGTCGAGCAGCGAGAAGGCCAGCGGCGCGTCGAGGAAACTGACGTGGTTCAGCGCCACGATGCAGTTCGGCCCGGCCTTGGCGATGTTCTCGCGGCCCACGATCTCCACGCGGTAAAAGGCGCGGAACACGATGGAAAGGAAATCGCTGACCGGATTGGTCGGCAGCGTCCTGAACATCCACCAGGCCGCGACCGCGCAGGCAAGCCCCATCAGCGCGAACAGGCCGGCAAAACCCAGGCCCGCCGCCTGCAAGCCGGCGACCACCAGCGCGCCGGCGACCATGAAGGCGGCGTTGAGCACGTTGATGGCGGCCACGACCCGGGCGCGGCGGTCGGCGTCGGCCCAGGCCTGCGCGGCGGAAAAGCTCGGCACCGCCAGCGCGCCCCCGGCGAAGGCGAGGCCGGCCAGGTCGAAGCCCGCCCGCCACGCCAGCGGATGGCTGAAGAAATCCCCACCGGCGAACGGCTTGGCCCCGTTCAGCGCCAGCGCCAGTTCGATCGAGAAGAAGCCCATGAAAACGGTGGCGACCGGCGCGGGCAGCAGCACGATGCGGCCGGCGCAGAGGAAGGCGCCCAGCCCCGAACCGAGCGCCACGGCGATCGCGAAGGCCGCGAGATAATAGGAGACGGCCATCTCGTCGCCGCCGAGTTGCATCTTCACCAGCGGCGGCAGCAGCGACAGCGCGATGGCGCCGAACATCCAGAACAGGCTGACCATCACGCCGGCGCGCCAAAGCCTGCTGTCGCCCCAGAGGTCGGCGACCAGATGTCCGGTCGAGCGGAAGATGTTCTTCTCGATCTTGAGGTCGGGCGCGGCCTCGCCGGTTTTCGGGATGAACAGGCTGGCGATGTAGCAGGCGGCGGCGATGCCGATCATGGCCACGGCAAAATGGGCGGGATTGCCGCCGTTGCGCGCGGCAAAACCGCCGGCGAGCGTGCCGAGCAGGATGGCGACAAAGGTCGCGCCCTCGATCAGGGCGTTGCCGGCGGGGAGTTCGCTCTTTTGCAGGTGATCGGGCAGGATGCCGTATTTGATTGGCCCAAACAGCGCGGAAATGCAGCCGAACAGGCCGAGCGCAGCGAACAGCAGGGGGATCGACTGCTGCGCAAAGCCCGCCACCGCCAGCGCGGCGGCGAACATTTCCGCGAGTTTCAGGCGCTGCGCCAGCTTCGCCTTGTCGAATCGGTCGGCCATTTCGCCGCCAAGGCCCGACAACAGGAAAAAGGGCAGGATGAACAGGGCGCCCGCGAGCGTCACCAGCGACTGCGCGCCCGATCCCGCCAGCTTGAACATGATGAGGAAGACGAGCGAATTCTTGAGAAAATTGTCGTTGAAGGCGGAGAGGAACTGCGTCCAGAACAAGGGCGCAAACTTTGCGCCGGTCAGCAGAGCGAGCATCTTATCCCCCAGGCAGCGCAAAATGCGACGAAACGCAAAAACATTCTCTTGACCTATCGTCGCAGGGGGCTGCCGCCCGGCCGGTTGAGCGCCACGTTCTCGATTTTTCGTTACGTCATTTGTTGATGTCCATCAACAGACGTTCCGTCTTGGCTCGGTCTAGGATCGGGTCTTGGCCTCCCCCGACCATGACCAGAGCCATCATGAATGTGGCGTAATTGAAAGCGCGTTCTGGTTTCTCCGTTGACGCGGGCGTCGGCTTCGCCGTCACGCGGCGTTTACCTCGCAGGCGCTTGCCTCGCAGGTTTTGGCCCGCAGCCGGGCGAACACGTCCTCGGCGGTCGCGCGCAGGCGCGGGCCGCAGCCGGCTTGCGCCAGCTTCTCCGCCATTTTCCTGGGGCTGCGGGCGTTGCCGAAGCCGGCCAGCGCCGCTTCGGCGTCGTCGGCCAGCCGGATCCTTGCGTTGAGCCGCGCCAGCGTGGCCTCGGCTTCGGCGAAGCCCGCGCGAAACGGGTTGTCGTCCCGCGCGTCGCGGCGCAGCCGCCCGAGCTTTTTTTGTGCGCGCGCAAGGGCGCGGCGCCGGTTGAGTTCGGCGAGGCGCGCTTCGGATTTGCGCAGGCGGGCGCTGATCTTCTCGCCTGCGCTCTCGTGCCGCGCGAGGGCGCAGGCGGCGGCGTCGCGGTCGGCTTCGAGATCGGCCATCAGGCCGGCGGCGTTCATCGCCAGATCGTCACGGCCCTGCCGCAGCGCCGTGCAGGCGCGGCTTTCGAGATCGGCGATTCCGGCTTCGAGCGCGGCCAGCCGGCGCTTTTCCGTTTGCGCCTGCGCGACGGCAAAGGCGGCCGCCTTCCGCGCCTTGGTCAAAGCGGCGGCGCAGTCGCGGATCTGCTGGTCGAGCGGGGTCAGGGCGCAGGCGTCGGAAAATTTTTCCTCGCCGCCATGAACGCGGGCGCGAAACAGCTTGACGACGGTCTTGAACATTGCGGTCCCCGTGTTATGAACATTGTTCAGCGAGGCAATAGCTCAGCTTTGAACGGTGTTCAAGATAAAATTTGAACATTGTTCATAATTTGCCGTCAGGGTTAACACACCATGAAGATCGAGCAACGCCGAGGCCTCCAGCGCGACCGCCTGATCGAGGCGGCGGAAGCCACGGTGGTCCGGCACGGCTATCCCGCGCTCAAGGCCCGCGACCTCGCCTGCGCCGCCGGCGTGTCGCTCGGCGGCCTCTACAATCTCGTGGGCGATCTCGACGAGGTGATGCTGCTGGTGTCCGCGCGCACGCTGGCGCGGCTCGACGCGGCGCTGTCGGCCGCCGGCGGCGACGACCCGGCCGGGCGGCTGGTCGAAATCGCCCTCGCCTATTGCCGCTTCGCCCGCGACAACCTGCTGCTGTGGCGCGCGCTGTTCGAGCACCAACTGCCCGAAGGCAAGCCGCTGCCCGACTGGCATGCGCGCGCCCAGCTCGGGATGTTCCAGCATCTGGCCGAGCCGCTGCGGCGGCTGGCGCCCGAGCGCAGCGAGCACCAGCGCGCGTTGCTCGCGCGCACCTGGTTTTCCGCCGTCCACGGCGTGGTGCTGCTGGGCCTCGCGGACATGCTGGTCGCCGTGCCCTATGACGCCCTGGAGGCGCAGATCGCGGAAATGGTGCGGGCGCTTTGCGCGGGGGCTCGAAATCCGACGTCGGCGCTTGCGTGTGCGCCGCAACCGCGCGCATAAGCGAAAAACGGCAAAATCTGGGGAAACGGAGCGGGGGCATGGCGGAATTGCAGGCGGACTCGGGCGCGAACAAGGCGGGTACGCCGTTATACAGGCTGCTTTACGTCCAGGTGCTGTTCGCCATCGTGCTCGGCGTGGTCGCGGGCGTCTTCTTTCCGGACTTTGCCACCACGCCCGGCGTCAAAGCGCTCGGCGACGGCTTTATCAAACTGATCAAGATGGTGATCGCGCCGATCATCTTCTGCACGGTCTCCTCGGGGATAGCCCACATCCAGGACGCCCGGAAAGTCGGCCGCGTCGGGGTCAAGGCGCTGCTCTATTTCGAGGTGGTCTCCACCTTCGCGCTGGTGATCGGCCTGATCGTCGGCAATGTGCTGCAGCCCGGCGCGGGTTTTGCCGGCAAGGCCGGCGACATGGCGGCGGTGGAGAAATACGCCCACGCCCACCGCACCACCGTCGAATTCCTGCTCGGCATCATCCCGGATTCCGTGATCGGGGCGTTCGCCAACGGCGATATTTTGCAGGTGCTGCTGTTTTCGATCCTGATGGGTTTTGCGCTGATGGCGCTCGGCGAGCGCGGCGCGCCATTGCGCGCCCTGATCGACACCTCGGCGCAGGCGGTGTTCGGCGTCATCAACATCGTGATGAAGGCCGCTCCCGTCGGCGCCTTCGGGGCCATGGCCTACACGGTCGGGAAATATGGCGCGACCTCGCTCGGCAACCTCGCCGCGCTGGTCGGCGCCTTCTATCTCACCTCGGCCCTGTTCATCACCCTGGTGCTCGGCGCCATCGCCGCCGCCGCCGGCTTCAACATCTTCAGGTTCCTGGTCTACATCAAGGACGAACTGCTGATCGTGCTGGGCACGTCCTCGTCGGAAAGCGCCCTGCCCCAGCTCATGGCCAAGCTGGAGCGCGCGGGCTGCGACCGCTCGGTGGTCGGCCTGGTGGTGCCCACCGGCTACAGCTTCAATCTCGACGGCACCAACATCTACATGACGCTGGCGACGCTGTTCATCGCGCAGGCGCTCGGCATCCACCTCGACCTCATGCAGCAATTGACCATCCTGCTGGTGGCGATGCTGACCTCCAAGGGCGCCTCCGGCGTCACCGGCGCGGGTTTTATTACCTTGGCGGCGACCTTGGCGGCGGTCGATCCGCGGCTGGTGCCGGGCATGGCCATCGTGTTTTCGATCGACAAGTTCATGTCGGAGAACCGCGCGCTCACCAACATCATCGGCAACGGCGTCGCCACCGTGGTGGTGGCGGCCTGGGAGAACGAACTCGACCGCGACAAGCTGAAAGCCGCGCTTTCGGGCAAGATGGCGCCGGTGGCGGCTTAGGCCCCCGTCTCGGCGGGGGGTGATTTCGGCGGAGGCCTCCAGCTGTGGCGGGCGCCGGCGTCAACCGGACGGGCCGGGCTCCTCCAGGGCGAAGGACCACGAGACCTCCGCTATGTCGGCGGCGTTGCCGGTGACGACCAGTTGCGCGCAGGGGCGCGGGCCCTCGGGGGCGGCGAAGAAAATGCTTTCCTCGATCGACACCGGCAGGCCGCCCGCTTCGAAAATCACCTGGGCGCCGGTCGGGGCGAGCAGCAGCGCGGCGTGACCCTGGTCCAGCCCCGAGACGGCGATGCGCGGGTGGAGGTGGAAGCGGATGGCGTAGGCGAGGTCTCCCGTCTTGGCGCGGGCGGACTCGCGGCCGGCCGTCAGGCGGTCGCGGCCGCACAGCAGAAAACCGTCGCGGCGCAGGGCCAGACGGCGTTCATGCCGCAGCCCGAAGCGCCGGAGGTAGCCCTCGTGGCTCGCGGTCACCGCGATCTCCGTCTCGCTTTCCTGGCGAGCGCAGGGGACCCTGGTGGGGCGGCCCAGGATTTCGCCCTCGAACAGGCGCTCGAGGCCGCGCTCGCCGGCGAACTGGAACGAGGAGGCGTCGGCGAGCGACAGGGTGGAATGCGCGGCGGTGGTGCGCGCGCTGGCGCGGAGGTCGGGGCGGTTGCGGCTGGGGGCGCCGCAATTGACCACCAGCCGCTCGCGGCCCAGCGAGAATTCAAAGGCGAGGCAGCCGGCATGGGCCGCGCGCGAAAACGGACCCCTGGGCGGCGCGCCGGCGTCCATGATCGCCAGCGCCGCGCCAGCCGCCAGCCGCTGGTAGCCCGAATGCGGCGCGTTGACCAGCGGGGCGGAATGCGGGTCCTGATAGGCCAGCAGCGTGGCCACGCGTTCGGGCGCGGTGACGCCCATGCCGTTGAACAGGGCGAGCGCCCCGTCGCCGTGGCGGAACAGGCGCAGCGCCGGCGTCATCCGGTCGATGGCGTTGAGCAGGTCCTGCGGAGGCGCCAAGCCGCGCGCGACAAAAGCCTGGCGCAGCGGCAGCAGGTCGAACAGCAGATCGACCAGGGTTGCGGGATTGCGGGTCAGCGGGCCGCCGTCGGGCAGGATTTGCTGGTTCAATTGCGCCGAGAGCTCGGCGGAGGCGGTTTTCAGCTGGGTGGCCGCGCCCTGCGCGCACAGGGCGTAACAGGTCATGGCAGCCGCGGCGGTCAGCTGGGTCTCGCCGGACATGCCTTCCGCCAGGCATTGCTGCAACCGCCAGTGGCCCGCCGCGAGAACGCCGATGAAGCGGCGGTAGTCTTCATATTCGACATTTTCCAGCAGCATCGGCGACTGGCTGAGCCAGGACAGCGCCCGGCGCGCGACCACGTCGGGCGCCCAGCCCGGATGGCTCGACGGCTTGCCGCGCAGGACGATGAATTCCCGCACCAGCGCGCGGGCGTTGGCGCGCGCCAGCGCCGATTCGGCGGCGCGCAGGTGGCGCAGCCAGCTGAAGCCGTAGAGGACGCGCGCCCATTCCGCCGTCGGCGGCGCCAGCGCGAACGGCGAATGGCCTTGGCTCTTGACGATCTTGCCGGCGAAGGTGAAGAAGCCGGCGTAAATGTCTTCGGCGACGGTGGGGTCGCCGATGCGGATGTCCTGCGGCGCGATCAGCAGCCGTTCCGGCTCCGGGGCGCTCCATCGCGAAAAGAAGTGCGAGGGCCAGAGCAAAGCGGCGCGCGCCTTCCGGGTCGCCCGCCAGCCCAGGAGGCGCAGCAGACGGATGGACTCCGAAAGGGACGAGGCGCTGTTTTGCGTCAACGGCTGTGAAACTCATGGATCTTTGCGAGGGTGGGTTTCCCAACTTCTCAGGGTCGCCCATCCCTCTTAAAGAGGCGTTAACCGAGTTTCCTGAGGCTGGCTATATAAAAACCGTCGAGTCCGCGCTGGCGGGGGTCTTCGTCGGGCAGCAGGTCCGGCAGCAGGCGCAGGTCGCCGTCAGGAGTCGCCGCCTCGGGCGGCAGGCCGAGGGCTACCGGGTCGATCCGCTCGTGGACGATGTCGGGATTGCGGCGGAACAGCGCGGCGATCTGCGCCTCGCCCTCTTCCGGCTCCAGCGAACAGGTGCAATAGACCAGCCTCCCGCCGGGCTTGAGCAGGGTCAGGGCATGGTCGAGGATGCGCGCCTGGATCGCCACCAGCGACGATATGTCGCTCGGCTTCTTGATCCAGGCGACGTCGGGGCTGCGGCGGATGGTGCCGGTGGCGGCGCAGGGCGCGTCCACCAGAATGGCGTCGAACGGCTCCGCCTTGTATTGCGCGGCGTCGCCCACGGCGACCGAGGCCTCCAGCCGCAGCCGCGTGAGGTTGGCGGCGAGCACCTTCAGGCGTTCGGCCGAGCGGTCGAGCGCCACCACCTTGGCGCCGGCGCTGGCGAGTTGCGCGGTCTTGCCGCCCGGCGCGGCGCAGAGATCGAGCACGCGCTCGCTGGCGCGCACCGCCAGCACGCGCGCGGGCAGCGCGGCGGCGGCGTCCTGCACCCACCATTCGCCTTCGGCATAGCCGGGGAGTTCGGGGATCGGCGTGTGCGCGTCGATCCGGACCGAGCCGGTCGGCAGCACGCGGCCGCCGAGTTTTTCGGCCCACAGCTCGGGGTCGCTCTTGACGGTGAGGTCGAGCGTCGGCTCGTCGCGGTGCGCGGCGGCGATTTTTTGCGCGCGCTCTTCGCCGTAAACCCGGCGCCAGCGCGCCGCCAGCCAGTGCGGGGTGTCGTCTTCGAGCGGGTCGGACACGTCGAGGAATTCGTCGCGGCGGCGGATGAGGTTGCGCAGCACGCCATTGACCAGATTGGCGAAGCCGGCGCTCTTGGGGTCGAGCCGGGCGGCGCGCACGGCGAGATCGACCGCCGCGTGATCGGGAACGTCGAGGAACAGGATTTGCGCGGCGCCGACGACGAGAATCCATTCCAGCGGGCCGCAGTTTTTCGGCAGGCCCTTTTCCACCAGCTGGCTCAGCGCCAGCCTTATGGTGCCGAGGCGGCGCAGCGTCGCCGTGGCGATGGAGCGGGCGAGGCCGCGATCGCGGTCCGAGAGACCCGCCAGCCGCGAGGGCGCGGCTTCGGAGGCGAATTTCTCGTCGAGCGTGTGGCCGCCCTGGATGATGTCGCCGATGATGGCGGCGCTGGCGACGCGCGCGGCGAGGCCCGGATGGGCCAGCGCCTCGGCGGCGGCCTGCTCGGCGGTCTGCGATCGGGGCGCCTTGCCGTTCGCGCCGGTCTTGCGCGGGCGGCCGGAATTCTTGTCGTTTGTCGTGTTCATGCGCCCGTGATGGTGGGAGTTGCGCGCCGGCGGGGTTCGATTATGTATGTCCACGGTTTTCTAGCATAGCGGCGGGTTGAGCGAAATGAGCGATGCGTCCTTCTCAAGCGATGGGAAAATTTGCGAGGGGCGCAAGCCGTTGACGCCCGAAGCGCGGCGGGCGCTGGCCGAAGCCGAGGAGCGCCGCCGCAAAGCCGGTCCCGCGCCGGAGCGTCCGCCGGAATTTTTGGGGCCGTCGGGGCCGGAGCCGGTGCGCTATGGCGACTGGGAGCGCAAGGGCATCGCCAGCGATTTCTGATGATCTGCCGGTTCGCGCCCTCGCCCAATGGCCTGCTGCATCTGGGACACGCCTGTTCGGCTTTGCTGAACTGGCGGCTGGCGCGGGCGCGCGGCGGCGTGTTCCTGCTGCGGATCGAGGACATCGACCGCGAGCGCTCCAGGCCTGAGTTCGAACAGGCGATGCGCGAGGATTTGGGCTGGCTCGGACTCGACTGGTCGCGCCCGGAGCGCCGGCAATCGGAGTTTTTTGGGGATTATCGCGCGGCGCTCGAAGGTTTGCGCGCGCGAAAATTAGTCTATCCGTGTTTTTGCTCGCGCGGCGCCGTCGCGGCCTCGATCGCCGGCAAGCCGGACTGGCCGCGCGACCCCGATGGTTCCCCGCTTTATCCCGGCCTCTGCCGCGACATGCCGCCTCGGCTTTGCGCGGAAAGGATCGCGGCGGGGGAAAGATTCGCGCTGCGGCTCGACATGGGACGGGCGCTGGCGGAAGTCGGGGCGCCGCTGGCTTATCGCGAGTTTTTCGAAGGCGATGCGCCGCGGGAGATGATGGCGCGGCCAGAACTCTGGGGCGATGCGCTGATCGGGCGCCGCGACGTTCCCGCCTCCTATCACCTCGCCTGCGTCCACGACGATTGCGTGCAGGGCGTCACGGATGTCGTGCGCGGCGCCGATCTCGAACCCTCCACCGGGCTGCACGTGCTGCTGCAGCGGTTGCTCGGGTTTTCCACGCCAGATTACCGCCACCACAGGCTGGTGCTGGACGAGGAGGGACGGAAGCTCTCGAAGAGCAAGGGCGCCGCCACGCTCCGGGATCTTCACGCCAGGGGCGCGAGCGCGGCGGATGTCGTGGCGATGCTGTCCGGGCGGATGGGTTTCAGGGTCTGATATCGCGCCCGGTCGGCGGCACGCATGTTCAGCGCGTGTGCCATGGCCGGGCGTAGGGTCCGAGAACTCCGAACGCGGTCTGTCCACCGCTGCCGCTCGGGGGGTGATCGAACCTTGAGGCTTCCTGCGCCGATCGGCTTCAGACATCTGGCGTGATCAACGGTATCAGCGTTGGTTTCACGAGAGATGCCGAACATTCCCGGTCGGTAAGGTGACGATACCGGCCGCGGCCGCGCCAGTCATGCCGCGCTTGCGAGAACCCTTGCTTTGCCTGGGGAACTCCCCTTGCCTGGCCTGAGAATGCCCGGATGGGTCCGCGGGACCGGAGGCTCAGACCTCCTTCAGCCATCCCTCGGCGACGGCATGGCCCACCAGTTGCACGCGGCTGTGAAAACCGAGCTTGTCCATGCCGCGCGCCTCGTAGGTCTCGACGCTCTTCACGCTGAGATTGAGCTGCGCGGCGATCTCCTTGTTGCTGTGGCCGAGCGCGGCCAGGCGCAGGATTTCGAGCTCGCGTTCGCTCAGATCGACCCACTGGCCCGACGCCTCCCCGGCCTTGTTGGCGATCGCCGGATCGAGGTAGATGCCGCCGGCGGCCAGGGATCGCCATTCAGCAGCGACCGGATGCCGTCGAGCACCAGGGGATGGTCGAAGGCCAGAAACACCCGCAGCCGGGCGCCAGTGTCGTCGCTCATGTCGCAACCTTCACAGCGGGCGCTTCATCCCGGCGCGTCGGATGATGACCGGCCGCGCCTCCCAGCGAGGATTTCAGCGTTCGCAGGAGATCATCGGCTTCGACCGGCTTGTGCAGCATGGCGAAGCCGCTGGCGGAAATCTCCGCGAGGCGTTCCTGCGCCGTGTCGCCTGTAACCACCACAGTGGGATAGCAGCGTCCGCCCCGACGCGCGATTTCCGTCGCGGCGGCGTTGCCGGTGATGCCGGAGCCAAGCCTGTGGTCGGCGATAATGGCGTCGAATTCCCAGTTCGCCCGCGCGGCGCGATCGAGCGCTTCCTCGCCGGTGGCGGCGCTGAGCGTCAGATAGCCCCAATCCTCCAGCATCATCTCATAGGTCTGGCGTATGAGGGCGTCGTCCTCGATCACGAGAATGCGGCCGCCGCCTCCTTCAAGCGCCGGGGCGACTCCGGCGGCCGGCGCCGCCGATCGGTCGATTGGCAGCAGCAGCGAAAAGCGCGCGCCGCGACCAACCCTCGACGCCACTTCCACGGGCGCGCCGAGCAGGTGGGCGAGACGCGAGACGATGGCGAGGCCAAGCCCCAGGCCGCGACTGGCGTCGCGCGCGGGATTGTCGAGCTGGCGGAACTCCTCGAAAATTTCCGCCTGCTTGTCGGCGGGAATGCCGATTCCGGTGTCGACCACATCGAGCCGCACCTTGTCGCCACGCAGTCGCAGGCCGATGAGAATGCTGCCTTTCTCGGTATAGCGCAGCGCATTCTCGATGAGATTGCGTAAAATCCGCTCCATCAGGACCGCATCGGTCCGCGCCCGCAAGGCCGGCGAGACGTGGCGCAATGTCAGGCCGCGCGCCGCCGCGCGCGTCGCATATTCCTTGGCGAGGCGGTCGATGATTTCGCCGAGGTTCACGCTCGCCAGCTCCGGCGCCACCACGCCCGCGTCGAGCTTGGAGATGTCGAGAATGCCGGTCAGCAGGCCGCTGAGGCTGTCGACGGCGGATTTGGCCATGTCGACCGCGCCGGCGGTCTTCGGCTTGTCCTTGACCTGCCCCTTGATGAGGTTGAGCAGCAGGGTCAGCGACTGCACCGGCTGGCGCAGATCGTGACTGGCGGCGGCGAGGAATTTCGACTTGGCGACACTGGCGCGCTCGGCCTCGGCCTTGGCGAGGGCCAGCGCCTGTTCGGCCTGTTTGCGCTCGCTGATGTCGATGACAAAGGCGACGCCGTCGCCGGTCGCCTCCTCGAACGTGGCGCGAGCCGCCAGGACGGGAAGGCGCGAGCCATCCTTGCGAAAGTATTCCTTTTCGAACGGCGTTGAAGTCGCGGCGGTCGCCTTGAGTTCCGCTTGGGAGCCGAGATGCGCGAATTCCGGCGGGGTCATCTGTTTCCAGTCGAGCCGGCCAGCCGCGAGGTCAGCCCGCTCGTAACCGACCATCTCCAGGAACTTGTCGTTGGCGTCGACAATGCCGCCGTTCATGTTCCAGGAGACGAGGCCCAGGAGCGGCGACGCAAACAGGCGCTGCAGCCGCTGTTCGCTCGCGCGCAAGGCCGCCTCGGCCTGCTTGCGGTCCTCGATGTCGAAGCACGCGCCGAACCAGCCGACGGGACCGCCGTGTTCGTCCTTGCGCAGCACCGCTTTCGCCAGATGCCAGCGATAGGCCCCATCGCACGCGCGGCGGATGCGATATTCAATCGCGTAAGTCTCTCCTGTCGCGATCGACCCGTCCCAGCGGGCGCTCACGCGCTCGACATCATCGGGATGTACAACGTTTTTCCAGCCGTCGCCAAAAACCTCCGGCGGCTGCCCGGTATAGTCGCTCCATCCGCGGCTGTGGTAGATGGCCACGCCATCAGGTTTGGCGATCCAGATTATGGCGGGAATGGACTCGGTCAAATCGCGATGCCGCGCCTCGCTCTCGCGCAAGGCGGCTTCCGTGCGCTTGCGCTCGGCGATTTCCGTCGTCAGCGCATCCGTGCGTTCCGCGACCAGCGCTTCGAGGTCTCGCCGCTGGCGTGCGTTGGTCCGACGCAGTTGTTCGGCGACCCACGCGATCAGCAGGCCGCTGGCGACAAAGATCGCCAGCGCCAGCCAGTCGAACGGGTCCGACAGGTAGAAAGAGCCGGCCGGCTCCATCCAGAACCAGTCGGCGATACCCGCTGAAAGCAACGTCGCCAGCACGCCAGCCCGCAGGCCGCCATAGAGCGCCGCAAGCATGATGGCCGGGTAAAAGGTTATGAAGGCGACGCGCATCCCAAGGCCGGGGAGGAACACCAGGCGCAGGAGGGCGGCGGCGAGGACGATGGCGACGGCGACCGCCATGTCGCGGATGCGCCGCGGTGGGGCGTCCTGGTCTTCCGGCGCGGGTTGCGCCGGTTTTCGGAAAATCGGCGCCATCGGGGCCTCTTCTGCGGCGTTTGGCCAAGTCGAACTATCTGATACACAAAACTGGCTCTTCGCGGATTTTAGTGGGTAAAACGGCGGGCGTAGCGCCACTTTGATGCAGTATTCTCAATAGGTTATATAGCTTTTCAGGCAGCTGAAAACCTGTCACGCTTTCTGGCA
>Ga0181519_10001266_pt1 | contig 22238 bp, 14 predicted proteins | sample PEATcosm2014_Bin_26_FD_121102 | JGI IMG/M metagenome (GOLD analysis project Ga0181519, IMG submission 121102) | Peatland microbial communities from MTU Mesocosm Facility, Houghton, MI, USA - PEATcosm2014_Bin02_10_metaG | ecosystem: Environmental > Terrestrial > Soil > Wetlands > Peat | place...
GGCGTCCCGCATCACCTCGTACTCGATCTCGCGCCATCCGGCGAGCGACCGCTCCACCAGCACCTGCCCGATCGGTGAGACGGCGAGACCATTGCTGACCACCTCGACGAACTGCTCCTCGGTGGCGCAGAGCCCGCCGCCCGTCCCGCCCAGGGTGAATGCAGGCCTCACCACGAGCGGCAACCCGATCTCGGCGAGGAACCGGCGCGCGTCGGCGAGCGAATCGACGGTGCGCGACTCGGGCACCGGCTCGCCGATCCGCTGGAGCAGCACCTTGAACTTCTCCCGGTCCTCGGCGGTCCGGATCGCCTCCAGGGATGTGCCCAGGGGTCGGACCCCGTACTTCTCGAGAACGCCGGCATCCTCGAGCGCGATGGCGAGGTTGAGACCGGTCTGGCCGCCCAGGGTCGCGAGCAGTCCCTCGGGGCGCTCCGCGGCGATGATCCGCTCCAGAACCGGGACTGTCAGAGGTTCGACGTAGACGGCGTCCGCCGATTGGTCGTCGGTCATGATCGTGGCCGGGTTGCTGTTGACCAGCACCACCCGGATACCCTCTTCGCGCAGGGCCTTGCAGGCTTGGGTGCCGGCGTAGTCGAACTCCGCGGCCTGGCCGATGATCACCGGGCCGGAGCCGATGACGAGGACAGACTTCGGTCGGTCAGGTGTGGTCGGGGGAGTGGGGATGGTGCTTCGCTCCGGCCCGGCCGTCGGGACGGCCTGACTGCCGTCCCGCGGCCTCTCCTCGGTGCCATTGCAACTGGCACCTGCGGAGAGCCTGCGCTGCGCACGCATCCCCGCTCCCCCTTCAACCGAACCGCCATCGGTTCGAAGCTCGACAGGGGCATCGCCGTACTGGGAGGCCAGGGTGAGGAATTCGTCAAAGAGCCCGGCTCGGTCCTGGGGACCGGGGGCGCCCTCCGGATGGTATTGGACAGAGATGACTGGAAGACTCCGGTGGCGGAGCCCTTCGACACTGCCGTCATTGAGATTGCGCTCGCTCACGTACCAGCCGGTGTCGGAAGACAGGGCCTGGGCGTCGACCTGGAACTCGTGGTTCTGGGAGGTGACGTAGACGGCACCGCTCACCTCGTCGCGGACCGGGTGGTTGCCGCCATGGTGGCCAAAGCCGAGCCGCGAGGTCGTGGCCCCGGCGGCCTGGCCGAGCACCTGGTGCCCGAGGCAGATGCCGAGGAGCGGGACGCCACGCTCGAGCAGCTGGCGGGCGAGCTGGACCTGTCCGGGCAGCCGCGAGGGGTCGCCGGGGCCATTGCTCAGCACCACCCCGTGGGGACGGTGGCTCATGACGGAGGCGAGGTCGGCGTCGTGGCGGACGGTGATCACCTCGGCGCCGCGGCTGGTCAGCGCCCGGAGCTGGTTGCGCTTCAGGCCGAGGTCGACGGTGACGATCCGCACCCCGCGAAAGCGCCCGACCCCGCCGTTTCTGAGCACCCCGAGCTCCAGCTCGGCGGGGAGCGGCTCCCCCCAGCGCGCCCAGGGCTCGGTCTGCGAAACCTCGGCCACCAGGTCGCGGTCGCTGACCCACGGGGCCTTGCGGGCCAGGTCCACCTGCGCCTCCGGGGCCAGTGCCGTGGCGACGGCGAGCACCCCGCGGAGGGTGCCGCGATCGCGGAGGTGCCGGGTCAGCGCCCGGGTGTCGACGCCGCGCAGCCCGGGAACGCCCTGGCGGCGCAGCTCCTCATCGAGGGAACGATCCGCGGCGGCGTGACCGACCCGCTCGGACAGCTCCCGGACGATCAGCGCTCGGCAGTGCATCCGGCCGGACTCCGCGTGGTCATCCCTGACCCCGTAGTTCCCGATCAAGGGGTAGGTCATGACCACCATCTGGCCCGCGTAGGAGGGGTCGGTGCAAATCTCCTGGTACCCGGTCATGCAGGTGTTGAAGACGACCTCACCTGACGTGGCAGGGCTGAGCGGGGCACCGAAGAGCCACCCCTCGTGGACGGCACCGGACTCGAGTGCCAGCCGTCCCCTAAGCACGGGTGGTCTCCGTGGCCGCCGTGGGCGCGGGCCAGGGGAGGCGCTGCCGGTCGTGATGAACGAGGGCGCCGTCGACCAGGGTCATCAGCACCCGCCCATGGAGCCGCGCCCCGAGCAGCGGCGTGTTCTGGGATCCGGACCGGAGGTGCGCCGGCTCCACGGTCCATTCGGACGCCGGATCGAAGAGGACGCAGGTCGCCGCCTCGCCGATGCGCAGCCGGGGCTCCCGGATCCCGGACGCCTTGCCGAGCACCCGGTAGGGTCCGATGGTGAGCCGGTCCACCAGGGTGGGAATCCAATCCCCGCCCATGCCTCCGAGGGTGATGCAGACCGCGAGCGCCAGCTCCAGTCCGATCATCCCCGGCGCCGCCCGGTCGTACGGCAGGGCCTTCTCCTCGACCCGCTGGGGCGCGTGGTCGGTCGCCACCGCGTCGATGACGCCATCCCGGAGACCCTGGACCAGCGCTTCCCGGTCGCGGTCGGTGCGGAGCGGGGGATTCACCTTGAGCAGGCCGGCCGGCTCCGGTTCGGTCGCGAAGGGGAGCCACATCCCGAGGTGATGAGGGGTCGCCTCGGCGGTCACGTTGGCTCCCCCCTCCTTGGCCCGCCGGATCATCTCCACACCAGCCGCCGACGAGACGTGCTGGAGGTGAACGTGTCCCTTCCCGGCGTGGGCCAGAGCCCGCAGCGCGTAGTCGACGGCGCGGGTCTCGGCCTCCACCGGGCGCAGCGCGCAGCGCTGCACCGGCCCCTGCACCCGGTTGACCTGGGCGAGGATCTCCTCATCCTCCGGATGGATCATCACGGGACGGCCGAGAGACGCGGCACGCCCGATCGCCTCGCTGAGCAGGCGAGGGGAGAAGCCGTTGTGGCCGTCGTCGCTGAAAGCCGCGGCCCCGGCGGCGGCGCAGGCCTCCATCTCGACCAGCTCCTCCCCCTTGAGCCCCTTGGTGAGAGCGCAGCCGGTCAGCACCTGGACCGAGGCTGCCACCGCCCGAAACGTGGCCTCCTTGACGCGGTCGGGGCTGTCGATCGGCGGCGCAGTGTTGGCCATCGCCATGATCTGGGTGAAGCCCCCGGCCGCGGCCGCCTGAGAACCACTGTGGATGGTCTCGGCGCCCTCGTCACCCGGTTCCCGGAGGTGGGTGTGGAGGTCGATGAAGCCGGGACAGAGGATGACCGGGGTGCCCCCCGGGGGCGGCGTGAGGTCGATGACCGGCAGGGTGCCCTCACCCATGTGCTTGTAGATGGCGACGATCCGGCCCTCGCTGAGCCAGACGTCCTGGCCGGCTGCGTCCCGGCGGGCGAGCGGATCGATGACCCGGACGCCGCGAAGAATGCAGTTCATGAGCGGGGCACCAGGAAGATCCCGCCCCCGTCCGGCTCCGGGCCGAGCTTGATCTCGACCCACTCCCGGGCGGTCACGGGAAGATTCTTCCCGACGTAGGTCGGTCGCACCGGAACCTCGCGACCACCCCGATCCACCAGCACGGCCATCTCGATGGAGGCTGGCCGTCCCCGCGACGAGACGACGTCGAAAGCAGCACGCATGGTCCTGCCGGTCTGGATCACATCGTCGACGAGGATGACGACGGCTCCCTCAGGCGAGGGGGCGGGACGGGTTTCGCCGGCAGGCGGCGGGATCCCCTGCCAGGCACCGTCCAGGCCCGGCTGACGCGGACGGTCGTCGCGGAAGCCGCTGACATCCACCGCCACCAGCGTCACCTCGGGGGCGGAGATCCGCCGGAGGTGGGCGCAGAGCTCGCGAGCCACCCCGACACCGCCCTGCCGGATGCCGGCGAGGACGACCCTATCCATGTCGCCCGGATGACCCTCGACGATCTCGTGAGCGAGCCGGGTCAGGACCCTGCTGACCGCGTGGCCATCCAGCACGCGGGTCCGTGCCCACTCGGGGTCCGCGGGGTGCGCCCGCGCTGCGCGCTGTGCCTGGGTCATCCGAGCAAGAGGTCCAGCACGGCCATGCGAACGGCGACGCCGTTGCGCGCCTGGCGGAAATAGGCGGCCCGCGGGTCTGTGTCCACCTCGGTGGCGATCTCGTCGACCCGGGGGAGCGGATGCATGACGATCGCGTTCTGGGGCAGCGCCCGCATCACCTCCGCGTCGATGCGGATCGCCCGCCGGGCCGTCTCGAATTCGGCGAGATCGGTGAAGCGCTCCTTCTGGACGCGAGTCTGATAGACGACGTCGACGGACGAGATCACGTCGTCGAGGCGATCGGTCAGCTGGTAGGGGACCCCGGCGGCGGCCACCCGGGCCTGCAGGTCGGCACCCACCTGGACCACCTCGGGGGCGACGAAGCTCATCCGCACTCCGGGATGGAGGCTGAGCAGCTGCACCAGCGAGTGCACGGTGCGCCCGAAGCGCAGGTCACCGCAGAAGGCGATGTGAACCCCATCCGCACTGCCTCGCTCGCAGCGGATGGTGTAGAGGTCGAGGAGAGCCTGGGTCGGGTGCTCGCCGGGGCCGTCTCCCGCGTTGACGACCGGAACGGACGCCACCGCCGCCGCCCGGGCGGCGGCCCCGGCCTGGTCGTGGCGCAGGACGATGACATCGGCGTAGGAGGAGACCATCCGGATGGTGTCCTCCAGGGTCTCGCCCTTGATGACGCTGGAGAACTCCCGAGCCGCCTCGGTGCCCATCACCGACCCCCCGAGGCGGAGCATCGCTGACTCGAAGCTGAGTCGGGTGCGGGTCGACGGCTCGTAGAAGAGGGTTGCCATGATCCGTCCGGCCAGCCGGGTGTCGCGGTGCCCGGCCAGCCTGTCGGCACGGGCAAAGATGTCGTCGAGGCTCTCCCGGTCGAACTGCTCGCTGGAGATGACGTGCTCCAACCTCCGGGTCGTGCTGACCGGCGTCATCGGCGATGCCCTCCGTCGACTGCCCGTGGGACCGCAGCGGAAGGGCACCGGCACAGCCGGCTCCGATCCCCTTGCCGGCCTCACGGGACCTGCTTGAAGTGGATCTTTGCGACGCACTCTACCACGGCGACGTGGAGGGCCCGGCACCCTCTCCGGCGCTCTCCGGTCACCAAGGCGCTGCGACAATCCCGCGACATTCCCGCTCGATTTGATCGGTTCCCGGGCCGCGGTTCTACGCTTCCTCCGCCATGGTCCCCGCCGCGCCCGGGCGTCGACGTCTCTTCCGCCGACCCCGCATCACCTTCGCCGCCCGCCTGCTCCTGGGTGGGTTCCTCCTGTCCCTGGCGATCATCGTCGCCATCAGCGCGTTCCTGCTGGTGAGCCGCGACCAGCAGACCCGGACCGGGGCCGAGACCAATGCCGAGAGCAGGGCCGAGGCCTACCGCGAGCTGGTGCAGCAGGTCGCCGCCCCCCAGGCACGCTTCGCCGCCCAGGATGTCGCCGGCCTGCCCGGGATGGCGGCAGCCCTCGGCTCCGCGGACCCGCAGGCCTCGGTGACCGAACTCCTCACCGGCTCGACCAACGTCATCACCGATCTGCCCGATGAGACGGTGGCGGTGTTCGACGCCGATGGCACTCTGCTGGCCACCACCGACCTGGCCGGTGTGCCCGAGCTCTCCCCTGGTCTCCCCGAGGTGGCGGGGGCCCTGCGGGGCAGTCCCGCCGAGGCCATCGACTTCCTCAACTCCCAGATCCCGGTGTATGACTTCGCCGCCCCGGTGATGGCCTCGGGGTCCACCCAGGTGCTCGGCGCCGTCGTCTACAGCATGCCGCTCACCGATCAGCTGCTCCGCCTCCTCGGTGCGGTGGGGCAGGGGTACACCCCAGTGATCATCGCCAACCGGCCGGGAGCATCCCTCTACGCACTCTCGGGAAACCCGGCCTCCCCCGCCCTGACGGCGGAGGCTCTGCCGTCCTCCATCAAGGCCGATCTCGGCCGGTCGTCGGGCAGCTTCGCGGGCTTCTCCACGGTCCCGGTCTCGGGTGACAACGCCCTCGCCCTGGAGGGAATGAATCCCAACAGCGGTCCCCCCGTCCTCTACGTGGGCGTCGAGACCCCGATCTCACTCTTCCTCGGTGACCAGACGACCGATGAGCTGACCGTGGTGTGGCTGGCGCTCACCGCCCTGCTCGCCACCTGGCTGCTGGTGCTGCTCTTCGTGAACCGCTTCGTCAGGCGCCCGGTGGCGCAGCTCTCCGCCGGCGTCGCGCGCATCGCCGGGGGCGACTACAGCTCCGACATCCCGGTGCGGTCGCGCGACGAGCTGGGCGTGCTGGCGCGGCAGGTCAACCAGATGCGGAGCCAGATCGAGACCAACATCCACCACGTCGACGCCGCCGTGTCGCGCCTGGACGAGGTATCCCGGGCACTCACCACCACCACCACCGGCATGTCAAGCCTGGAGGGCGCGGTATGTGCCGCGGCCGCCTCCCTGGCCGGCCCACGTGCCGAGGCCGCGCTCCTCGCACGCGTGGGCGACCAGCTCGTGGTCAGCGCCAGGAGTCACGCGGCGAGCGACTCCACCACCGTCGACGACGGTGCCGGCAGCACGGGCGGGACGGGGGAGTTTGATCTGGCTCCAGCGGTGATGGCCGACGTGCTGGAGGGGCGCCCCGCGCGGCTCACCCGCAGCCGCGGCGACCCCGCGCCGGGCGACCAGGCGGGATCGCAGATGACGCTGGTCGTGCCCATGCTCTACCGGCAGAGAGTCACCGGAGCGATCGCGGTGACTGGCCCGGACAGCGTCTCCGACGCCGATGCGCGAGCGCTCTCCGCACTCGCCAGCAATGCGGCGATCGCCGTGGAGAACACGCGGCTCTTTGAGCAGGAGCGGGAGACAGTGCGCAGACTGCGGGAGCTGGATGAGATGAAGTCCGACTTCCTCGCCACCGCCCAGCACGAGTTGCGCACCCCGCTGACCGCCATCGTGGGGCACCTGGAGCTGATCCGCATGGTCTGGTCTGAGGCGGACGACCACCAGAAGCTCGCGATCCTGGACAACGTCGAGGTGGCAACGAGCCAGCTCTCGGAGATGCTGGAGACCATGATCGACCTCTCCCTGGTCAGCGCTGACAACCTGCGCATGAACCGCAAGAGGGTCGCCCTGGCCGCGACTGTCGACGATGCTGTGGGCGAGGTCGCACGACGGTTCCCTCACGGCCTCCCCGTGAATCTGACGGTCGACATCCCGGCCCGTCTCAAGGTGGATGCAGACCGTGACCGTCTGCGTCAGGTGATCCGTTGCCTGCTCGACAACGCGGTCAAGTTCACCGATCCCGGGGGAAGCGTGGCCATCTCGGCGCGCCTCAACTCGCACGGTGGCAGATGCACCATCGAGGTGAGCGACACCGGGATCGGGATCGATCCCGCGCTTCACGAACGGGTCTTCGAGCGATTCTTCCAGGCGGACAGCGGGGGTACCCGCGCCTACGGAGGCATGGGCATCGGACTGTCACTGGTCAAGGTCCTCGCCGAGGCGCACGGGGCCAGCGTGACGCTGGAGTCCGCCCCCGGCCAGGGAACGAAGGTGCGGCTGGACTGGCCGTGCCAGCCGCCGGCCGAGCCCGCCGGGCGCGATGAGCGGCAGGTCGACCTGACCGCTTCACGGCAGTCGCAGGTGGCCAGCGACGCCGATCTGATGACCGGCTGATTCAGCCCGCGGCCGAGCTGCGCAACCGGAGCGTGTCCGCTCCGTTGCAACGGGTCACGCAGCTGTGGCTTCCTGATCCGACATCACAGGAATGTCATCAGTCCGCGAGGTTGCTGACGGTTCAGCAACCGTCAGGTGGCCCTACTCTCGGAGTGCGATGAGAGGAATACCGGGACGCCGCAGACCGTGGGTGCTCGGCGCTCTGCTGCTCGCGGCTGCGGCCGCGCTTGCGGTGCCTCTGGCTGGGCTCGCATGCAGCAGCGAGGTCGCCACCACCGTGACGCTGACCTCCTCCGAGAACCCGGTCGCCTACGGCGATCAGCTGATCCTCACGGCGACCGTGATCCCCGCGAGCGGGACGGCGGTCCCCGACGGATCGGTGACCTTCAAGGATTCCGGCGACAGCCTCGGCACGGTCGCCCTCGGGCCGACCGGCCAGGCGGCGCTGGTCGATTCGGCGCTCAGAGCCGGGACGCACGCCATCGCGGCCGAGTACTCGGGGTCGACGACCTTCGCCTCCTCGTCGTCGGTGGCGCTGGAGCAGGAGGTGACCGTCCAGGGTTCGACAACCCTCCTGATTCCCACCATCAACCCGGCGCCCTACGGCGAGACCCTCCTCTTCGTGGTGTTGGTCCTCCCCAACGGCGGGACCGGGGTGCCGACCGGCACCGTCACCCTCATGAGCGGCGGGTACCCGGTCGGGACCGCGACGCTGGCCGCCGGCACGGCGGCGGTCGTCGTCTCCTCGCTGGCCGTCGAGAGCCACACCCTCACCGCCGCCTACGCCGGGGACGACAACTTCTCGCCATCGGTGAGCGGGGTGGTCATGGGAACGATCGACGCCGCCTCGACCGCGACGACCCTGACGGTCTCCCCCACGACGGCGACAACCGGCCAGCAGGTCACCCTCACCGCCACGCTGGCCTCGCCCTGGGCGCTGCCGGCCGGAACGGTGACCTTCTCGGCCGGCGGCTCCAGCATTGGCACGGCGAGCCTGAGTGATGGGACGGCGACGCTGGTGACCTGCTTTGCCCACCGGGGGACGCAGGAGCTGTCCGCCGCATACGCCGGCACCGCGGACTTCAGCCCCTCCACCTCGGCCACGGTCGCGCTCCCCGTCGAGGGGGGGTCGGGCTGCAGCTCCGCCTGCGCGACGACGGCCGCCCTGTCTCCGAGCGCCACGGGCATCTCGCTGGACAGCTTCCGCGCCGCCGCCACGACGCCGCGGGCCCCGGCTGCCGCCCGCGACGACGCCTCCGAGGGGGCGCCAGCGCCGCCCGAGCTGGTCACCGTCGGGGCGGCACCCAGCTCGGTGAACCAGGGGCAGAGCGTGACCCTCGTCTCGACCATCGACGGGCTGAGCGGTGCTCCCTACCCGAGCGGGACGGTGGACTTCCTCCAGGGAACGGCACTCCTCGGGAGCGCGCCGACCACGCAGGTCGCCACCACCAATGACGCGCTTGCCAGTCTTCCCGTCGTTCTCAGCGCGGGCAGCTATCCGTCGATCACGGCCGAGTACCTCCCCGACGGCACGGCCGCAGTCTGGTATACGTCCGCGACCTCCTCGTCGTCGGCCTCGGTCACGGTCACGCAGGTGGCGGCCGCGACGACGTTGGGCGTGGCCACCTCCCTCAATCCCTCTCCCCAGGGCCAGGCCGTCATCGTCACGGCGACGGTCAATCACCCCTCCTCCAGCCTCACCCCCACCGGCACGATCACCTTCACCGTGAACGGGGCCAATCCCCACGTGGTGACCGTCGACAGCCTCGGACAGGCGTCGGTGACCCTCTCCACCCTCGCGGCCGGCACCCAGACCATCGCCGCCAGCTACTCCGGCGATGGGAACTTCGCGGCTTCATCGGGCTCCACCGCGGAGACCGTCACCGCTTCAGGGACTCCGACCCCCACCCCACAGCCGACCGCCACCCCGAAGCCGACCCCGACCCCGAAGCCGACCTCCACTCCGAAGCCGACGGCCACGGCACAGCCCACGCCCACGGCACAGCCCACCTCGACCCCGCTGCCGACGTCCACGCCCAGGCCCGGCGCGACTCCGGCCGCGTCCGCCACGCCAACCGCCACCCCGTCGCCGAAGAGCACGGCGACCTCGCGCGCGCCGGCTGCGGTGATCGTCGCGCCGGTGACGGCCACCCCACCCAACCGACCAAGTGGCGTCTCCGCCTCGGGTGCCGTGAATCCCACGCGTTTCGACACGTCGGCGGTGCCACCGATCGACCTCATCTCGCTGGTCTCCGGCATCCGCATGGGGAACGGACCCCAGATCATCGTATTCCTGATCCTCGGTAACGCTCTGCTGATCGCCGCGATCGTGGTCGCCGCCCGGCGGGGAAGGAGGCTGACCCTCCGCAGCCTGGAGGGGGCCGGTGGCGGCACGGATCAGCTCGGTGCTGATCCCCGGTGATCGCTGCAACGTCCCCGGGCGAAGAGCGTCACGGGTTGGTTGCCGGAGTTTGGCGGGGAAGCGCCTGCCAGATACTGCCGGCGTGAGAGCGTTCGACGCCGCTCGCGCGGGCCGCCCCCCGGCTGCCCCACTGGCCCTCCCGGGAGTCACGCTTGGACACCCAGGCGGGGCCTTCTCCGACCTCCGCTACCTGCTGATGGGACGGATCGTCCCCGCCGTGCTCTACGCGATCCTCGGGTACGAGGTGGTCGTGCACATCATGGCCACCCACCTCTCCCAGGTGAACTGGCTGACGGTGGTGGGCGGACCGGTCCGGGAGTCCCTGTTCGCCGCCTTCTGCCTGATCCCGGTCGTCCTCTTCGTCATCCGGCCCAAGCCGCAGTCCGCGGACAGCCGGATCCTGCCCCGGGTGGTCGCCTTCCTTGGAACCGCGATCCTGCTCCTCTCCGCCACCAGTGTCGCCGGCGGCATGCTGGTCTTCTCCGTTCCCGCCTGGATGGCGACCGTCTGCACGATGGTCCTGGTGGTCGCCACGGCCGGTGCCGTCTGGGGCCTGCTGACGCTCCGCCTCTCCTTCGGCATCTTCCCGACGGCGAGACGCCTGGTGACCGGAGGCCCCTACCGCCTGGTTCGCCACCCCCTCTACGTCTGCGAGATCCTGTCGGCGCTGGCGATGGTGATCTCCGACGCCCGTCTCGCCATGATCGCCCTGATCGCGGTCTTCTGCGGCCTCCAGGTGACTCGGATCCACTACGAGGAGAGTCTCCTGAGCAAGTCATTCCCGCAGTGGCGCGCGTGGGCCGCCGGGCGGGCCCGGCTCATCCCCGGCGTCTGGTGACGGAGATCAGCCGGCTTAGATGACCTCGGGGCGCCGCCCCAGCGCGGCCGCCTCGTGGTCGAGAAGCCACCGTTTGAGCGGAAGTCCCCAGCCGAAACCTCCGAGCGAGCCATCGGTGCGCACCACCCGATGGCAGGGGACGATGAGCGGGACGGGGTTGCGGGCACACGCGGAGCCGGCGGCCCGTGCATATCGGCGGTCGCCCCCCAGCTGCGCGTAACTGCGAACCTCTCCGGCGGGGATTCGGCGCAGCGCGTCCCAGAGGCGGCGCATCGCCGGGCTGCCCTCCATCCGCACCGGGAGCCCGTCCAGGGCGGTGACGTCGGCCCCCGTGAAGTACGCGCCCAGCGCCGACGAGATCGGGCCGAGGTCGGTGCGAACCCTGATCTCCCTGCGCGGGTCGGGGAGGCGGTCCCGAAGCTCATCCGCACCGGCGGTGAACCCGCTGCTGACGACGGTGCCGTCGTCCGCGATAGCGGTGAAGGCGCCGAACGGCGTGCGGACGGTCACGGCGTCGTAGGTCATGGCGTGGTCTCCAGTGGGTCGAGCGGGTCGGGGGCGGGGGCGCCGCCGGCGCCTTCAGCGGCGGGGGCGAGGGTGTTCCAGAGGTGGAGCGCAGCGTAGGCGCGCCAGGGTCGCCAGAGCTCCGCGCGCCGTGCCAGGCTGGCAGCATCTGCTGTTTCCCCGAGCCGCTCCAGTGCCCGCCGCAGCCCGAGGTCGCCAAGCGGGATGGCATCGGGGTCACCGCGGACGCGCATCGCGATGTAGGCGCGGGTCCAGGGACCGAAGCCGGGCAGGCCGCCCAGGATCGCGTCGAGCCGGTCCGGATCCGCTCCGGCGAGGTCCAGGTCACCCGCCGCCACGGCACGGCCCAGGGCGCGGACGGACGAGATACGCCGGCCGGTCAGCCCGAGCCCGTCGAGGTCGGCTCCGGCGAGGCGCTCCGGCGAGGGGAAGAGATGGGTGACACCGCCGACCGGGAAGGGGAGCGGGTCGCCATGGCGCGCGACCAGCCGGGCGGCCAAGGTGCGGGCGGCAGCGACCGAGACCTGCTGGCCCAGGACGGCCCGGACCGCGGTCTCGAACGGCTCAGCGCTGCCCGGGACCCGCATCCCCGGCAGAGCGGCGACCAGCCGGCCGAGCAGCGGGTCACGGCCGAGCCCGGAGGCGACGGCATCCGGGTCAGAGTCGAGGTCGAGCAGGCGGCGACAGCGGCGGACCACTCCCTCCAGGTCGGCGAGGTCGTCCAGGCGGACGCGGAGGAGGACGTGGCCGTCTCCGGGGGTCAACAGGACGACCGCTGCGCCCCCGGGGGCGCGGAGGGCGCGGACGTAGCCGGCGGCGGTCGCGGACTCGACTCCGGCGACCGCCCGAACCGACAGGAACGAGAAGAGAGGGGCCGCCGCGAACGGGTCCCGGCGGGCAAGGCGGAGCGTGAGCCAGCCATCGGTGCCGCTCTCCACAGCCTTGGCGGTGTCGAGAGCCTCCGCTCCCGTCCCGGCGCGGCGGAGGGCACCGGGAGCGACGCCCAGCTCGAGGCGCATCGTCTCGTTGAACTGGCGGAGAGAGCCGAAGCCCGCGGCGAAGGCGACGTCCACCAGAGGCATCGAGCTCTGCGTGATCAGGGCACGCGCCGTCTGGACTCGGCGGCTCCGAGCGAGCTGGAGCGGGGAGGCGCCGATCGCGGCTGTGAAGCGGCGGTCCAGCGTCCGGGAGCTGACGCCCAGCCGGCGGGCCACGCCCTCGATGCCGCCCCCGTCCGCCAGGCCGGCGGCTATGAGCCGGAGCGCCCTTCCCACCAGTGCCACCTCAGGCTCGTCCCGCCGGTCGGGACGGCAGCGCTTGCAGGCACGGAACCCGGCGGCCTCAGCGGCGGCCGGAGAGGTGAGGAAGCGGACGTGATCGCGGCGCGGGGTCCGCGATGGGCAGCCGATGCGGCAGTACACGCCGGTGGTGGTCACCGCGACGAGGAATCGCCCCTCGAATCGGAGGTCGCGGCTCGCCACGGCACGGTACCGGCTCTCGAAGTCCTCCACGTGCCCATGGTGCCCGCAGTGGCCCGCCGGCCGCTCGCGGGTTTCGGACAGGGCGGTGCCGGGAGCCTGCCAGCCCGGAGCGCGCGACGGACGCACCGGGCCCCGTGGGCCGGATGCCGAGAGGGGAGGCGCTAGTCGACCGCGGCGCCGAGCTTCGCCACGAGAGCGGTGAGCGCCTTGTCCTGCACCTCCAGGTGCGCCTGGATCTGCATCGCCTCGTGGAGCACCGCCTCGGCGTCCGCATAGGTGTCCTGGGCTCGCTTGTCGCTGGCCGCAGACTGGATGTTGGTGCCGACGATGATGATGGAGAGGAGAACGAGCTGGAGGAAGGTCTGGGCGATCCAGGCCACCGGGCCCTCTCCCCCCTTGGCAAGCGCCGCCGGCAGGCCGAGGAACGCCAGGATGCAGAACAGCCAGGCGCAGGTCATGCTGCCCACCCCGAGGGTGATCTTCACCGCCAGCCAGCTGTTGACCCGGGTGTAGAGGTTGCCCTTGGGCAGCTGGTCGCGTGTCTTGGTGGGATGCACGCGGTGCTCGAGGATCGCGAGCGTGCGGGCATGCGGCTTGTGCTCGAACTTCATGGTGTCGTCACCCCGTGGCGGTCGGATGGAGTGCGGAGGCATCCTCCGCTCGGCGCCAAAGCCTACGGCTTCCAGACGTCCCCAGGCTGACCTCGCCGTGGGATGGCGGGAGTCGGAGGACGTCGCCCTCGTCAGTGCGTCCACCGGCCGGGAGCGGGAGCCTCGACGGCTCCCGCCACACCGCCACGACTAGTACAGGTACCGAGCTGGCCTGAGTGTAGGAGCCCCTAATACACGGTACTAGTGGCTCCTACACTCAGGGCGAGAGCTTCCAGCTCTCGCCCCTCGCTCCGTCACCCCTAGTAGAAGATCTTGGCCAGTTCGTACAGCTCCGCAGGGACGCGGCGCTGCGTCCGCGCGACGTCGGCGATCGGGGCCGTCTCGACGGTCCCGTTGCGCACCACCGGCATCATTCCCCAGCTCTTGGCGAGCACCAGGTCGTAGGCGGCGACGCCCACCCGGGTGGCCCAAATGCGGTCGTACGCCGAGGGGGTCCCGCCACGCTGAGTGTGGCCGAGCACGGTGGTCCGGGTCTCGTGCCCGAGGCGCTCCTCGATGACCTCGGCGAGGGTCTCGGCGACCCCGCGCTTGCTGAGCTGCGCGTGCCCGAAGGCGTCGACCTTGCCGTCGCCCCCCTGCCGGTCCGTGACCCCGGCCACCTGCACGCCCTCGGCGACCACGATGATGCTGAAGTCGTGGCCGCTCTGGAGGCGCTTCTGGAGGCGGTCGATGATCTCGTCGAGCGTGACGGCGATCTCGGGGATCAGGATCAGATCGGCACCGCCGGCGAGGCCACCCATCAGGGCCACCCAGCCGGTGTCCCGGCCCATGACCTCCACCACCATCACCCGGTGATGTGAGGCGGCGGTGGTGTGGAGGCGGTCGAGCGCCTCAGCGACCCGGCTCACCGCCGTGTCGAAGCCGATGCAGTAGTCGGTGAGCGAGAGGTCGTTGTCCATCGTCTTGGGGACGCCGACCACCGGCCCGCCGTGGTCTGCCAGCCAGGCGGCCACCGAAAGGGTGTCGTCGCCACCGATGGCGACCAGGGCATCCAGCTCGGCACGACCGAGATTGCGGAGGACCTCCTCGCGGCCGCCCTCGCGCTTCATCGGGTTGGTCCGGGAGCTTCCCAGCACGGTGCCCCCGAGCTGGAGGATGCCCGAGAAGAGGCGGCGGTCCAGTTCCATGAAGTCGCCGTCGCCGATCAGGCCGGCCCAGCCATTCTTGACACCAATGACACTATCACCGTGGGCGAGGGCACGCCGCCCCACCCCGCGGATGGCCGCGTTGAGCCCGGGAGCGTCACCGCCCCCGGTGAGGATGCCGATGCGCAAGGTCAGCTCCCATATCCCGGATCGTGGTTGAAGGCGCTCTCCTCGTCCTGGCCGAGGATGACGATCACCCCGTCTGCGGAGCCGGTCGCTCCCGGGCTGGGCGACGGGGCCGTCGTGACGGAGACACCGAAGTATGCCGCGAACCACTTCGCAGCCGCAGTCTCCGTACCGCCGCTCTGATCGATGACCTCGGTCACAGAAGTGGTCGGGACCTGGCCCAGGTCCTGGGTCGACCAGCCCAACTCGCCGAAGATTCCGGCCCATCGGGCGGAGGCCCCATCGCCGGTGCCACCGCCGTCCTCGAAGCCGACGTTCGGGTCCTCGCCGAGAGAGACCGGAGGAGCGAAGACGTTCTGGATGAAGTGGTCGACGGTCGCGTAGCTGCCGTCGTAGGCGTAGAGGAAGTCGGCCGAGCAGGTGGGGACATTGCACTCGTAGAGGAAGTTGGTGGCATCCAGGCCGATGTGAAGGATGGCGGCGGAGTTGACTCCCTTCACCAGGTTGTAGATCGCCTCGACGTCATCGAGCGACATGTTGGTGTCGACGTTTCCGCCCAGTGCGTCGAGCAGGCTGGGGAGGTCACCGATGCCACCGATGGAGAGCACCTTCGCCTTGATGGCGGTCAGGATCTGCTGCTGGCGCTGGCTGCGCGCGAAGTCGGTACCCTGACCATTGTCTCCGTGCCGGGAGCGCGCGTACTCGAGGGCGGTGGCGCCATCCATATGCTGCTCACCCGCCTTGAAGCTGATCGTCTCGTACGGGCACGTGTCCGCGTCGCACGAGGGGTACTGGGGGTCGACGAAGCTGACGGGGACGTCGATGTCGATGCCTCCCACCGCGTCGACGCCCTGGTCGAAAGCCGTGAAGTCGAGGCCGACGAAGTACTTGATGGGGATGCCGAGAAGGTGGGAGAGCGCGGCGTCCGCCATCGCCCCGCCGGACTCCTCCTGCCCCGCCGGGACGCCGCCGTCACCGTCGAGCACGCCGTCGCTGTAAGCCTGGTTGATCTTGCCCTGGTCGACCTTCTTGCCGGCCGCGTTGTACATCGGGACGTCCCAGTCGCGGGGGATGGAGATCTCAGCGACCTGGGGAGGGCCGGTCGCGTGCGGCTGGATGGAGATGACCATGATCGAGTCCGAGAGGTAGGCCCCATCGTGCCCGGCGCCCCCGTAGCCGTAGAGCGCGATGTTGATGCGCTGCTCGTTGGCGACCTGATTGCTCTCAATGCTGGAGCCATTCGCTCCCCGGACCAGGCTACCGACTACCGAGACCACATTGGTGTGGAAGAGGTGAGCCAGACCGTCCAGGACCCGGTAGCCGAACAGGCCGCCGACGAGGGCCACCACCACCACAACGGCGACGACGGTGCGTCTGGTCGTCATCCAGCGGGGGCGAACGCGATACCGCGAGCGCCGGAGGCGCGTTCTCGGTGCCATCTCGATGTGTTCCGGTCGGGCGCCGCGAGGTGGGCGGACGCCCGCCCCACCGTGGACCCGACCGATCAGGTCCCTCTTCTGGAACGTCGACGGGGAATGGGGAGGTTCGGTCGCTGGGAAGGGTAAACCAGGGCCGCCGGGCCGTGGGGGTGCGGAGATGGCGGACGAGCGCTCCGCGCCCCCTTTCCGCCGGGAGGTGGCGATGGGTGGGGGCGTAGGGCAGGTCCGGGCAGCGGCCGCCGACCCCGTGGCATCTCAGCAACCGCGTCACTCGCGTTGTCGTGCGGCAGCCTCACCGGGAGGCAACGGGGCGGCCAGGGCGGTTGCGTGAGTTCGAGGGAGAATTGTGGCGAGATGATGACAACTCCCCGGCGGTCGCGACATCGCTCCACCCAGGTGCCAGAATCCCCGGGAAACTGCGCCTCCACTGGCCGCCGGCACGCGGGTGTGACTCGCTGGCGTTAGCTGGCGTTAATGGGCTGCCGCTGAGGCGGTCGGGTGCCGCAGCTCTGGAGGTATGGCCGGTGGCCGAGAGGCGGGGCGGGCAGCTCAGGATCGGGGTCCTCTCGCCGCTCATCGCCGGCAGCTACATGAGCGCGGTGCTCTCCGCGATCTCCGACACGGTCGCCGGTGCCGGTGGCCGGTTGGTGGCGATCCAGACCCTCGATCCGAGCCAGGGGAGCATCGAGACCCGGGTTCCGCAGTACACCCTTCGGGCGGCCTGGAACCAGGTGGCCGGATTCATCGTCGTGGTGAATGCGGTCGATCGGGCGTATCTGGACGCCCTGCGCGACGCCGGCAAGCACGTGGTCCTGCTCAGCGAGGAGGTGGAGGGTTTCTCCTGCCCGGTGGTCCAGGCCGACAACCGCATCGGGGTGCTCCAGGCCGTGGGCCACCTGGTCGAGCACGGTCACCGGCGCATCGCCTTCGTGGGCAGCCTCTTCCAGGCGGACACGCGGGAGCGCTACGAGGCCTACCGGAAGGCGCTCGTCGATCACGGCATCGAACCGGATGACAGCCTCCTCTTCGAGACCGCGGACAACCTGGAGGGAACGGGCGAGGAGGCGGGGAGGGCGATGCTCGCGGCGGGCATGCCGTCGACCGCCGTCTTCGCGGCCACCGACTACAACGCGCTGGGCCTCATGAAGGCGCTCTCCGAGGCCGGACTGGATCTGCCCAGGGATCAAGCGATCGTCGGTTTCGACGATGTGGAGGCGTCGTCATCGGTCCGCCCCACCCTCTCGACCGTGCGCCAGAGCTTCAACGCCACAGGGCGCACCGCCGCCAACATGCTCCTCGACCTGGTGGCGGGTCGCGAGGTGGCGCCTGGAGTCCATCGGGTGCCGACATCGTTTGTTGCCCGCGAGTCCTGCGGTTGCGCGACCAGCACGGCGCTGGAGATGCTCGGTGAGTCAGACCCATCCCTCCTCACCACACCGAAGGGCCGGCTTCGCTTCCGCCTCCAGCGGCTCCTGAACGGGATGGAACCGCTGCCGCCCGAGCAGTCCGCGGCACTCGACGTGGCGGTCGAGGCCATCGCCCGCTGCGCGGAGTCGAGCAGGGAGGGGGACCAGATCTCGAGCTGCACCCATCGCCAGGCGGCGCAGGCGCTCTTCTCGATCAGCCCGCGCTGGACCACGATCACAGCGAGCGTGAGTTGCCTGCGTCGCTATGGGCAGGAGCTGGAGGCGAGCGCGGACCCGGCCGCGGACGTGGCGCATCTCCAGGCCAGCACCACCGAGATCCTGTTGGAGCTGTCCCGATCGCTGGCACAGCGCGAGTCGACGGCCAACACCATGCTCAACCTGCAGATGCGCCGGGAGCACCAGCTGAGCATGGACCTCCTGAGCGGTAGCACCGGCGACCCCCGAGCCCTTGGCTGGCTCGATCACACCACGGCGCGGGCCGGCTGCCTCGGCCTCTGGTCGGCGGATCGCGAGGAGGGGGGCGGGCGGCAGCACCTGCTGACCATGAGGGGCGCCTACACGCGTGAGGGCCCGCCACTCACCGAGGTCCCAACGCAGGTCCGGGTCGAGGACTTTCCTCCCGCCGGCCTCCTCGAGGACGTGAAATGGGCAGCCGGCGAAATCGGAGTGGTTCTGCCCGTGAGGACCAACGGCATGGATCTTGGGCTGATGGCCATGATCGCCCCGGTCGAGGTCACCCAGGTCACCGGGCGGGATCTGCTCTTCGAGAACAACGCCCTGGTCAGCGTCGCGGTGGAGCGCGAGGTGATGACCGAATGGCTCCGATCCCAGACCGAGGACCTGGCCCGGGCCTACAAGCGCGAGCGCGACCTGGTCGAGGAGATCCAGCGCAGCGAGGAGCGTTACGCCCTGGCCGCCCGGGCCGCCAACGACGGCCTCTGGGATTGGGACCTGGGCGGCGGGAGCGTCTACTACTCGGACCGGTGGAAGAGGATGCTCGGCCACCAGGGATCTGAGATCGGGACCTCTCCCGATGAGTGGTTCCGGCGGGTGCACCCCAGCGACCTGCCCCGGCTGCGCAAGGCGGTGAGCGATTGCGTCGACGGCAAGCGGGAGGTGATGGAGTGCGAGCACCGCCTCCGCGCCGCCGATGGCACCTACCGGTGGATGCGCTGCCAGGCACTCGCCGTTCGCACCGCACCGGACAGTTCCGCCACCCGCCTGGTGGGCTCGCTCACCGATGTCACCGCCCAGCGCGAGCTGGAGGAGAAGCTGAGGTACGGCGCCCACCACGACGCCCTGACCGGGCTGCCCAACCGCACCCTCTTCCTCGACCGCCTGACCCAGGCCCTGGCGCGGGCCCGGCGCAACCCCGAGGCGCGGGTCGCGCTGCTCTTCCTGGACCTCGACGGCTTCAAACAGGTGAACGACAACTTCGGGCACCTGGCCGGGGATCAGCTGCTGGTCAAGGTCGCGGAGCGGATCGGTCAACGCCTCCGCCAGAGCGACACGGCGGCACGCCTCGGCGGTGACGAGTTCGCTGTGCTGCTGGAGGACGTCCGCGCGCCCGAGGCGGTGGACGCGATCGCGGACGACATCTCCCGCCGCCTCTGCGCCCCGTACAACATCGACGGCGAGGAGGTGGTCATCAGCGCGGCCGTCGGAGCGGCCCTGAGCGCCACCGGCCGGGAGCGCCCCGACGACATCCTCCGCAGCGCCGACTCGGCCATGTACCAGGCCAAGCTGAAGGGTCGCCCACGCGCCGAGGCCGAGACCGCAGCGGCACCCGATCACGAGCCCAAGGCCGTCCCGGGTACGCTCTAGGACTTCAGCCTCTCGCCGACCAGCCGCACCACGTCCTCGATGGTGTCGGCGACATCGGCTCCCGCCGCGGAGAGCGCGTCGATCTTGCCCTGTGCGGACCCCGTGGTCCCGCTGATGATCGCCCCGGCATGGCCCATCCGTTTCCCCGGGGGAGCTGTCCGCCCGCTGATGAAGGCGATCACGGGCCGGTCAAACCCGGACGAGCGGATCCATTCCGCGGCCGTCTCCTCGTCGGACCCCCCGATCTCTCCGACCAGCACCACCGCCTCGGTCGCGGGGTCGTCCGCGAAGAGGGGGAGGATGTCGATGAAGGTGGAGCCGAGGACCGGGTCGCCGCCGATGCCCACCGCCGTCGTCTCGCCATACCCGGCTTCGGAGAGGCCCTGGATCACCTCGTAGGTGAGGGTGCCGCTGCGCGCCACCACCCCGACCCGCCCGGGACGGCCGACGTGGTTGGGGATGAAGCCGATCTTGGCCTGTCCCGGGGTCATCACCCCGGGGCAGTTGGGCCCGATCAGACGCATCGCGGTACCGGTGACGAATGCGGTGGCGCGGACCATGTCGAGCACCGGGATGCCCTCGGTGACGCAGATCCCGAGCCGGAGCCCGGCCGCTGCCGCCTCCATCACCGCGTCGGCGGCAAACGGTGGCGGCACGATGGTGAAGGCGGTATCCGCTCCCGTCGCGGCCACCGCCTCGGCGACGGTGTCGAAGATGGGAACGCCGAGGGTCTCGCCGCCGCCCCGCCCGGGTACCACACCGGCGACCACGCGGGTGCCATACGCCTGCATCTGCCGGGTGTGGAAGCTCCCCTCGCGGCCGGTGATGCCCTGGACCAGCACCCGCGTGGAGCCGTCGATGAGGATGGCCATCAGCGCGCGTTCGCGGCCGGCGCGGCGGTTGGGGCAGGGCTCACCCCGCGCCCCCCACCAGCTCGACGATCTTGCGGGCTGCCTCGGGGGCGCTGGTTCCTGGCACGATTCCCGCCTCGGCGAGGATGCGGCGGCCCTCCTCCTCGTTGGTGCCGGTCATCCGGACCACCAGGGGCAGGGTGATGCCCAGCTCGTCGCGGGCTTGGACGATGCCCCGAGCCACCTCGTCGCCGCGGGTGATGCCGCCGAAGATGTTGATGAAGACGCCGCGGACATCGGGATCGCTCAAGATCATGGCCAGCGAGCTCCTCACCTTCTCCGCGCTGGCGCCGCCGCCGATGTCCAGGAAGTTGTTGGGCCTCCCTCCCTCCTGCTGGACGAGGTCCATGGTGTTCATGGCGAGCCCGGCTCCGTTGCCGATGCAGCCGATGCTGCCGCCGGGGAGGTGGACGTAGGTGAGCCCGCGCCGCTTGGCCTCCGCCTCGAAGGGGTCCTCACCGGTGCGGCCGTCCTCGCCCTCGAGGTCGAGAGCCAGCTCGGCGGCCAGCTCCCGGTGACGATACTCGGCGTTCTCGTCCACCTCCAGCTTGCCGTCGGCGGCGACCAGACGGCCATCGGCGGTGAGCGCCAGGGGGTTGATCTCGCAGGTGACGGCGTCGAGATCCACGGCCAGCCGGTACAGCGTCTGGGCCAGGGGCACCAGGGCGGAGGCGAGGCGGCCCCGCGCCTCGGTCAGCGCGGGCGCGTGGGCCAGCGCCGCGAAGGCCAGCTGGCGCACCTCATACGGCTGCGGCCCGGCGAAGGGGTCGGGCCAGAGCTTGGCGATGCGCTCCGGGGAGGTGGCTGCCACCTCCTCGATCTCCATCCCGCCGGCGGCGGAGAGGATCAGTGCGAGCCGGCGGCGATCGCGATCGAGGGTGATGCCCAGGTACAGCTCATGATCGATCTCAAGCCCGGCCTCGCACCACACCGAGCGCACCGGGTAGCCGCGGATCTCGATGGCCAGGATGCGGGCTGCCTCCTGGTGCGCCTCCTCGGGCGAGGAGACGACGGCGATGCCGCCTGCCTTGCCCCGGCCGCCGATCGGCACCTGGGCCTTGACCGCCACCCGGCCCAGCTCGCGCGCGGCGGTGGCGGCCTCGTCGGGGGTGCGGGCCAGCCGGCCCGGAGGCACCTCGATGCCGACCCGGGCGAATTGCCGCTTGGCCTGGTACTCGAGGAGCTTCACGGTCACCGAGTGTACGGATGCAGGAGCGGACCAGGTCGCGGGCGGGGCGGCCTCCGCCACTCCTGCGTCGCCGTGGGCGGATGCCGGTCAGGCGGGGCGGACGGCCGCGCTGTCCACGCGAGGGGTCTCGCCGCCGCGTAGGCGCAGTCGGTGGGTGGCGGCCACCATGAGAATCGCGAAGAGGACCGCCGCGCCTGATCCGCCCTGGAGAAGGGCAAAGCCCAACCCCCGGGACGTTGAGATCGAGAACGGCCACCCGAGCACCAGGGTGGCGGCGTTGGCCATCTGGAAGCTGATCAGGACCTGGAGAACCAGGCACAGGATCACGGCACCGAGCGCCGCCGCCTGCGACGTCCGTTGGCTTGCGAGCCATCTGCTCGTGGCCAGCGCGGCAGCCGCGAGAGCCACCAGGACCATCCATCCTCCCGGGCCACCGATCAATGAGCCGGAGTACGAACCGGGATGCACCACCCCCGCCGGGCACCCGTAGTCGCACGCCAGCTGGGCGAACGGAGCGAAGAGGCCAGCGAAGGCGACCGCGAGCGCGGCCACGCACGCCCACCCCAGGGCGGCCGCAGCCCGGGGGCTCTCCAGCAGCCTCGGGCTGAGGACTGAGGCGATCCCAGGGCGCGCCACCAGCATCAGGGTCCCC
>Ga0181519_10001267_pt1 | contig 22236 bp, 16 predicted proteins | sample PEATcosm2014_Bin_26_FD_121102 | JGI IMG/M metagenome (GOLD analysis project Ga0181519, IMG submission 121102) | Peatland microbial communities from MTU Mesocosm Facility, Houghton, MI, USA - PEATcosm2014_Bin02_10_metaG | ecosystem: Environmental > Terrestrial > Soil > Wetlands > Peat | place...
AGAAAGCGCAGCACTTCGATACCGTCGGTTTCGCCGAGATGCAGATCGAGAACGATGAAGTCGGGCGGGGCCGCATGGAAGGCGACATCGAATTCGGCGCGCGAGATGGCAGCGCTGGGGGTGAAGCCGACATCGGCCGCGACGCGCGAAAACAGCCGGCAGAGCGCTTGATCATCGTCGAGAATTAAGGCGCGCACCACAGCTCTTTCCTCTCGCTCCGATCGTCCGGCGGACTGCGGAATCGACTGCATCGAACCAGTAAGACCCGCTCACCGGTTGATGTAGCATGAACAGCGATATCAAGTCCGCTAAAGGTTGCCGTTCAAATTCTCATATTCTGGGCAAGTTTTGACAAAATCTCCGTTAAGATCGCGGCCGGGCGTCGCCCCGTGCCGGGGCGAGTTCTTGGGTGGCGACGAGGTGCCGGGAAGCTGCCGCGGCCGCGGCAGCCGATCGTCGAATTCTGCCCTATTCGGCCTTCTTGGGCGGCACGTAAGGCGTGAACGTCCCGAGTTGGCAGAAGCTGCCCTGGCGCAATACGCGAATCGTCGACAAGTTGGAGCAGACATTGTCGAGCGATGTCGGCTCATAGGCGAAGCCGTTCTCGACCCGCAGCCCCACGCAGGGTTCCGGCAACGTGTTCTTCCAAGTAGTGCCGTCGCGCATGTGGAAGAGAATGGTCTGGTCGTCCGGGATCGTCGTATGGTGGATCCGTATGAATTGGAGACAAACCGGTCCCGCCGCGGTGTCCGCCGCCATGGCGCGGGGCGACGCTGCCGCCATGCCGAGGATCAGGGTCAGGGAGAGTAGGATCGGTGTGCGCGTTCTCATCGTGGACTCCTCGATTCAAAACGAAGCATTTGACGGAAAGTCTGGACCATGCGGCAAAGGCGCGCCGGTCAGGTCTCGGCGGATCCCGGAAGCGACGCGAACTCCTCGGTCGCCGCTCGGGCTTCCAGATCGGGCGGCCCGTCCGGGGTGGGGGGCCGCGGGCGGCGGTCGCGGAAATGCTCCGCCTCGAAGAAGATCGCCCCATGCCGAAAACCTGGTCCGCCCGTCCGCCGGCGGCAGAGATCGGCAGCAGCGAACGCAGGAAGCGGATCCAGCTGTGTTCCGTATGCACCAGCACGCCACCATAGACCACCGGAAGCCGTCGCTCCAACACCCGCGTGAAGCGCTGCAGCCGGCTCATCACGGCACACGGCACGATCAAATCGTGCAGGTGGAGGCCGTTCGGGGCGTGTTGAAACAAGCGACGAGGCTCTGTCCCGCTTAGTGCGCGATGGCGTCGAAGCGGCGCTTGGATCGCGCTCTATGCCATTAAAATAGATCAAGATCTTCTGACACCGCGCGTCTGGTCGGGTTTAGGGCGGTCACGCCTGAAATCATCTTGATCCAGGCGGCAGAGGGAATACCCGTCCGCCTCCGGCTCGCTGAGGAACCGATTGGGCGGGATGCGGCGCGGCGTCCCGGGTCGTTCGCGGATTTGAGGGGCACGCCATCTGCGCATCGGATGATTTCCAGAAATCGCAGCTTCCCGGGTTGCACGATGGTCGTCATCCTGATATACGACAACACTGTTGTAAGCTGGTTGAAGCGATCTTGCCGCGAAAGCGGCAGCAAAGCAGGAATCGCCGCAAACCCATGCTGCCCGGTCGACGGCGGATCCGCTCGTTGCGCGCAGTCGGGATGTCGTGATCGCCCCCCAGCTTTGACGAAAGGACATAGCCGTTGCCGAAAAGCGACGGGTGTAAGCGTTCACTATCAGACGCAGTATGGCGGCGGGGAATTCCGTGGCCATCGAAAATCTGTCACGGCAAGAACGAATTGGATCAGAATGTCAAATCTGACGCATTTGGAGCGGCTGGAGGCGGAAAGTATCCATATTCTCCGCGAAGTCGTCGCTGAAACCGAACGCCCCGTGATGCTGTACTCGATCGGCAAAGACAGTGCCGTGATGCTGCATCTGGCGATCAAGGCGTTCTACCCGTCGAAGCCGCCTTTCCCGCTGCTGCATGTCGACACGACGTGGAAGTTCCGGGAAATGATCGCGTTCCGCGACCGGATGGTGGCCGAGCTCGGGTTGGAACTGCTGGTCCACATCAACCCGGAAGGCGTCGAGCAGGGCATCGGCCCGTTCAGCCACGGCTCGGAAGTCCACACCAGGGTCATGAAGACCGAGGCGCTGAAACAGGCGCTCGACAAATACGGCTTCGACGCGGCGTTCGGCGGCGCCCGCCGCGACGAGGAGAAGTCGCGCGCCAAGGAGCGCATCTTCAGCTTCCGCTCGGCCCAGCATCGCTGGGATCCGAAGAAGCAGCGGCCGGAATTATGGCAGCTCTACAATGCCCGCAAGGCCAAGGGTGAAAGCATCCGGGTGTTTCCGCTGTCGAATTGGACCGAACTCGACATCTGGCAATATATCTACCGCGAAGAGATTCCGCTGGTGCCGCTCTATTTCGCCAAGGAGCGGCCGGTCGTGCAGCGCGACGGCGCGCTCCTCATGGTCGATGACGCACGCATGCCGCTGCAGCCCGGCGAGCAGCCGGAGATGCGCCGCGTGCGGTTCCGCACGCTGGGCTGCTACCCGCTGACCGGAGCGATCGACAGCACTGCGGATACGGTGCCGGCGATCATCCAGGAAATGCTGGTCGCCACGAGTTCGGAGCGCCAGGGCAGGGTCATCGACCGCGATGCCGCTGCGTCGATGGAGCAGAAGAAGCAGGAAGGGTATTTCTGATGTCGGAGGCCCAAGACGCCGCGCTCAACCTGTCGAGCGCCGACGCCATCGACAGCTATCTCGCTGCCCAGCAGCATAAGAGCCTGTTGCGCTTCATCACCTGCGGCAGCGTCGATGACGGCAAGAGCACGCTGATCGGCCGGCTCTTGTATGAGTCGAAGATGCTGTTCGAAGACCAGTTGGCGGCGCTCGAAGCCGACAGCAAGAAGGTCGGGACCCAAGGCGGGGCGCTCGATTTCGCGCTGCTGGTCGACGGGCTGGCGGCTGAGCGCGAGCAGGGCATCACGATCGACGTCGCCTATCGCTTCTTCGCCACCGACCGGCGGAAATTCATCGTCGCCGATACGCCCGGCCACGAGCAATACACGCGTAACATGATCACCGGCGCTTCGACCGCCGATGTCGCCGTCATCCTGATCGATGCACGCCGCGGCGTGCTGACCCAGACGCGCCGGCACAGCTACCTGGTCTCGCTGATCGGCATCCGACGCGTCGTGCTGGCCGTCAACAAGATGGATCTGGTGGGGTATTCACAGGCCACTTACGACGGCATCGTCGAGGCGTACCGGCAATTCGCGAGTCAGCTCGGCCTGAACGAGATCATTCCGATCCCGCTCTCGGCGCTCAATGGCGACAACGTCACCGAAGCCTCGCTGAACATGCCTTGGTACGGCGGGCCGAGCCTCGTCTCGGTGCTGGAGACGGTGCCGGTCGAAGCCGCTGCGGCCGACCGGCCGTTCCGCCTGCCGGTGCAATGGGTCAATCGGCCGAATCTCGATTTCCGCGGCTTTTCCGGCCAGATCGCCGCCGGCAGCGTACGGCCCGGCGATGCGATCCAGGTGCTGCCCTCCGGCAAGGAGAGCAAGGTCGCGCGCATCGTGACGCGCGACGGCGACCTGGCCGAGGCCGGTGTCGGCCAGTCCGTCACCCTTACCCTGACCGATGAGATCGATGTCAGCCGCGGCGACATTCTCTGCCCCGCCGACGACCGCGCCGGCGTCGCCGATCAATTCGAGACGACGCTGATCTGGATGGCCGAGGAGCCGATGCTGCCGGGCCGGCCCTATCTGCTCAAGATCGGCGCCAAGACGGTGGTCGCGACGGTGTCGCAGATCAAATACAAGGTGAATGTCAACACGCTCGAGCATCTGGCGACGAAATCGCTGGTGCTCAACGAGATCGGCATCGGGAATATCAGCCTCGACCAGCCGATCGCCTTCGACCCCTACACCGAGAACCGCACGACCGGCGGGTTCATCCTGATCGATCGGAACAGCAACGAGACGGTCGGCGCCGGTCTCCTGCATTTCGCGCTGCGCCGGTCGCAAAACGTGCATTGGCAGGCGCTCGACATCGACAAGGCGGCGCGCGCCCGGCTCAAGGGCCAGAAGCCCTGCGTGCTGTGGTTCACCGGCCTGTCCGGCGCCGGCAAATCGACCATCGCCAATATCGTCGAGCGCAAGCTCTATGCCCAAGGGCGGCACACGGCGCTGCTCGACGGCGACAATGTCCGGCACGGGCTCAATCGCGATCTGGGCTTCACCGATGTCGACCGGGTCGAAAATATCCGCCGCGTCGCCGAGGTCGCAAAGCTGATGGCCGAAGCCGGGCTCATCGTCATGGTGTCGTTCATCTCGCCGTTCCGGGCCGAACGGCGCATGGCGCGCGATCTGTTGCCGGACGGCGAGTTCCTCGAAGTCTTTGTCGACACGTCGCTCGACATTGCCGAATCGCGCGACGTCAAGGGCCTCTACAAGAAGGCGCGGGCCGGGCAGATCAAGAACTTCACCGGCATCGACAGCCCTTATGAGGCGCCGGAAAACCCGGACATCCTGGTCAACACCTCGACCATGACGGCCGAGCAGGCGGCGGACCGGATCATCGGCCAGTTGCTCGAACGCGCTATCGTCTGAGTGCGCGCGGGGGGCGGGAACTCAGCTATTTAGCAAGGTCTCCGCCCCGGCGCCCGGATTTCTGGACTACGGCGTCGTCAGCAGCACGTCACAGGCCGGCAGCAGCTTCGGCAGCGGCCGCGCCTCGGTCGGCGGCTTCGTCGGCGCGGCTGGTTTCGACGTCCGGCGGCCCCAGGATTCGAGTTCGGCATCGCAGCCATCGCCGGGCTCGACCGGTTTCTGCGCCTCGCATTCGGTCGAGTCGGGCGGGCAGCGCAGGCGGACATGGAAATGATCGTCATGTCCCCACCAGGGGCGCAGCGTGTGCAGCCAGCCGGTGCCGGATTTCGTGGCCCCGCCATAGCCGCGGCAGAGCGCCAGCTTGATCGCCGGGTTCACGAAGATGCGCTCGACCCGCTCATCCTCGGCGGCGAGCTCCAGCAGCTTGATTTGCGCCGGGCCGAAGCGCGCCGGATCGATCTCGCCGGGCCGCGCCAGCATGGAGGGCAGCGCCGGCAACTCCCGGGCGCCGGGCGGCGGCAAGGGGCCGGAGTCGAGCGCAAACCAGATATCGGCATCGAGCCCGGTCTGGTGGCTGGCATGGCCGAAGGGCAGCGGACCGCCGCGCGGCTGCGACATATCGCCGACGCGGAACCGCGGCAGCTTGGCGGCGACCGCCCGCCGGCCCAGCGTCTCCACATAGTCGACGATATCCGGGTGGCCGAAGGCGCGGCGCCGCGACAGCCGGATCGCTTCATAACCGGGGCCGTCGATCGGCAGCGCCGCGCCGCCGGCGAGGCAGCCATGGGCGTAGGATCCGATGGCTTCGGCCGGGCCGCCCGACGGCCCGGACACGCGGCTCCAGGCATTGCTGAGCGCAGGGTCGGCCAGGGCCGAGGCCCCGTAGAGGCAAAGCAAAGCGACGAGCAGGCGGCAGGCGACCGACATAATGGCCAAGTATCGCCGTAACGCCGGCCGCAAGGCAAGCAGATCGATCGGCGTCTCGGACGCGGTGGAAAACCCCTATTGCGAATAAACCGGATAATTGGGCCGCTGCGGCTCGGTCGGCGGTTCGTGCTTCAGCTTGTCGAGGGCGAGCGCCACTGCCTTTTCCAATTGCGGGTCGTGCCCGGCGGCCACTTCCTTCGGATCCTGGTCGACCGGGTAGTCGGGTTCGACGCCGTGATTCTCGACGTCCCATTCGCCCTTGGGCGAGAAGAAGCCCACGCTGGGCGCCGTGACGTGGCCGCCATCCATCAGGACCGGAATGCCGCCGATGCCGACCAGCCCGCCCCAGGTGCGCTTGCCGACCACGGGGCCCAGCTGGTTGAACTTGAACAGCCAGGGCAGCAGATCGCCGCCCGAGCCGGAAACCTCGTTGGCGATCATCACCTTCGGGCCGATGATGGCGGCGTTCGGCGTGCGGTCGACCATGCCGTAGCGCGGCGCCCAATAGCTTTCCGGCTTGCGGCCGAGCACTTCGACGATGTAGTCAGCCGCTTGGCCGCCGCCATTGAAGCGCTCGTCGATGATGGCGCCCTGCTTGTCGGTCTGCGCAAAATAATAGCGGTTGAAGTTCGTGAAGCCGCCATTCGCCGTGTCGGGCAGGTAGACATAGGCGAGCCTGCCGCCCGAGAGCTCGTCGACCTTGCGCCGGTTGGTTTCGATCCAGTCGAGGTTGCGCAATTGGTCTTCGCTGGCGACGGGTTCGACCACGATGTCGTGCCCGTTCCGGCCGTTGGCATTGCCGATCTTGAGCGTGACGGCATGGCCGGCGGTGCCTTCGAGCGGCTGCTGAATATCGATATCCGCCGTGACCGGCGCGCCGTCGATGGCCAGGATGCAATCGCCCTCATGCACGTCCAGCCCCGGCTGTGCCAGCGGCGCCTTTGCATCGGGCGACCAGGTGCCGCCGGTATAGATCTTGGTCAGGCAATAATAGCGGCCGTCGCGGATCGTGTAATCGGCGCCGAGCAGCCCGCCCGGCACCTTCTTCGCCGTCGGGATGGCGCCGCCGGTGCCGCGCAGATGGCCGACCGAAAGGCCCGACAGCATTTCCAGGAAGACATAGTTCAGATCCGCGCGCGACTGTACCGCGGTGCTGAGCGGCTGCAGGCGCTTCTCCTCGGCGACCGTGTCGACGCCATGGAAATGCGGATCGTAGAAATAGGCGCGCTCTATCCGCCACACTTCCCGGTACATTTGCGCCCATTCGGCCGGCGGATCGACGCGGATTTCGAGCGTGTCGGTCGCGAGCGCGCCGTCGCCGGCCTTCGGCGCGGCATTGGCCGGGACGATGGCGTAAGATGTGCGCTTTTTCGGGCCGTCGCCTTCCGTGCCGAGCAGCATCTTCTCGCCATCGGCTGTCAACTCGAAGTGGCGGACATGTTCGGCCAGCTTCTCGGTCTTGCGGTCTTCGAGCGCAAACCGGCTGAGGATCGCGCCCTGATCCTGGCCCGGGCCTGCTTGCTCGGCCTGCTCCAGGACATAGACCGTACCGGCCTTGCCGCTGCTCACCCCGATATATTCGCGCGGCGGCAGCGGCAGGGCCACGATCCGCCGGGCGATCTCGTCCACATGCTTGCCGACGAGGTCGATCTCGGTCGGCTTTGGTGGTTTCTTCGCGTCGGCCTTGTCCTTGCCGTCCGCCTTGTCCTTGTCCTTGTCTTTGTCCTCGCTCGCCGGTTTCTCGTCGTCGCTTTGCGGCGCCACCGGCGAGGCATAATCGGCTTTCAGGGTCAGGGCATAGACGCTGCTGGTCGGGCGGTAGAGGTCGCTCGTCATGTCGAGCCGGTGCTGCACCGCGCCGTCATTGTTGCTGACGGCGAAATAGAGATATTTGCCGTCGCGGTCGAAGGCCGGGTAACGGGCATCGCCCATCGGGTCCGTCAGTTGCGTCGACGCGCCGGACTCGACGGAATAGAGCATCAGGACATGAAGATGGTTGGGCTCGGCATGCGGGTAGACCAGCCATTTCGAATCCGGCGACCAGGCCATGTCGTGAGCTGTGTCGGTGAAGCCGCCATAGGAATCCGGCTCGCCGACCGTGGCGAGCTTGCCGGTCCCGAGATCGAGCACATAGATGTGCAACCGATTGTCATAGAAGGCGATGCGCTTCGAATCCGGCGACCACAGCGTGCCGAAATAATAGGCGGGCTCGGCCGCCAGCGGGAATTTGCGCACTGGCGGCGGCTCGGCCGGCGCCGAGCCTTCCGCGGCCTCGCCGGTCGGCACCGCCCCGCCCTGGGCCGCGACATGCAGGGCATAGAGCCCCGATTCATCGGAGAAATAGGCGATCGACTGGCCGTCCGGGCTCCAGGCCGGTTCGCGCTCCATCACGCCGGGCGTATCGGTGATGTTGCGAACCGCGCCATGCTTGGCCGGAACGGTCAGGATCTCGCCATGCGCCTCGATGACGGCGCGCTGGCCGGTCGGCGACACGCCGATCGATTCGATCTGGTCGGATACGTTGAGGAGACGCAGGCGGACATCCGGCATGTCGCCGCTGACATCGACCGCCACCGGCTTCGGCGTCCCGCCCGGCTCCAGCGTATAGATCTCGCCCAGCCGGTCGAAGACCAAGGTATGGCCATCGCCGGACAGCGAGCGGATGTCGCTGCCCGTGTTGTGAAACACTTCCGCGACCGCCTTGGACGACGGGTCGTAGCTGAAAATGCCGATTCGCCCCTTGCGGCCCGACAGGAAATAGAGCTTGTCGCCGATATATGTCGGCGAAAAATCCGCGGCGTCTTCATGCGGCACCTCGACGGTGTCGAGGCCGGACAGACCGGTGATCTTGATCGTGCCGGCCCGGCCGCCATGGTAATTGCCCCAGGCGACATAACTCGTGAAGTTGAAGCCGAAGGCTTGCGGCAGCGGATTATAGGCGATGTGGGCGCCGTCCGGCGAGAACTGCCCGGTATAGGCCATCGGCAGCGGCAGGCTCTTGGCCAGGCCGCCCTTGACCGGCACCGTGTAGAGTTGGGCCACGAAGCGATGGGCCGCGTCGCGCGTCGAGCGGAACAGGATGCTCTTGCCGTTGGGCGCCCAGCCGACCGCGACGTCATCCGCCGGGTGGTAGGTCACGCGATACGGCACGCCGCCGGCGACCGGCACGGTGAAGACATCGGTGTTGCCGTCGTAATCGGCCGTGAAGGCCAGCGCCGAGCCGTCCGGCGAGAACACCGCGCCGCTTTCGATGCCGATCCCGGTGGTCAACCGCGTCGCCCTGCCGCCGGCGCGCGGGACAACCCAAACATCGTCGGCATAGGTGAAGGCGATCAGGTCCTTGCTGATCGCCGGCTGCTGCAGGATGTGCTCGGGCGTTTCCGCCGCAAGGGCTTGGCCGGGCGGGGTGGCGAATGCGGCGGCCGTGAGGGCCAGGCCGAGGACGGGAAGCAGGCGCACGCGGCAATCTCCATTCGTCGGATCGGCTGTCATCCCACAATCTGCGGCGACTCGCTAGAGCCTTGGTTGCAGACGACGGGCGGGCCGCGTGGCCGCCGGTGTTTTCTCCGCTCCGCCGCATTGCGCAGCGGCGGCGAGAATGGCTAAATGCCGGCCCTGGACGCGATCGACCGGGCTGGAGGCCGCGTGGAAGTGACGATGGGCAAAGCGAAGATGGCAAGCAGGACGACCGGCGGCGGCGCTCGCCGCACCCTTGTGGGTTGCGCAGCCATTCTGGCCGCGCTGTGGGCGGCGCCGGCCGCCGCGCAATATGGCGAGGGGGCGTCGCAGAACGCCGCACCGCCGGCGGCCAAGCCGAAACTCGAACTCAACCCATATGAACAGGCGCTGAGTCTCATCCAGCGCGGCAATTGCCAGAAGGCGGTCGAACTGTTGACGCCGCTCGCCAAGGCCGGGCACGGCTACGAAGTGGCACAGCTCAAGCTCGGCCAATGCTATCTCGCGCTCGGCGACGCCGCGACCGATACGGCGGTCCAGCAGAAGGACCGCGAGGAGGCGATCAAATGGATCGTCGATGCCGCCGAAGCCGGCTTGGCGCCGGCCCAGGAAGAGCTGGTGCGCCTGACGCTCCATGGCGGCTGGGTCAAGATCGAGCCGGCCGAAGCCGGCAAATGGTATCTGCTGTGGAAGCGCAACCCGACCCGCACTCAGCTCGGCGTCAGCGATCTCGATCCGAAACTACAGCAGAAACTGAAGACCATGCTGACCGACGCCGATTGGGCCGAGGCCAATGCCCGCGCCGACAAATGGCATCCTATCGTAGAGCCGGGCGCGGGGCCGGCTCCTTAGCAAAGCGAGAGCAAAGCGAGCGCCAGTTTCTACGACAATCGAGCCTGCGGCCGCCCCCTCTCCCAACCCTCGCCCACGGGGGGAGAGGGTTGGGTGAGGGGGCAGGCGATGATCTTTTGACTTTGCACCGATTTTCCAGACCTCGGCTGACGCCTTCGTCTGGATCGATGCGCCAAGGAGGCGACAATGCCGGCACCGGTCATCCATTTCGAAATCGGCTCGACGGATTCGAGCGAGTCGGCGACGTTCTACGGCGCGGTGTTCGACTGGTCCTTTGCCGATGTCGGGCCGGCCAAGCTGATCACCGGCGGCCACGAAGGCGGGATGTCCGGAATGCTGAACGCGCTGGGCCACCCGCCCGAGACCTATGTCATGGTCTATGTCCAGGTCGACGATATCGACGCGACCTTGCGGCGCGTGGCGGATGCCGGCGGCCAAACGCTCGTCGGCCCGGCGCCCCTGCCGGATGGACGGCGGTTCGCGTGGATCCGGGACCCGGCGGGCAATTTGCTCGGATTGCTGACGCCGCTGGCCGGCGTCGCAGCGCCCGGTTGAGGCGGCTGGGAACGGCCTGCCGACCCGGCCCCCGTATTCGAGCGGGGCAGAGCCGCGATGTTCCGCGGTCAGGCCATTGATGCGATGGCGCGCCGCTCGCAGCAAGGCCCGGCTCGCCTCATGCGCCGTAGGGGCAAATCATCGTCAGGAACAGCAGGATCGGGTGCTTGTTCTTGTCGAATACCCAATGAAACGCAATGTCATGCTTGTCTTTGTCGCTGTCGGTCGCGGGTTTCTCGGAGAGATCGACTACCATCGGGATGCCCGGCCGGGCCTGGCCGGCGGCAGGGTGGTTGAAACACCTCTGGACCAGCGCATCCAGCAGGTCGCAGCGGTTCTTCGGCGGGTGCGGGCCATCGTGAAAGCCGATTTTCTCGTGGTTGGCTACGGTGGCCAAACTGGCGCGCGCGGCCCGCACCGACTTGTCCCAGGACTGCCTGGTATTGTTCGGCCAGTCCGTGTTCCATTTCTCGGCCAGGAACTTCTGGTCGGCGCCCCACAGGATGTGCTTGATCGAATCTTGAGTATAACCACCATCGCCGACCAGCCATTCGACGTTCTTTTGCATAGCCTCAGGCGAAGGCGGCCAAGCGCCGAGAGATGCGCGCGACGATAGGGCGGCACCGGTGTAGATGCTATTCAGGAAAGGAACAAATTCCGGGCAATCGTATTTGTAGATATGGATCGCCGCTGTCCCATTCGCCTGTTGCTCCAACAGACCGTTTTTCATATCCGGGACGTGAACCGGCAAGGTACTGTTGACAGGGGTTAGCGATTTGCCCACCGAAGTATCAGTATCGTCGGTCATTTCTTGTTCGTTTCCTTTTGTTGGTTGATTCTTGCCGCCGAAGAAACCAATCCGTGCCATATTCTGTTCCCCCTGTCGTGGCCATTAAATCTGCAGCGTCCGAGGCGTCTCTTCCGGCGAGATCGACCGCGCCCCGGTCGATGATGGCGCGGCCCGGCGGCGCCTTCGATTTGGCACGTTGCGCCTTGGCCTCGATTCGGCAACCGATACTAATGCTGCCGCGTAAACAATCTATATTCCCGATGTTATCGTTGTGCGGCGCTATCGCGATAATTGGTGCCTCGAACATGGGCGTTGCGCCGCCGCTGCTTCTCGAACCCGGCTGCGTGCGCCGGAAAGAGCCTTGCACTCCGGCGGCGGCGCCGGTAGCCAGATGGGCACGCGCTTGCGTGGATCGGAGCTGCGATGGCCGCATCGATATCTTCACCCGCCCTGGTCGGCGAACTCTTCAGGGCCGGGATTGCCGAGGCCGAGGCCGGACAGCTCGTCCAGGCGGAGGCGCGCTTCCGGCAGATCCTGGCGCTCGACCCCGGGCATGCCGGCGCGCACCACCGCCTGGGGCTGCTGGCCTGCCGCAGCGGCCGAAGCGAGCCGGCTTTGGTTCATTTCCGGCGCTCGATTGCGCTCGACCCCGGCGTCGGCGCCTGCCACCGGGATCTGGCGCTCGTGCTCGCGGCGCTCCAGCGGCCCGATGAGGCCGAGCAGCATTTCCGCGCCGCGCTGCGCCTCGATCCCGCCGACGCCTCGGCGCAAACCGGCTTGGGCCGGCTGTTGGGCGAACGGGGCCGATTCGATGCCGCGGCGGCGGCGTTTCGCGCCGCCATCGCTGCCCGGCCGGACGATCTCGCGACCTATTGCAATCTGGCGCGGACGCTCTTTCATCTGGGTCAGGCCGACGAGGCGATCGCCGCGTGCCGGGAAGCGCTGCGCCGGAACCCGCGCTTCGCCGCCGCACGCGCACATCTCGGCCATATCCTGACGGCACTGAATCGCCTGCCCGAGGCCGAAGCGTGCTTTCGCGACGCGGTACGGATCGACCCTGCCGATGCGGAGGGCCATCGACACCTCGCCGATGTGCTCGCCAACCAGCAGCGTTTCGAACCCGCGGTGCAGAGCTATCGCGAAGCGCTGCTGCGCAATCCTGCCGTGCCGGAGGTTTGGAATCACCTGGGCCTGGCGCTCCGGCACCTCGGCCGCGCCGAGGAGGCCGAGACCTGTTTCGTCCGGGCGCTCGCCATGCAGCCCGATCTGCTCGGCGCCGGCCTCAACCGGTGCATGGCGCGGCTGCGTATTCTCTACCGCGACGAGGCCGAGATCGAGCAGGCGCGCGCCGCCTATGCGAAGGATCTCGCCGCCGTCGCCGAATTGCCGCCGCCGCCAAGCCTCGCCGAATTGAACGGTACGGAGCCGCCTTTCCTTCTGGCCTATCAGGGAAGATGCGATCGCGACCTGCAGCAGCGCTATGGCCGCTTCATGGCCCGCCTGATGGCGGCGCTGTATCCGGAATGGACGGTCGCCCCGTCGGTGGCGCCGCCGCAGGCCGGCGGGAAGATCCGGGTGGGCATTCTCTCGGCCAATTTCTACAGCCATTCCAACTGGAAGATCCCGATCAAGGGCTGGCTCACCGGCCTCGACCGGAACCGCTTCGAGCTCTACGGCTACCATCTCGGCCGCCGCCAGGATGCCGCGACCGCCGAGGCGGCGGCGCTCTGCCATCGCTTCGTCCAGGGATTGCCGGGGATCGAGCGCTGGGCGGAGACGATCCGCGCCGACCGCCTTCATGTGCTGCTCATCCCGGGCATCGGCATGGATCACGAGACCGGGTGCCTGGCCGCTCTGCGTCTGGCGCCGGTGCAGGCGACGTCCTGGGGCCATCCGGATACGACCGGGCTGCCGACCATCGATGATTACTTGAGCAGCGATCTCATGGAGCCGCCCGGGGCCGAAGCGCACTATACGGAGCGCCTGGTGCGGCTGCCCAATCTGTCGATCTGGTACGAACAGCCGCCGCTCGCGCCCGAGACGGTGACACGGGCGGCGTTGGGCTTGGGCGACGATGCCGTGATCTACTGGTGCTGCCAGTCGCTGTTCAAATATCTGCCGCGCTTCGACTGGGTCTTCGCCGGAATCGCCGCCGCCGTGCCGGCGGCGCGCTTCCTCTTCATCGAATACGGCCATGGCGAGCGCGTGACCGGCATCTTCCGCGCCCGCCTGGCGGCGGCTTTCGCCGCTTCAGGCCTCGATGCCGGCCGGCATTGCGTTTTCCTGCCGCCGATGAGCATGTCGCGTTTCGCCGCGATCGGGCGGATCGCCGATGTGTTCCTCGACAGTCTGGGCTGGTCCGGCTGCAACTCGACCCTCGAAGCGCTTGCCGGCGATTTGCCCGTGGTGACGATGGCGGGCGATCTGATGCGCGGCCGGCACTCGGCGGCGATTCTCGCCATGCTCGGGCTGCCGGAATTGATCGCGCCGGACCCTGAGGGTTTCGTGGCCCTCGCCGTCGCCCTCGGCCGCGATCCGGCGCGCCGAAAGGCGCTCTCTGCCCGGATCGCGGTGAGCAAGCATCGCCTGTACCGCGACCAGGACGCGATCGACGGGCTGACAGCCTATCTCGCCGAGGCGGCGCAGCGGCGAACGAGCCCGGCCCTTTACCGCCAGGAGAAATAGGCGAAAAGCCCGAGGCCGCAGACCGAGGATGACGATGCCGGCGGCGACTCGGCGATAGAGCCGCAAACCGCGGCGCTGGGGGTCCAGCGCCGAACCCGATCAGAAGGCGAAACGCACGCCGACCACCGGTGCGATGTTGTCGTCGAAGAAATAGGGAACGCCGGGGCCGTGCGGGATGGCGATGGCCAGACCGCCGGTGACGTCGGAATAGGCGACGCCGGCGTAGCCGTCGAGGCGCTTGGTGAAGTGGTAATCGGCATAGAGCGAGACTTCGTCGAGCGTGCCCGCGCAGGAACTGCGGAATCCGGCGGCGGGCGAGCAGGTCGTCGGCACACGGAAGTCGTTCTGCCATTCGCGATAGTAGGACAAGGTGATATCGGTCTGGCTGTCGTAAGAGTATTTCACCCCGGTCCAGAACACCTGCACGATCTTGGGCGCATCGAGATTGTTGTCTTCGACGCCGCTGAGGAGGAAACCGCCCTGAGCGGTGGCGCCGACACCGAGCGGGTTGGCCGGGTTGAGTTGCAGGATGTGTTCATAGCCGCCATAGAACCGGAACTGGTCCCAGGTATATTTGGCGGCGACCATGACGGCGGTGTTGTCGGTGACGATGCCATATTCGGTATTGGCCGTGCCGATCAGGTTGTTTCCGGCGATGGGATTGGTGTTGATGCTGTCGGTGGTCGACTCGAACGGCTCCGTCGGGCTCGCCGGCCCGAGCAGGGGATTGAGCACGCTGATCGCCTGGTTGTAGTGCTGCACGACGACGTCGGAGGAGAAGGCCTGATAGGTTCCGCCGAGATCGAAGCCATAGGCCGTGTTGTGCGGCGCGACATTCGTGCAACTGGCCGCGGTCCAAATGGCGGCGGCGCTGAAGCAGCCGCCCTTGCCGTCGGCGAATTTATACATCGCCCCGAAATGGACCGGGCCATAGGCGATGCGATACTTCAGGGCGTCGTCCCATCTTGTGTCCTGGGTGTCGCCGCCGCCGGCCATCAGGCCGTTATAGCCGATGAACGAAAAGCCATAGGCGCCGCCGGCCGGATCGTAGGCGAGCATCGCATCGGTACCGAGCGCGCGCTCGCGGCCGAAGGTCAGCGTGCCGAATTCCCGGGAGGATATACCGCCATAGATTTCGTCGTTGAAGTCCTGGCCGGCGCGGGCGCCGTCGCCGGCGAATGTATAGTCATTCCGGGGCCGGCCGGCATTGCCGGTATTGGTGCCGGCCAGATTGGCGAGCTGGCCGGATTGCGGATTGATGCCGGTCGAGGCGTTGAACACGACCGACCAGCCGGGCAGGACCTCTTCCGCGGCCTTGAGGCCCAGACCCGTCTGCGACAGGTTGTTCGGCGCGATGAGGAATTGCGAATGGTTGCCGTTCCGGTTGACCAGCGATTCGCCTTCATAGTTGAGGCCGTTCTCCGGCAAGCCGTGGCTGACCCAGCCGACGCCGATATCGTAGGCGCCGTAGAGCGTGACGCCGTACCAGGTCAGCGGGCAATCGGTGGTCAGGAACTCCTGGACGCTGCCGCAGGCCGCGGGGGTGGGCGGCGGCGGTTCGGCGGGCGGGAGATTGGGGGCCGCCTGCGTCGGCGCCGGCGATGGTGCGGTGCCGGAACCGGCCGACTGCGCCGCCGCTCCGGCGGCGGCCAGGAAGAGCGCAAGCGTCAGACCGGCGCGTGTGCGAACGTGCATGGGTAGATCCTCTCGAGCGGCCGATGCGGCCGGCAGACAGCCCTGTCCCGGGCGTGACAATACGGTTCGCGTGTGCCGAGGCGGCGTGACCCTGAACAGCCTTGGCCAAAGCTGCGACCGGAGACTCTGGACGCGGGGCGCGTATCGCCGCCGTTCCGCTATATGTCGCTAGATATAGCGGTGTTCAGTCGAGCTCAAGAGAAACTTGATTTGTATCGGCTTCTCGAAATTAAAATTTATACACAGATGAAATAAATTATATTTTATATTTCGAATTCTGCTTCAGCGCGGCGGGCGATTCACTTTGAGCCTCGACGATCCGCCGGCCTCGCCCGGGCTGGATGTCTCCGCCGGAGCGGCGCGCGGAGCCGCCGGCATTCCAGTCCTGCGCTGGGCGAAGATCTCGATGGCGGGACGGCTCCGATGGTTTCCATTACTACTTTCATCGGGCGGGATATTGAAAACGGCCGGGATCTGCCGGCCGAGGCGGGGTGCTTGCGTGGGTGACGTCGCGGGGGCGGTCGGGGATTTGCAGGCGGCCGAGGCGGAATACGAGGCCGAGATCGAGCGGAACCTGCCGCGCAACTACGTGGCCAATATGGCGCATGGGCTGCTCGGCCAGACCGGGTTTCGGCTGATCAACGCGCCGACCTTCGTGCCGGCCTATATTTTCCAGCTCTCGGGCTCGGAAGTCGCCGTCGGGCTGGCGCTCGGCGGGCAGGCGCTCGGTGCCGCGCTCTCCTCGATTCTGGGCGCCACCTTGATCGAGCACCGCAAGCGCGTGCTGCCGATGGGGATGCTGGTCGGCTGGGGCATGCGCGGCGGCGTGCTGGGATTGGCGCTCAGCGGGTTCTTCCTGCCCGACCGTTGGGCGCTGATCTGCGCCTGCTTCTTCCTCACGGTCTTCGGACTCTTCAACGGCGTCCAGAACGTCATTTTCAACTATCTGATGGCCAAGGTGATTCCGCTGCGCCTGCGGGGCCGCCTCTCGGGCCTCCGGAATTTCGTCGCCGGCGTGACGGCGTCGATCGTGGCCTATCTGGGCGGCCAATATTTCGTCGGGCGCAACGTGCTCGGCAACGGCTATGCCGCGACGTTTCTGCTCGCCTTCATCCTGACCAGCATCGGCCTCACCATGCTGATGCTGGTGCGCGAGCCGGAGCCGCCGGAAGTCCGGCGGCGCAGCTCGTTCCTGAGCCGGATCGGCGAGATTCCGGCGCTGCTCGGCGCCGACCGCGCGCTTTCCGCCTTCTACGCGGCCGCGTCGCTGGCGTCGCTGGGCGCACTCGCGGTGCCGTTCTATGTGCTTTACGCCGGCCACTCGATCCGGCTGTCCGGCGCGACGCTGGCCGTGCTCTCGACGGCGATGCTGGTGTCGCAGACCGTCACCAACCTGTTTTGGGGCGCGCTCGCCGATCGCGCCGGCAGCCGCATCGTCTTCCTGCTCGGCGAGGCGCTCTGGGCGGTTTCGACTTTGCTGCTGATGGGGGTCCACGACATCGTCGGGCTGGCGATCGTCTTCGCCGGGCTCGGCGCCGGGCAGGGTGGGTTCCAGAACGCCTCGCAGATCCTGGTGCTGGAATTCGGCAGCCGCACCGATCTGCCGATGCGCATCGCCGTACTGAACGCGCTGGTCTCGCTGATGGCGGCGATCGGGCCGCTTGCCGGCGGGATCATGGCGGAGCAATTCTCCTACGAGGCCGTGTTCTGCTTCTCGATGATCGTGCAGGCGCTGTCCGTGGCGATCGTCGTGCTGGCGGTCGACGAGCCGCGCCGCCGGAAGCGGACGCCTTAGAGCAGGGAAGGGAGCGGGGGGATGACAAGCCGGAGATGGTTGTTCGCAGCGCTCCCCGTCGTGGTCCTCGCCGTCACCGCGGCAAGTTTGCCGCAGCTGAGGAACCTGGTGGTCTACGGCCCCGGCGTCGGCGCCGGCATCGCCGCCGAACTCGGCTGCGCCGGCGTCTTCGTCATGGGGCGCCGGCTGGAAAACGTCGTCGCCCAGGATCTGGTGCCCTTCGATCCGCTGCTGGCGCGGGCGGCGCTCAGTGTCGATGAAACCCGGCAAACCGCCACGGCCCGGCTGTTCGGCGTGGTTGCGCGCACGGCGATCTATCGGCCGGGCCTCGGCTGCACGCTGCTCAACGAGCGCGACGAGGCGTCACTGCACGGCCAGGCGGCCGGGCTGCAGTTGATGTCGCGTCAGGAACGGCCGGCGCCCTGGCCGGAAGGCGACATCGTCGATCTCGACCATCTGCCCGGCAGCGTCGACGCCGCTGCTCTCGACAAGGCCGTCACCGAGGCGTTTCGCGAGACGGCGCTCGGCGGCCGGATCGACACGCGGGCGCTGGTGGTCGCCTATCGCGGCCGGATCGTCGCCGAGCGCTATGCGGCGGGCTTTGGCCCCAATTCCCGCCTGCTCGGCTGGTCGATGGGCAAGAGCGTGACGAGCGCCCTGATCGGCACGCTGGTCGCCGACGGCAAGCTCGCCCTCGACGGGCCGCCGCCGGTGGCGTCTTTCCGCCGGGCGACCGACGGGCGCGAGGCGATCACGCTGCGTCAGCTCCTGCAGATGCGCAGCGGTCTGGCATTCGAGGAAAGCTACGGGCCCGGCGATGATTCGACGGCGATGCTGTTCGGCGAGGACGACATGGCCGCCTATGCGGCGACGCGAAAGCTGATCCATCCGCCCGGCACCGTCTGGTCCTATTCCTCCGGCACGGCCAATATGCTGGCGCATCTGATCTTCGACGCGGCCGGCGGCAACCTCCCCGCGGCCTATGCCTATGCGCGCACCCGTCTCTTCGAACCGGCCGGGATGACCAGCGCCGTGTTCGAGCCCGACGGGACCGGCGCCTTCGTCGGCAGTTCCTATCTCTATATGACCGCGCGCGACTGGGCGCGCTTCGGCGAGCTTTATCTGGATCGCGGCTCGATCAACGGCGAGCATCTGCTGTCGGCCGATTGGATCGAGTTCTCGCGGACCGGCGGCGGGCCGATCGGCGAGCCCGGCGGCTACGGCGCCATGTGGTGGCTGAACAGCGACGGCGGCAATCCGGAACGCCTGCGCTGGCCCGATTGCCCGCCCGACACTTACATGGCGCTCGGCCATAACGACGAGATCGTCGCGATCGTGCCGTCGCGCCACACGGTCATCGTCCGGCTGGGCTGGACCACCGGCGGCGCCGAATTCGACGCCAATTCGCATTTCTCCCAAATTCTCGCGAGCCTGCATGATGACCGATAGATTGCCGCCGTTGCCGCTGGAGGAGCTGTCGCCGGAACAGCGCCGGGTCGCCGACGCCATCCTGGCCGGGCCGCGCCGCGGCTTGCGCGGGCCGTTCCAGGCCTGGCTCTACAGCCCCGTCCTGGCCGACCGGCTGCAGAAGGTCGGGGAATATGTCCGGTTCGACAATGTGCTGCCGCGGCGTTTGAGCGAATTCGCGATCCTGATCACGGCGCGGCATTGGACGGCGCAATATGAGTGGTATGCGCATCACAAGCTGGCGCTGGCGGCCGGCCTCGACCCCGCGATCGCCGACGCCGTCGCCCATGACCGCGTGCCGGAAACGCTGCAGCCGGATGAGCGCGCAGTCTATGATTTCGCGACGCAACTGCACCGCACCGGCCAGGTCGGCGACGCCGCCTATGCAGCGGTGCGCGCCTGTTTCGGCGAACAGGGCGTGGTCGATCTGATCGGGCTGTGCGGCTATTATACGATCGTCGCGATGACGCTCAATGTCGCGCAAGTGCCGGTGCCGGAGGATGCGGTGTTGCTGCCGCCGCGGACGGCCGGCTGACGCCGGGCGCAGGCTTGAGCGCGCCTACGAATGCGCGCAAGCCTCGCTGCCGAGACCAAGACCAAGACCAAGACCAAGACCAAGAAATTTCGAGGGGAGGGTGGCCCGTGTACGACTATATCATCACCGGTGCCGGCTCGGCCGGTTGCGTCCTGGCCAACCGGCTGTCGGCCGACCCCGCGATCAAGGTGCTGCTGCTCGAAGCCGGCGGCCAGGATTCGAATTTCTTCATCCATATGCCGGCGGGCTATGTGCAGCTCATGCGCAGCGGCGCCGTCGATTGGGGCTACCACACCGAGCCGCAGAAGAATCTCAACGGCCGCAAGCTGTTCTGGCCGCGCGGCAAGGTCCTGGGCGGCTCGTCCTCGGTCAACGCCATGGTCTATATCCGCGGCTGCCACAGCGATTACGACACGTGGCGCCAGCTCGGCAATGCCGGCTGGTCCTATGCCGATTGCCTGCCGTATTTCCGCCGGTCCGAGACCTATGAACCGCGCCCCGATTCATATCGCGGCCCCGATTCATATCACGGCAACGACGGCCCGCTGCATGTGACGCGGCCCAGCATCCGCAACCCGCTGTCGCGCGCCTGGGTCGAGGCCGGGGTGCAGGCGGGCTATCCGGCGAATGACGATTTCAACGGCGCGACGCAGGAAGGCTTCGGCCCGCTGGACGCCACGATCTCGCGGGCGCGCCGGTTCAGCGCCGCCACCGCCTATCTGAAGCCGGCGCTGTCGCGACCCAACCTGACCGTCGTCACCAAGGCGCAAGCCGCGCGCATCCTGTTCGACGGAACCCGCGCGACCGGCGTCGAATATCTCCAGGACAAGCAGGTGAAGCAGGCCCGGGCCGAGCGCGAAATCATCGTCAGCGGCGGCGCCATCAATTCGCCGCAGCTCCTGCTGCTCTCCGGTATCGGCGACGGTGCTGCGCTCAGCCGGCACGGCATTCGCAGCGTGGTCGAGCTCAAGGGCGTCGGCCAGAATCTGCAGGACCACCTGCATTCCTCGGTCAAATGGGACTGCCTGCAGCCGATCACGCTCTACAACAACGTCAAGCCGCTGGCGGCGATGAAGTCGCTGGCGCAATACGCGCTGTTCAAGAGCGGCGGCGGCACGTCGCCGGGGCTGGAGGCGCTGGCCTTCGTGAAATCCGGCCCGGAAGTCGCCGATCCCGATCTGCAATTTCACTTCGTCATGGTGCTCTACAACGACCATGGCCGCGAGATCGTGCCGCGTCACGGCTTCATGTCGTATTTCAACCTGTCGCGCCCGGACAGCCGCGGCTCGATCTCCCTGCGCTCGGCCGATCCGCTGCAGCACCCCGTGATCGAGCCGAATTACCTGAGCGCCGAGAACGACATCCGGATCTTGCGCGCCGGCATCAAGATCAGCCGCGAGGTGGTGGGACAGCACGCCTTCGACCCCTATCGCGGCGCCGAATTCGCGCCCGGCCCCGGGGTCGGGACCGATGCCGCGATCGACGCCTATATCCGCCAGAATTCCGAGACGCTCTACCACCCGGTCGGCACCTGCAAGATGGGGCAGGACGAATTCGCAGTGGTCGACGAGTGCCTGCGCGTCCACGGTACGGAGGGCTTGCGCGTGGTCGACGCCTCGATCATGCCGCGGCTGGTCAGCGGCAACACCAACGCGCCGACCATCATGATCGCGGAAAAGGCCGCCGACATGATCCTCGGCCGGGCGCCGCCGGCGGCGGCGGAATTCAGCGACAGGCAGGCGGCGGGGTAGGTGCGCCGCCGGCGTCAGCGGGGCTCGATCAGTTCCGGGACAAGCTGTTCCGGCGGGATCGTGTCGTAGATGATGCCAAGAATGTCCACCGTATCGGGTTGGGCGTGTTCGTAGACCAGGAGGTGACGCGGTCTTTTGGCGGCGCCCGGTGGATTTGGCACCCGATTCTTGCTGTGCCTTATGTGATAGAGACGAACTGTTCCATCGGGATCTCCGAAGGGTTTGGACCCCGTTCGGTAAGGATTGTCCGCCACGTCGAACATTGCTTGGAAGAGCTGGGCGGCATATCGATCAGCGGCGAGCGTACCGAACCTCGTCTCGCTGATCCCGATGATCTCGGCCAAAGCGCGGCGCGCTCTGGGCAGGAGATTGAATTCAGCCACGCGGGTCGGGCGCCTTCGCGAACCAGGTCGCGACGCGGCCCGTAATTTCCTGGTACAGCTTCGCGGCGTCGGCCGGCCCCTTCACCGTCAGGAAATCGCCGCGTGACTTGGCATCGCGCCCTTCCTTGATCAATTCCTTGATCGCCTCGATCTCGGCTTGTTCCAGCTCGACTGCGTGCTGATAGCGGCGCAACGCCTCGCGCACCACCTCGCTGGCGCTCTGATGGCGCCCCGCCGCCACCTGGGCATCGATGAATTGCGAGAGAGGGTCTGTTAGAGAGAAATTCCGGCCTGACATATCGAGCCTCCATAGGCTTGAACGGTATCAAAGCTTGACACTCGCCGGCAAGGCTGCGGCGTTGGCTTTTTCTGTCGAAACCGGGCGGATGATGGTGATTCGTAATCCGACAGGTCTGAACCCATTTCCCTCGCCGACCATCATGATCGCGGAAAAAGCCGCCGACATGATCCTCGGAAAGGCGGCGCCGGCGGAATTCGGCGACGGGCGCGCGGCGCGGTAGGGGCGCGGCCGGCGTCAGTGGGGCTCGATTCCCTCTTTAGGACAGCCACATCAATAAATGCTGCAACGCCGACCGTGTTACAACTGGTCGCCGTCATTGCGAGCAAAGCGAAGCAAACCAGGTGTCCCAGCCGCCGGCTCTGGATTGCTTCGCTTCGCTCGCAAAGACGGA
>Ga0181519_10001271_pt1 | contig 22212 bp, 17 predicted proteins | sample PEATcosm2014_Bin_26_FD_121102 | JGI IMG/M metagenome (GOLD analysis project Ga0181519, IMG submission 121102) | Peatland microbial communities from MTU Mesocosm Facility, Houghton, MI, USA - PEATcosm2014_Bin02_10_metaG | ecosystem: Environmental > Terrestrial > Soil > Wetlands > Peat | place...
GCCGCGGGGAGCTTCGCCGCGATCTCTGCCCTGCTGGGTTCTCCCCTGGTCGCCGCGTTCCTGTTGATGGAGATGAGCGGGCTCGGCGGACCGATGATGGAGATCGTGCTGCTCCCGGGGCTCCTTGCGGCGGGCGTGGGATCGCTCGTGTTCGTCGGACTCAACAGCATGACTGGACTCGGTACATTCTCACTGGCTGTGACCGGCATCCCTGCCTTCGGGTCACCGACGCTGGGAGAGTTCCTCTGGGCGATCGGCATCGGGGTGGGGGGTGCCTTGCTCGCCTCGGTCATCTTCCGGATCGCGAAGATCTGCCGACGCATCATCGAGGGACGCCGGCTGCTCCTGACCCCTGTCGCGGGCTTGGCCATTGCCGGCATCGCGATGGCCTTCGAAGCTGGCACGGGTCGGGGATCGACGACGGTGCTCTTCTCCGGACAGTCAGCACTGCCGGCGCTCGTGCAGCATGCTGCGGGCTGGACCGTGGGTGCGCTGCTCCTCTTGATGCTGTGCAAGGGGCTTGCGTACTCGGTCTCGCTGGGAGGCTTCCGCGGCGGTCCGATCTTCCCGAGCATGTTCCTCGGTGCCGCTGGGGGCATCGCCCTCTCGCACCTCCCGGGCCTCCCCTTGATGGCAGGTGTCGCGATGGGCGTCGGCGCGGTCATCGCCGGTGCGCTGAAGATGCCGCTTACGGCCGTTCTCCTTCCAAGCGTCATGTTCGTCTCGGACTCGATTCCGCTCATGCCCCTGGTGATCGTGGCGGTCGTGGTCTCCTACATTGTGTCCACCCAACTCGCCGCAATGGGCGCGCAGCACCCCGACGCTCAGCCGGCAAGCACCCCGCACGGCTGAGCCCGGTGCTGGATTTCGACGCGCGACAGCGCTTTGGCGCGGCGTTCGGCCTGGACCTCAGCGATTGCGCTAACCCGGCGGACGTGCACTCGGCGCGGCGAGCCTCGCCCTCAGCAGATCACCGGTCGCCTCGGCGCTGAGGGGCATGCCGAGGTGGAAGCCCTGCGCCAGCAGGCACCCGATCTCGCGCAACCGCTCGGCCTGCAGCTCGCTCTCGACGCCCTCGGCGATCGTGGTCAGCCCGAGGGTCCCCGCGAGCTGGACGATCGCGCGGCAGAGGTGCGTCAACTGTGCCCGCTCCGCGACCGTGCTCACGAAAGACCGGTCAATCTTGAGGATGTCGATCGGCAACTGCTCGAGGTGCGAGAGGGACGAGTAGCCGGTCCCGAAGTCGTCGATCGCAACCCGGACACCGAGGTCGGCAAGTGCGCGCAGGTTGCGCACTGCTGCCTCGAGGTCGCGCATCACTGCGCTTTCGGTGATCTCGATGATCAGGTTCTCCGGCTCGAATCCGCTCGTGCGGAGCGACTCCGAGACGCTCGCAGCGATGGAGGTGTCGATCATCTCGCGGGCGGACAGGTTGACGCTGATCTGGAGGTCGGAACGGGCGAGCCCCGCCTCCTGCCAGCTGCGTGCCTGCGACCCGGCTTCGGCGAGCACGTACCGGTCAATAGCGTCGATGAGTCCGATCTCCTCAGCGAACGGGATGAAGTCCGCCGGTTGGAGCAACCCCTTCTCTGGATGCTGCCACCGCACGAGTGCCTCGAATCCGACGATCTCCCCGCCGGCCAGATCGAGGATCGGCTGATAGTGCACGATGAACTCGTCGCCTATCACAGCCCGGCGCAGATCGGCCTCGAGCTCGAGCCGGGTAACGACTGCGGTGTGCATCTGATCCTGGAACTCCTCGTACCGGTTCTTCCCCTGGTTCTTCGCCATGTACATGGCGAGGTCGGCATTGCTGAGCAGCTGTTCCCCGTCGCTGTCGGATACCCCGAACGTGATGCCGATGCTTGCGGTCACAAGGACGCTCTGCGTCCCGACGAGGATCGGCTTGCGCAGCGCGGCGAGGATCCTGTCCGCCAGCCTGATGACCGCGTCGTGGTTGTCCGCATCCTCGATCAAGACCGCGAACTCGTCCCCGCCGAGGCGGGCGGCCGTGTCACCCGAGCGCAGGCAGCCGACCAGAACCTCCGCGACCGCGACGAGGAGCTCGTCGCCCATCAGATGGCCGAGGCTGTCGTTGATCATCTTGAAGTTGTCCAGGTCGAGGAACAGGACCGCGACGTACTTGTGGGTCCGCTCGATCCTGGCGATCGCCTGGTTCATGCGGTCGCGGAAGAGCGCCTTGTTGGCGAGTCCGGTCAGCGCATCATGGAACGCCTGATGGACGAGATCGTCCTCGAGCCGCTTCTGCTCGGTGACGTCGCTGAAGCTCCAGACCCTGCCGACGACGTCGTCTCCGACGAACTGCGGCTTGGAGAAACGCTCGAAGACGCGCCCGTCCCTGAACACGATCAGGTCCTTGCTCTCGGAGCGGGGTTGCGCGTAAAGGTGCTCGACCCCCGCCACGAACGCCTCGGGATCCACCAGCTGGTCGACGACGAAGGCGATGGTCTCGATATCACTTCGGTGCGCGAGGACCTCCTCGGGCAGGTGCCACATCTCGGCGAACTGCTGGTTGAAACTCGTGATCCTGCGTTCCGAGTCGACGACCAGGAGGCCGTCCGCCGTCGAGTCGAAGGTCGCGTTGAGGAGGGAGAGCGTGCTTCGCAGCTCGAGTTCGGCGGCTACCCGCGACGAGACGTCATGAGCAGTCACGACGAGACCGGCGACGGTGGGATCGTCGAGGAGGTTCACGATCATGAGCTCGAAGGAGATGGCCTCGACCGCATCGTGATCAATCAGCCGCACCCCGACGACCACCGGGTGGGTGGCGGTCGCTCCCCGGAGCGCCTCGGTGATCGCCGCTTCCAGCGTCGCATGGTCCTCGGGTGCGACGATGTTGGCGAGGGGCTGGTGTTCCACGAGCTCCGGATCATGTCCCAGGATCCTCGTGAGCGCGCCCGAGACGGAGTCGATGATCCCGGTCGGCGAGACGAGCATCATGATCGTGGTCGCGTTGTGCACGAGCGATCGGAATCGCGCAACATCGTCGCGAGCGACCTCGAAGCGCCTCCGTTCGGTCAGGTCCCGGATGCTGAACAGCACCGCGCCCTCTTGGAACCACCCCACCGGAGCCCCGATGAGCTCGACCAGGCGCCAGCTGGAGTCGATCAGCACGCGGATCTCGAGGGGATTGCCGACCTCCTTGTCCTGCACGGTCTCGAGTGACCGCAGGACGAGCTCAAGGTCGTCCCCGTGCACGAACCCGAGGGCAGACATGCCGATTGAGAACTGGAGGGATCGATTGAAGAGCCGCTCGGCGAACTCGTTCGCCCAGATGATGTTGCCGGAGGCGTCGAGGATGACGACGACCTCGGGAAGTTCGCCGAACAGCCGGGCTAGTGACTGGTCCTCGATCGCCATCGCTCTATTTCTACCCCTCGGAGGTTTAGTGCGCGGACCTGCAGATGGATCTGCGTGTGGTCCTGGCCGCTTGTTCGACGATGCCGACCCGGTTGGCCGGCTCCATCTCGGACGCCGACCACGTCGCGTGCCTCAGTTGGGACCCTAGTGCCTCGGCATCCGTCGGGCCATGGGTCGGCAGCACTCCCGGCGGTCGGCTTTCGTGCACCGCCAGCCGGCGATGATCCCGCCGCGGGGCCGTATCGTTGCGCACATGACGAAGACAGTCCTCATCACCGGCGCGGGCTCCGGCTTCGGCCGTCTTGCAAGCATCGCTCTCGCCGAGCGCGGCCACCGGGTCATCGCGACAACGGAGAGCGACGAGCAGGCTTCGTCGCTCAGCCAGGAGATCCCCGGCGTCGAGGTCGCGAGGCTCGACATCACGACGAAGGACGTCCTGAAGGCCGCCGATTGGGACGTCGACGTACTCATCAACAACGCCGGCGTCGGGCAGACGGGTCCGATGGCCGACATCAGCCTCGACCGTGTTCGAGCCCTCTTCGAGGTGAACGTCTTCGGCACCCTTGCCATCACGCAGGTCGTACTCAGGAAGATGGTCCCGCGTCGAAGCGGCCGGATCATCATCATGTCCTCGATCGCCGGCGTGCTCTCGGCACCGTCCTTCGGCCCGTACTCGATGACCAAGTTCGCGCTCGAAGCCATGGGCAAGGCGATGCGCGCCGAACTCGCACCACTGGGCATCGATGTCACCCTCCTCAATCCTGGGCCCTTCCAGACGGGTTTCAACGATCGGATGGCCGAGTCGATGTGGGAGTGGTTCGGGGACGATGCGCTCAACGCGTCTGCGACACCCATGTTTCGCGCCATCGGCGAGATGGTGACCGGCGGCCAGCTTGATCCCGTCGAGGTCACCCAGGCGATCGTCGGGCTGACCGAGGCCGAGACGACTGAGGAGAACAACTTCGTCCCGACGTCGATGCGGGACCTCGTCGTCCCTCCCGTCCAGTAGGACCCCGTCCGCTGGGCACGGCCGGTCGAGATCCCGTCGCTCGATGCTGTGGACGAGGACCTTCGGCTCTTGCGCAGCAGGTCTTGCGGACCGAAGATGTGTCATCGGACGAGCGCCCACGGCTGGTGGGGAGAAGGCGGCATCGATGCCCGGGCTTCCAGGGGACGTGGAACCTGCCGACAGCTCGGGAGGGGTGGCGCTCGGCAGCCTCGCAGTGCACAAATATCCCTCGGAGTTCGAGCGCGATCTGACCACGTCGACGGGGTACGTGGTGCATGTGCGTCCGATCCGACCCGACGACGACGGCCGTCTCATCGCCTTCCATGAGGACCTGTCGGCGCGCTCGGTCTACCGGCGCTTCTTCTTCGTCCACCCGGAGCTGTCGCCTGCGGAGGTCAAGCGCTTCACCAACGTCGACTACGTCGACCGCATGGCCCTCATCGTCGAATTGGACGGGAGGTTCATCGCGGTCGGTCGGTACGACCGCGACCCGGGTTCCGAGGAGGCGGAGGTGGCATTCATCGTCACTGATGAGTTCCAACGCCGCGGCATCGCCTCGTTGCTTTTGGAGCAGCTCGCCGAGGCCGCCTGGCACGCGGGCATCCAACGGTTCACCGCGCAGACACACGCGGACAATGCCGGCATGATCCGGGTCTTCAAGACGTCGGGCTTCCCGGTCTCTTCGGCAATGGAGCAGGGCGTCGTCACGCTTCGCTTCCCGATCGAGCCGACCGATGAGACCCGCGCCGCGCGTGGCCGTTTCCGGGAGGAGTCCCTGGCGCGCGCCCTGGAGCGCGGGGAGGCGGGAGCGTGCTGATCGTGAGCACCTCGCCAGAGCATGCCGGACACCAGCGATCCGGCCATCCCGAACGTCCGGATCGGATCACCGCGGCGCTGGCGGGTGTCGAGGACCTCCGGTTGGGTTGCGACCTGACGATGGTCCCCTCCTACGCCGCAGACCGCTCTGACCTGGAGCGGGTCCACGCTCCGGCGTACCTCGACGAACTCTCGTCCTTCTGCCAGTCCGGGGGCGGGGACCTCGACCCAGACACCTATGCCACGGCCGACTCGTGGACGATCGCCCGGTTCGCCGCCGGGGCCGGACTCGCAGCGATCGGAGCATTGCAGGAGTCCGACGACGGCATCGCGTTCATCGTGGCCCGACCTCCGGGGCATCACGCGCTGCGGGATCGTGCGCTCGGATTCTGCCTGCTCAACAACATCGCCGTGGCTGCCGCGGCGCTCATCGATCAGGGCGAGCGGGTGCTCATCGTGGACTGGGACGTCCACCACGGCAACGGCACGCAGGCCATCTTCTGGGACGAGCCCAACGTCCTGTACGTCTCGACGCACCAGTGGCCGCTGTTCCCGGGTAGCGGGGAGGCTCGCGAGGTCGGCGGTCCGGGCGCGCTCGGCAAGACCGTGAACATCCCGGTCCCCCCTGGCGCCACGGGCGACGTGCTGCGTCGGGCCCTCGATGAGGTGGCGGCGCCGGTCATCGACAAGTTCGATCCCACCTGGGTGCTCGTCTCGGCCGGCTTCGACGCCCACCGGGCCGACCCGATGGCAGACCTTGCACTGACCAGCGGGGATTTCTCGGACATGGCGACCACCGTCGCCGCGTTCGCGCCGAGGGCGGGCAGACTCGCATTGTTCCTCGAGGGCGGCTACAACCTCGGTGCGCTCCGCACCTCGGTCGCAACGACGCTCGGCACACTGCTCGGCTGTCGCTATGAGCCCGAGGCGCCGACCTTCGGTGGGCCCGGGACCGAGATGGTCCGCGAGGCGAAGGACATACGGCTTCTTTCAATGCTGCAGGCCCAGCAGGCCGCATGGTCCGAGGACCGGTCGCGATGAAGCCTCACCAGGCATTCGCCGTCGGCTTCGATGGATCCCGCGACGCCGCCTCGGCGGTTCGCTGGGCGTTCACGCTCGCCGGACAGGTCGGCGCGGACGTCGTGCTCGTCCATGCGCTGGGCCTGCTGGAGCACGGCGAGCGGGCTCACAGGGCGCAGTGGCTGCAGGCGACTGCGCTGGATCTCGCGGCTGAGCACGGATTCGATGCGGCAAGGGTCCGCTGGCACCTCGACGACGGCGATGCCTGCTCGGTCCTCATCCGCACGGCAGGTCCCCCGGTGGACGCGGACCTCCTCGTGGTCGGATCCCGGGGACAGGGGGCGCATGCGGGGCTCCTGCTCGGGAGCACGAGTCTCGAGCTGGCCGAGCACGCGACGATCCCGCTCGTCATCGTCCCGACGGGACGGCCAGCCCACTGAGCCGGGTCGAGGTACGCAGGATCGCGCCCGGTCGGATGCCTCAGGATGGATGCAGGATGGGCTTCAGTGCGTCCAGGACGGAGAGGTCGTCGATCGTCGACGGGACCGGCACCTCGACGCCATCCGCCATCGCGCGCATCGACTTGCGCAGGATCTTGCCGGATCGTGTCTTCGGCAGCGCTGAGACGACGTCGACCTGGCGCAGGTTGGCGACGGCACCGAGTTGCGACCGGACGCGCTGCACCAGCTCCTCACTGATGACCTCGTGCTCTCGTGCGACGCCCGACTTGAGGACGACCAGGCCCCGAGGCACCTGCCCCTTCAGGTCATCGGCGACGCCGATGACCGCGCACTCGGCAACGTCAGGGTGCCCGGCGATGATCTCCTCCATCTCCCCGGTGGACAGCCGGTGCCCCGCCACGTTGATGACATCGTCGGTCCGCCCCATGACGAAGAGGTAGCCGTCCTCGTCGAAGTGCCCGCCGTCGCCGGTGAGGTAGTAGCCGGGATACTGGCTCAGGTAGAACTCAACGAACTTCTCATCGCTCCCCCACACCGTCGTCAGGCAGCCAGGCGGGAGGGGCGTCCGGATCATGATGGATCCCTCCGTCCCTGCGGGAACCTCCTCGCCGTCATTGCCGAGGATCCTCACGTCGTAGCCGGGGACCGGGACCGTCGGGGATCCCGGCTTCACAACCATGGGCTCCATGCCCATGGGGTTCGCCGCGATCGGCCATCCGGTCTCGGTCTGCCACCAGTGATCGATCACGGGGACTCCGAGCAGCTCGCTTGCCCACGTGTAGGTCTCCGGATCCAGCCGCTCGCCGGCGAGGAACAGGTAGCGGAAGTTCGAGAGGTCGTACCGACCGAGGAGCTCGCCCGTGGGATCCTCGCGCTTTATCGCGCGGAAGCCGGTCGGCGCGGTGAACAGTGTCTTGACCGAGTGCTCCGCGATCATCCGCCAGAACGCGCCGGCATCGGGAGTCCCCACTGGCTTGCCCTCATAGAGCACGGTCGTGCATCCCGCGAGAAGCGGCGCATAGACGATGTAGGAATGGCCGACGACCCATCCGACGTCGGATGCGGCCCAGAACACCTCGCCGGGGTGGGTGTCGTAGATGTTCGACATGCTCCACTGCAGCGCCACAGCGTGGCCGCCGTTGTCGCGCACGACTCCCCGGGGTCGTCCCGTCGTGCCGGATGTGTAGAGGATGTACAGCGGGTCGGTGGAAGCGACCGGGACGCAGGCCACCGGAGCCGACGACGCAACGGCTGCATCCCAGTCGACGTCGCGGCCGGGCACCAGGGTCGCGTGAGCCTGTGGCCGCTGCAGGACGACGCAGCTCCCCGGCTTGTGCTCGGATTCCTCGATCGCAGCGTCGAGCAGTGGCTTGTACTCGATCACGCGTGTGCCCTCGATCCCGCACGATGCGGACACCACGACCTTCGGTCGGGCATCCTCGATCCGCATCGCGAGCTCGTGCGGCGCGAAACCCCCGAACACGACGGAGTGGGGTGCGCCGAGCCTTGCGCATGCAAGCATGGCGATCACGGCCTCGGGGACCATCGGCATGTAGACGACGACTCGATCCCCCTTCTCCACACCGAGCCCGCGAAGGACGCCCGCGAAGAGCGCGACGCGGTCGCGGAGCTCACGGTACGTGAAGGACGCCTGCGTCCCGGTGACTGGGCTGTCGTAGATCAGCGCGGTCTGGTCGGCCCTCCCGCGATCGACGTGCCGGTCCAGGGTGTTGTAACAGGTGTTGAGCTCCCCGTCGGGGAACCAACTGTGGAAGGGGCCGGTCGGGTCGTCGAGGATGACCGCAGGCTGCCGGTGCCAGTCGATGCCCTGGGCTGCCTCCCTCCAGAAGCCCGCCGGATCACTGATGCTCCGCTGCCACGCGTCCAGATAGGTGCCCATGGTCCGACGCTCCCCCTCGCGACGCCGTCTGGCGCCCGATGCCACATCTTTCGCCCGGCTCTCGCCGGCCGCTAGAGCCTTTGGTCCCCCGTCAAGCCGGTGGCGCGATCCTGCTCAGTCGTCGTCGCTGGCGTGCTCGGTCATGAGGTCGTCGATCAGGTTCACGACCGTCGAGTCGGTCAGGGTCGTGACATCACCGAGCTCACGGTGCTCGGCCACGTCCCGCAGCAGTCGACGCATGATCTTGCCCGACCTGGTCTTGGGCAGATCGGGTGTGAGGATGATCTGGCGGGGTTTCGCGAATGCACCGATGTCCTTTGCGACGTGGTTCCGGATCTCTGCGATGAGGGGAGCCTCGTCCGCACCACCAAGCTCGGACGCCTGCTTGAGCGTGACGAACGCGACGACGGCCTGGCCGGTGGTGTCGTCCGAGGCACCCACCACGGCCGCCTCGGCGACTGCGGGATGGCCCACGATGGAGTGCTCAACCTCGGCAGTGGAAAGACGGTGTCCCGACACATTCATCACGTCGTCGACACGGCCGAGCAGCCAGATGTCCCCGTCCTCGTCGCGCTTGGCGCCGTCTCCCGCGAAGTAGAAGCCGGGGAACCGCGACCAGTAGGTGTCCTTGTATCGCTGATCGTCCCCCCAGATGCCGCGCATCATGCCCGGCCACGGATGGGTGATCACGAGGTACCCCCCCTCGCCGTTGCCGACCGATTTGCCGTCGTTGTCGACGACGTCGACGCCGATCCCCGGGAACGGCCGCATGGCGGCACCCGGCTTGGTCGCGGTGATGCCCGGCAGCGGCGTGATCATGATCCCGCCGGTCTCCGTCTGCCACCAGGTGTCGACGATGGGGCAGTTGTTCCTCCCCACATGCTGGCGGTACCACATCCACGCCTCAGGGTTGATCGGCTCCCCGACGGTGCCGAGCAGCCGGAGGCTCGATAGGTCGTGCCCTGCCGGAAGGTCCTCGCCCCATTTCATGAGCGTCCTAATCGTGGTCGGCGCCGTGTAGAGGATCGTCACTTTGTACTCCTCGACGATCCGCCACCAGCGGTCGCGACCACCTGCGTCCGGCACACCCTCGTACATGACCTGCGTGGCTCCGTTCGCGAGCGGGCCATAGACGATGTAGCTGTGACCGGTGACCCAGCCGATGTCGGCAGCGGTCCAGATGACGTCGGTCTCGGGCTTGAGGTCGAAGATGAGGCGGTGCGTCGTCGTCACGTGCGTGAGGTACCCGCCGGTCGTGTGCAGGATGCCCTTGGGCTTTGCCGTTGTGCCGCTCGTGTACATGATGTAGAGCGGCTGCTCGGAATCGAACGCCTCGGGGGCGTGCGTCGTCGACTGGCGGTCAACGAGGTCGTGCCACCAGTGGTCCCTGCCCTCCACCCATTCGACATCCTGCCCGGTCCGTCGCACGACCAGCACCGTCCCAACCGCAGGGCACAACTTCAGGGCCTCGTCGACGTTCACCTTGAGAGCAGAGGCTGCCCCTCGGCGGTAGCCGCCATCGGCGGTGATCACGAATCGAATGTCCGCGTCGAGGATTCGGTCCGAGAGGGCTTCGGCCGAGAAACCTCCGAAGATGACCGAGTGCGCGGCGCCGAGTCGCGCGCAGGCGAGCATCGCGACGACCGTCTCGGGGATCATCGGCATGTAGATGGCCACGCGGTCGCCGGTCTTCACACCAAGCTCGGTGAGCGCGTTCGCGGCCTGGCTGACCATCGTCAGCAGGTTCGCGTAGGTGATCGTCCTGATGTCGTCCTCGGGCTCGCCCACCCAGTGAATGGCGACCTTGTCGCCCCGGCCCGCCGCCACGTGGCGGTCCACGCAGTTCACCGATGCGTTGAGCCTTCCGCCGATGAACCACTTCGCGAACGGAAGCTCCCAGTCCAGGGTTGCGTCCCAGGTGGTGTCCCATTGGAGCGACCGTGCCTGGTGGTCCCACCACGCGACCGCGTCAGACGCATCCTCGTAGACAGATGGCTGGGCGTTCGCCTGCGCGGCGAACTCGGCTGATGGCGCGAAGAAGCGGTGCTCGTGGAGCAGCGCTTCGAGCGCGTCCCCGTGGATTGATCCTTCGAATTCCTTCGCCATGGTCTTCCCCTGTCTCTTCGGTGTCTGACGCGGTCGCTGGTGGTTACGTGCTGGTCCTGCTACGAAATCGGGAACAGCGGGATAACCGGCTTCTTCCAAGTCTCATTTACCACGCCGGCGAACGACGCGTACCAGGCGACGATCGCGGTCGCGAGTCCGAACCACCCTCCCGCCTCGTTCATGTGCGTCGAGGTGTTGAATGCGCCGATCGTTAGGCACACGAAAGCGATCGTGAGCAGCAGGAACACGATGGCGAGCACGGCATTGGTCCTCAGCGAGGCGATCAGCATGTAGAACGTGAAGATCGTCCAGCCGAGCAGGAAGACGCCAACAGTGTCAGGGATCGACAGTGCTGGTATTCCCGGCAGGATGAACTTGACAAGCACGTAGTACGTGATCCAGAAGGACCCGTATGAGGTGAAGGCAAGTGCCCCGAAGGTGTTCTTGCGCACGAACTCCCACATGCCCGCGAGCAGCTGCGCGAATCCGCCATACACGAGCGCGAGCCCGAGTGCGGTGGCAGAGCCAGCGATCCAGATATGGGCGTTTGAAACGCTCAGAGCGAACGTGGTCATGGCGAATGCAGCCAAGCCAAGCGGTCCGGGATCCGCTACTGAGTGGGCTGGCGCCGGAACTGGTTCGGCGCCGGATGGAACATCTGACATCTGTACCCCCCTGATCGTGCAGCATTGCTGCCGCTCTCGTGGTGTGCTGCTTGTTTCGTGTCCTCCCGTTGGCGTGAATCACCCCAACGCGCTCAACGTACTCACAATCACCCGGTTTATGGAGGATGGAATCGCGATCTTAAGCAGATCTTGTGACTAAAGTCCCGGCCTGGAACCCCCTACACAGGGGGCATTAAGGTTGCAATTGTTGGAGCGGTGTCATTCGCCTCGTGGTCCAATGCGGAAGTTGGAATTGTGAAGTATTTCCATCCGCCATAGAGGATTCCGCACTGATGGAAGACACCATCGATCCGGCTTGATCCCCTCAGTCGTGTGGTGCCTGCCGGACGGCCATCTTCATCCGACCAATCGCTCGTCGATGGCTTCCTGACCGTTGAGTAAGTTCTCGTGGACGTCGAGTCGAGGAGTCCCATGGAAGCGTCGGATCCGCGCGGGTTGATCTTCATCCAGCCCTCCGCGTACGCGGACCAAGAGCACTGGCACGCGGTCGCCGCCGAGCTCCGCCGCGACGCCCCGGTGCTGAAGGTCGAAGCGGCCGACTTCGCGCCGTTCTGGGCTGTGACCCGCCACGAAGACGTGTTCTTCGTCTCGCGCAACAACGACCGCTTCTTGAACACGAGGAAGTCGATGCTCATCCCGGAGTTCGCCGAGCAGCTCCTCGCCGACGCGGGCGTCGAGGCTGCGACGCTCGTCCACATGGATGGTGAGGAGCACCGCGGCCACCGCGATGTCACCAACGCGTACTTCCGTCCTTCCGCCGTTTCGAGGCGGCAAATGTCGATCGACCGGATCGCGGACGAGTTCGTGGACCGGTTCCGTGATCTTGGCGGCTCGTGCGACTTTGCCCAGGACATCGCGGTCCCCTTCACGCTCAGGGTCATCATGAGCATCTTCGGTGTGGCGCAGGAGGACGAGCCGACGATGCTCAAGCTGACGCAGGGCATCTTCGGCGCGGGGGACCCCGAGTACGTCGACGAGTTCTCGAGTCCCACCGAGCTCTTCGTCGAGTCCCTTCGAGACATCGATGCGTTCTTCGACGAAATCACGGCAGACCGTCGCCGCACCCCGGCGGACGACCTCGCAACGGTGATCGCGAACGCAGAGGTCTCCGGGTGTCCGATGAGCCACAACGCGTCGCTCTGGTACTACATCATCGTGGCGACTGCCGGACACGACACAACGTCGTTCGCGCTTGCCGGCGGCCTCGAGGCCTTGCTGCGTGACCAGGACCAGCTCGCGATGCTTCGGGCTGCTCCGGGCCTGCGGAACAACGCCGTGGAGGAGATGATCCGCTGGACCTCACCCGTGCGGGCATTCCTGCGGTATCCCACCCAGGATGTGACGATCGGGGACGTCGAGGTGTCGGCTGGCGACCGCCTGCTGCTCTCCTATCCGTCCGCCAACAGGGACGAGACGGTCTTCGACGACGCGATGCGTTTCTCGGTCTCGCGGCCCAATGCGAATCGGATGATCGCCTTCGGAGGCGGGGAGCATTTCTGCCTCGGCTCGTCGTTCGCCCGCCGTGAACTGCGTACGATGCTCCCGAAGCTCCTCGACGCCGTCGACACCTTCGAACTGGACGGGGATCCGCAGTGGTCGCTCGCCAACTTCGTCGGTGGCGTCAAGCACCTGCCGGTGAGGGCAACCTTCCGCTGACGCTCGGCTCTTCCGGCGCCAACGGTTCGACAGCGACGGCGGTTCGCCGCCAATGCCCGCGGCCTAGGTGGCGGAATCAGGCAGGGCGTACCGCCCGACTGTGTAGGCGACGGTGATCGGCACACTCACCGCGAAGACCGCGAGCATCCCGGTCGTGACCAGCAGCGAGGCCCCTCGCGAGCCGTCCTTGACGAAGGCGAACTCGATCATGCCAGCCGAAATCGCGTAGGCGAGCAAGGTCCATCGGAACACGAGGAAGAACTTCCTCCAGGCGAAGTCCTTGATACGCACCATGATCACGACGTCGACGAGCAGCAGCCCGATGGCGAGCGCGAGCAGCGTGCTCGGCACGGCCAGAGGCGCCGGTCGCGGAACATAGGAGGCCATGAGCACGCCTCCCACGATCACAAGGGCCAGCGCCGCGACGGCCAGGCCATCCACGGGGGGGTAGCGTCGCGCGGCCTCGAGGGTCCCGGGCTGCGGAGCCATGGCGGTCACCTCGAACCCAGCCGAGTCATGATGATGAGGGTCGCGACCTGCATGGCTCCGGTGACTCCGGCCGTGTAGAGGAAGCGCTTCATGAGGTGCTGGATGACCTCGCCGTTCGGAGCATCCTTGTTCATCTCGAAGAGCACGCTGATGTTCGCGGGCTCGAGGACACCAAGGGCGACCACCGCCATGATGCCGACGACGCAGAAGGACACGATGAGCCACGCGTGGTTGGGACTCCCGGGGTCGAGGTTGCCGCTCCGCAGGGCCACCTGGAAACCTGCAGCGAGCGTCATGAGGACGAGCGTCGGCATGAGCAGGACCATCTTCGGCATGAACTTCGCGGAGAACTCGGCCCGGGCAGGAATGGACATGGTCCCCATGATCGGTCCGACCACGAAGCCCACGAACAGATCGATCGCAGTCCACATCGCGCCGCCGACAACATGGCAGAACATGAGCGCCCACGCGTAGTTCCCGGCGATGGCAACTGTGGTGAAGATGACGGCTGCCGCCACGAAGGGCAGACCCTTCAACGGGACGATCTGGATCTTCTTCCTGGGTCCGGGCGCAGGTCCGTGACCCGCAACGGTGCCCGCCTCAATCGTGTCCGCCATTGCCACCCCCGAATCGCGCTCTGACGCTCGGAAAATAGTGGATGGGATGCCGCCGTGCATGGCTCTTGATCGAGACACCGTCGTCCGGTGGTCCTCGGGCCACCGGTTCGGAGCGGGCCGGTTCATCGCGACTCCGCCGAGAGGCGGCCTGCTGTCAGGTCCGCGCGATGCGCCCCCCCACTCGTGCCACGACCTCATCGACCACCTCGGTGGTCGATGCGCTGCCGCCGAGGTCGAATGTCCGGATGCCGTCCAGCGCGGCGCCGAGTGTCGCCTCGCGGACGGCGATCGCGGCATCCGCAGCCCCTGCGTCGCCGCGCTCCGCGGCGTGCTCCAGCACCGCCGCGCAGGCGAGCAGCATGGCCATCGGATTGGCGACGTCCTTGCCCTCGAGGGACGGTGCGGTGCCGTGGGGTGCCTCGGCCATTGCGACCGTGGGCCGCAGGTCGTCGTCGAGAGACATCAGCACCGACTCGGCGCCCGCGATGGATCCGAAAAGCGCGAGCACGAGGTCCGAAAGGCAGTCGCCGTCACGGTTCAGTGCTGGGATCACGAGCGTTCGGTCATCCGCCTCGGTCAGGAGTCCGGCGTAGGCGGCATCGATGAGGGTCGGACGGTAGTTGACCTCGGGATGGCGCGCCGCCGCAGCATCCATCTCCTCCTTCAGCATCCCTTCGTAGACAGCCGACACCGTCCACTTGGGCCCGCCGTAGACGCATCCGTCGATCGAGGCGGCAGCTCTGAACGAGTACTCGGCGACCGCGCGGCACGTGGAGCGGTCGATGCGTTCGGTGCGCCACGCCTGTTCATGCGCCGCTCCGGGATCCCCGATCCGTCCCTCGTCTGCGCCATAGGCATCGCCGACGGCCATACGAACCACCACGATCGGATGGACGACTGGCGCAAGCGGGACGACGCCGGGGATCCGCCGACCCGTTCGAACGATCACCGAACCACCGATCCCCTCCCGCAGGATCCGGTTGGGAGATCCAACCCCGCCGATCTCCGGTGGCGTGATCGTCGCGGCCTTCAATCCGAGTCCCACCTCCACCATGGCCGCCGCAGCGTCGTGCACAACGCCGTTGCTCGAAGCCCGTCGAGCCTCGAGGGAGAGGTCGAACCGAACCAGCTCGATTGGGATGCCCAGGACACGCTCGTCGAGGACGCGAAGCGACTGCTCCAGCAACTCCTGGCCGGTTTGATCCCCTTCACACACGACGATCGAGATGCCTGATGTCATGCCTCCGACGCTCCCACAAACACCCTGCGCCCTGCCAGCGCGCCACGGGCAACGTCAGCGCAGCGCCGTGGTGACGTCCCAGAGGTGGTGGATCGGGTCGTGGATCATGTACCTCGCGATGCTGTCCACGGTGAACGAGGCCCCGTCGCCCCGCAACCCCGGCCGGAGCCAGTCGCCACCGGTGACGAGGTCGAGCCGGTTGGCCAAGTCCCCGGCGGCGGCCACGAGGTCGCCGACGACGACGACGGGATCCTGCCCCTCGTAGTTGTCCTTCACCGCAGTCTCGTCCTGGTCCCAGTTCGCGAACTTGGGTGTATCGCGCATGAGCATGAGGGCAATCCGGGCGTCGAAGATCCTGCAGACGTCGCGGACGTGGCAGGCGTACTCGAGCGAGGACCAGGTCGTTGGTGTGGGCCGGCCGGCGTGGATCTTTCCGCCCTCCATCAACCAGATCCACGAGCGCGCGTTGTCCCGCAGCAGCCCTGACACCGAAGACGCCGCACAGACCGACGCGTCGAACCCGCATTCCGGACACGGTCGCTCGAGCACCCAGGTCCAGCTCTTCGTATCCGGCGGGATCATCAAGCGAGCCTAGAACTTGGACGTCGGCAAGAAAAGTTCCTCCGATCAGCCATATGACCGTGGACCACGTCGACGCCGCAGCGACATTGCGCTGCCCGCATCCTTTTCATCGCACCCATACGATCGACTCGTGCACCGTCCACGCGCAGCTGCAACCGGCGCACAACATTCTCGACAGCGGCGAGGACTGAACGGATGGGCATGAGGACCTTCAGGATCCGGTGGCTCGCCGTCATGCTGCTGCTGTCCGCCGCGACGAGCGCGATGTGGCTCGGCACCCCACGCCCCACGGGTGCCCTGCAGGCCCCTCCCGGCCAGGTGATCACCGTGGAGGCAGCGACGTTAAGGTCCACGACGGCCCAGCTGACGCTGTTCCGGCGCTTGGCCGACGGGACGTATGCGCGCACATGGGGACCCGTCGTCGCATACGTCGGCATCCATGGGGTGGGGCGCACGAGAGAGGGCCTCGGACGGACTCCTTCGGGTGTGTTCACCCTGACCCAGGCGTTCGGGAACCAGCCCAACAACGGGACGAGGCTGCCGTACTTTCTGGCAGGTCCCGATGACTGGTGGGACGAGAACCCGAGCTCGCCCGGCTACAACCGCCACGTCGTTAGCAGAACGTCGCCCGGCGGAGCCTCGGAGAATCTCTTCTACGCGGGCATCGCCTATTCGCGCGCCGTCGTGATCAACTACAACACCGACCCCGTGGTCAAGGGCAAGGGATCCGGCTTTTTCCTGCACGTCTCGACAGGCAGTCCGACAGCGGGATGCGTGTCGATCCCCGCGGGATCGCTGACCATCGTGATGCACTGGCTCCAGCCAAGCTTGCACCCAGTGATCAGCATCGCGGTGGGCTCCGCGGCGCTGGCCGTGGTCTCGACGACGCCCTGACCCGATCCGTTCGGTGCGTGCTCCGTCGAGGACGTCGACGCCAAGACGAGCCTCCTTGTCTCTCTGGTCGCGACATCGGCGTACTACCCTTGCCGGGTCATGTCCCTGCGTAGATCGGTCCTACACCCGGTGTTTCAGGGCATGGGCTCCTTGACGGGAGACCCAGCGTGAAGGTGATCGTCCAGATCCCGTGCCTCAACGAGGAGACCACGCTCCCCCTCGTCTTCGAGAAGATGCCCAGGCACATCGAGGGGGTGGACGAACTCGAGTTTCTGGTCGTCGATGACGGCTCGAGTGATCGGACCGTCGAGGTCGCCCGGGCACTCGGCGTCCAGCACATCGTCCACCACACGAGGAACATGGGGCTCGGTAGGTCGTTCCACGACGGCGTGATCAGGGCCCTGGAGCTCGGTGCTGACATTCTCGTCAATACCGACGGCGACAACCAGTACCCGAGCGAGCGCATCGCTGACCTCATACAGCCGATCATCGACGGGCAGGCGGACATCGTGGTCGCGGATCGCCAGACCCACACGATCGAGCACTTCTCGCCCCTGAAGAAGCAGCTCCAGAGGTTCGGCAGCAAGATCGTGAACATCGCCGCTTCCACGGAGCTCCCGGACGCGGCGAGCGGATTCAGGGCGTACTCGCGCGAGGCGCTCTTCCGGCTCAACACCGTGACGAGGTTCAGCTACTGCATGGAGACCATCATCCAAGCGGGCAACAAGCGCCTTGCGATCACGAGCATTCCCATCACGACGAATCCGAAGACACGCGAGTCCCGACTGTTCAAGCGGACAAGCGAGCACGTCATGAAGTCGGCGACGACGATCACCCGCGCCTACCTCATGTACCGCCCGATGGGAATCTTCATCACGGCGGCCGTCGTGCTGTTCATCGCCGGACTTGTGCCGTTTGTGAGATTCCTCGCGCTCCTCGCCTTCCAGTCGGGGTACTCAGGTAGCGGGCACATCCAGTCCCTCCTCGTCGGCAGCGTCCTGATGTTCGCCGCGCTCCTCTCGCTCGCGCTCGGCGTCATCGCCGATCTCATCCGCATCAACCGCGCCCTGACCGAGGACTCGCTCGAGCTGCAGAAGCGTCAGCAGTTCGCCAGACACCAGGGCGAGCGCTAGTCCGGTGAGCCACCCGTCCGACCTGGTCCCCCCAGCGCCTGAGCGACCTGAGCTGCCGCCCGAGGCATCCGATGTTCGGCGGTCACGGTGGAACTGGCGCGACTGGTACATCGTCGCGGTCATCGCCGGGTTCGTCGGTCTCGTCTGGGGCCCGTCCCTTGTCGGACTGAACACGCAGCTCGACGTCGATCAGCTGACCGCCTACTACCCGTGGGTCGCAACGGCAGGACGCGCACCCCTCGGTCATGAGATCTGCACGGGCGACACCGTCAACTCGGTCATGCCGGGCATCGCACAAATCCGCGACCAGCTCTTCGCCGGTCACCTGGCGAGCTGGCAGAGCTACGTCGGCGGCGGGTCCCAGCTGTTCGCCATTCCGAACTTCGGCATGCTCGACCCGCTTTCGCTCCCCTACTACGTGCTGCCGCTCTGGCTGGCTCCGGCATTCGTGATCCTTCTGACGTTCCTTGCCGGAGTGATCGGGACGTTCCTGTACCTCCGGCTCCTGAACGTCAGCAGGCCCGCTTCCATGGTCGCGGGGTTCGTCTTCGCGACCTCGGGCTACATGGTCGTGTGGACCAACTGGCCCCAAGCACGCACTGGCGCCCTAATCCCGCTGCTGTTCTGGTCAGTTGAACGACTGCTGCAACGACGACGACTCTTCGACGCCGTGCCTGTCGCGTTCATCTACGCGTCCATGTGGTTCGGCGGGTTCCCTGCGGTCACCGCCTACACCTCCTACATACTCGTCGCGTACATCATCGTGCGGGTCGTGCTCACCTACAGGTCCGAATGGAGGGGGCTCCTGCGCCTCGGCCTCCTCGCGGGCGGTTCGCTCTTCCTGGGCCTCCTGCTCGCAATGGTGCAGATGCTCCCGTTCCTCAAGTTCGTGCAGTCCCAGGGCCTCTCCTACCGAAACGGCCAGGGAACCGTCGGCCTCGCATTCTCCGGTTTCGTGACCCTGTTCTCGCCCAACACCTTCGGACTCTGCATCTCGGGCTTCCAGCGCTGGGGGCAGTGGGACCCCATTGAGCAGAACGTGTACATCGGCGCTGCGGCACTCGTGCTTGCAGTGGCCGGCGTCGCCTACGGGATGTGGAGGAAGCGGGTCAAGGACGTCGGAGCCCGGGAGTTCATGTTCATCGCCTCCATCGGCATTATCTTCACCGCCTGGGGCGGTGACGGCCTTCGCCAGTTCGTCCAGAACCTGCCTGGATTCGCCGACAACTTCATCGGCAGGATCCGCGCGGTGCTGGGATTCACGCTCGCGACCCTCACAGCCTTCGGTTTCGACTGGGTCTTCACGAAGAGGCGTGCCGCGCCCGCGGAGCCGTATCCGGACCGCAGGGCGATGTTCGAACGCGTTTGGCCCATCATCGTGTGGGTCCTTTCCTTCGTCGCCATCGCCTGGGTCTGCTGGGACGCCTGGCAGATCGCGGGCATGCAGGGCTTCCGCAGCTTCTACACGCATGTCACCTGGAAGCCGGTCCTGCTCGTGGTCGTCGCCCTGGGACTGGTCGTGCTCGCGAAGGTCATGGGACACCGCGGCCGGATGATCGCCTTCATCGTGCTGCCGCTCCTGGTCGCCGGCCAGGCCGCCCAATTCGTCCACACCGTGATGCCCGGAGACTCGAAGTCGAACTTCTACCCATCGACGGGATCTGAGCTCTACCTGAAGGCGAACATCGGCCACGACCGGTGGGCATCGGCGAATGGTGTGCTCTATCCCTCGACCGCCCTGTACTACGGACTGCGCACTCCTGTCGGCCACACTTTCATCGACCCCAACTGGCAGGCGCTCCTCACGAAGATCGATCCCACCGTGATGCTCACGCCCACCTATGCCGACTTCGGCGTGTCGGTGACGACGGCGAACGCGGGCGACCAGCCCATCCTCGACCGCATGGGCGTGAAGTACTACGTCTTCCGCCCCGACCAGGTTGCGGGAGCCTTCGCACCGATGCCCGCGACCAACGGATCGATCAACATCGCCAGCGGATCCGCGTCGTGCACGATCCCGGGCGGACCGGTACGCGGCGTCTCCCTCTTGGTCGCGCGATCCGGAGCCGTCAGCGGGCAGAACGGCATGAACGTCTTCGTGACCCTCCGTGACGGAAGCCGCGTCATCCGATCGGGCCGGTTCGACACCGACGACGTCACCGCCGGCGAGACCTTCCCCGTGGCCATCGCGGGAGAGGACCTGCCGGACGGCGGCACGTCGACAATCACCGTCAGCTCATCGGGCGTCGCCGGCGGGCTTTCCCTGGCCTCGGTGAACGGTGCCCTCGCCTGCGCGCCCGTGACGCCGATCGCGGACGGATTGAAGCTCGTCTACGCCGACCCTGGAGCGATCATCTACCAGCGCCTGACCGCGATGCCCCGCATCCGTTGGTCGTCACGCGCGATCGTCATCCCAAACCAGACCGAGCAGGTCGACGCGCTCGCCAAGGGTGTGCCGCAGGACACGGTGGTGCTGAGTGCCCCGGCCTCGGCCGGATCAGGGGCACCGGGCACCGTGGCCGTGCTCGAGGATGACGGGGACCAGATCAGCGCACGGACCACGTCGAGCGGCATGGGATACCTGACGGTCGCCGACGCGATGCAACAGGACGGCTGGTCCGTCTCGGTCGACGGCAAGTCAGCGGCGCTGCTCGCCGCTGACGGGGCGATGGCAGCGGTCGCGGTTCCAGCCGGCTCCCATGTCGTGACGTTCACGTACCATGCGCCCGGCCAGCTCAGCGGCGCTGTGCTCACCTTCCTCGCGTTCGTCGCGATCGTTGCGATCTGCGTCCTCGAGTACCGCCGCCGTCACCGCAAGGCACCGGCACACGCCCGGCGCGATCCATCTTCAGCCGGCGCCGCCTAGACCGCCGGCGCGTTCTTCCACCGCCGCATCGCGCCTGCAACGCCGGCGAGGAGCAGGTCCCCGATGATGAGCAGGACCCTCGAGACGATCACGACTCCGAGCGCGGGGCCCGCTCCGAGGGGTGCGCTGAGCACGAGGACAAGGATCACATCGCGGATGCCGGCGCCAGCTGGGGCCGGGATGAACAGCACGCCGAGTGGTATGGCGAGGGCCATCGCCCCAATGCACAGGAGGTACCGCGACGGGGCGCCGTTGCCGACGGCCGCGCACAGCACGCCGAGCTGCATGCCCATCCCTAGCCAGCTGACGACGGACCAGCAGGAGGCGCGCACCGTTGCGCCTGCCTCGAGGTGCTCGTGCAGGGCGGGACGATGGAGCCGGGTGAAGGCCCAGTCGAGCAGGCCCGTGATTGCCCGAGGATGCAGCAGCGCAAGGAGGAACGGGATCGCGAGCAGTGCCCACCAATAGCGGGCGAGGACGTGCGCATCGTAGAAGGGCAGGAGCATGCAGGCGATGAGCAGGCCCACCGCGCTGTTGAGGAAGATCGTGATGATGTTCCCTGCGAACATCGTCCTCCTGCTTGCGCCCCTCGCCTTGCCGGCCTCCATCTGCATCACGACCGGCCAGACTGATCCAGGCAGGTACTTGCCGAGCTGGCTGACGAAGAACACCCGGAACCCCGGCCCCCAGGGCATGTCGACTTCGAGGCCCTCGAGGATCTCGCGCCACATGGGGTAGCTCGCAAGGACCCCGATCAGCCCGAAGGCGAAGCTGGCGACGAGGGCACCCGCGCTGATGGAACGCAGCGCATCGGCGAACGAGCTCCGCTCGCGGTAGATCGCGTAGCCCGCCGCCGCGAGGGCGAGGAGGATGACGAACGCACCGCCCACCGCCCGCGCCAGGTCGACGTTGGGCCTTGCGATCTCGGAGCCGGTGTCGCCTGTGCCAGGACCTCCGTCGGCTTCCGTCACAGCGCTGCCATCGTACCGGCGCCGGCCGGTGCAGTGAGGTCTTCGACGACGTGACGACTGTCGCTAGCCTGCGTGCGTGGCCTGATTCGCGTGACACTGCCGGAGAAGGGAGTCGCATGGACGGCATCTACAGCGACCACCGCATCGAATGCACGCCTGACGCGGTGGTCATCCGCGGCTACTACTTCCCATGGGGCTCGAAGCACGTCCGCTATGCCTCGATCAAGTCGCTGCGCCGTGTCCAGCTGACGGCCAGTCGAGGGCAGTGGCGCATCTGGGGAACGGCGAACTTCAAGTACTGGGCCAACCTCGACGCGGCGAGGCCCCACAAGGAGACCGGGTTTGTGATCGATCTCGGCCGCGGAATCCAGCCGTTCGTGACGCC
>Ga0181519_10001273_pt1 | contig 22186 bp, 15 predicted proteins | sample PEATcosm2014_Bin_26_FD_121102 | JGI IMG/M metagenome (GOLD analysis project Ga0181519, IMG submission 121102) | Peatland microbial communities from MTU Mesocosm Facility, Houghton, MI, USA - PEATcosm2014_Bin02_10_metaG | ecosystem: Environmental > Terrestrial > Soil > Wetlands > Peat | place...
GATGAGGCTGGCGGCGCGACCGTCAGTCGCTACATCCTGGTGACGGCCCGCTTCAACGACGATTTGGTCAGCAAGCCCGAGCTGGCTCCGCTGCCCGGTCCGGAGCCCGCCAAGCCGGACGACAAGAAGGACGAGTCGAAGAAAGACGACGCCAAGCAGGATCTGGCCAAGCCGGCTGCAGAGAAGCCAGCCGAAGCCAAGCCTGCCGAGAAGGTGTCGGAGAAGAAGACGGCCCAGAAGGTCGACGCGCCTGAGGCTGCCAAGCCGGTCGAGAAGCCAGCCGAGCAGACGGTCGATACCAAGCCGCCGGCCGAAGTCAAGGCCGATGCCGCCAAGCCGGCCGACAAGAAGCCTGAGGCTGAGCAGCCCAAGGCCGATCCGGAACGTGAGCGGATCGAGCGAGAAAACAAGCAGAAGCAGGACGAGTACGACACGAAAGTCAAGGAAGGCAAGCAGAAGGTCAAGGACTTGAACGCTCGCTTCGCCACCTGGTATTACGTCATCAACGACGCGACCTACCGGAAGATTCACCTCGGCCGCGATCAGGTCGTCAAGAAGAAGGAACCGACCAAGGAAGAGGCCGAGAAGGCCGACTCGGTCAAGAAGTTCAACGACCTCAAGAGCCAAGGGCTCGACAAATAATCCCCATCAATCGCCGAAGAAGAATAGAACAACGAAGAGGGAAAAAACCGCAGAGGACGCGGAGGATCGCAGAGGAAGAAGGGCCGCAGTTGAATGCAAATAGGACAACGAGACAGACGAAGGCAGGGGAACAGAAGAACGCGAAGTTCGCTAAGAAGAGAACGACGGGCTGACGACCAGCTATCTCTTATCTGCTATCTGCGTGAATTCGCGTCCATTCGCGCCTATTTCTTCGCTTTCTTACCTCCGCGCTCCTCCGTGTCCTTGCGGTGAATTTTTCCGCCGTGTCTTTTTTCTGCGGCGATTCTTTTCGGCTGCCGCCTCACCCGGTCGGCGGCTCGACGCGCCCTAGCTGGCCGAGCAGCTCGAAGGTGAAGATTCCGGTGTCGTGCCCGTCGCTGAATTGGATGCCATAGGCGTAATTGCCCACCGGCTTCATCCCCAGCAGCTTCAAGGGCTGGGCCTCGGCGGCCGTCAGAATCGGCAGCAGCATGGCCTTCCCAGGCGTCGGTTCCGGCTCGGGCTGGTTACGCTTCTCGCGACACGTGGCGCAAGGGCACGCTCCCCGCAGCTCGCTCACGCTGTAGCTTCGCCGCTGGCCGGTGCTCCAGTCGATCAATAGCCGCCCGTCCGGGGCGAGCGAGAGGTTGGTGGGATGCATGGGGGAAGTGATAAGTGATGAGTGATGAATGATAAGTGGACGAGGGATTCGACGCGGTTAGCAAATCAACTTGAGGGAATCAAGCAACGCGCGGATCTCGTCGCGGGTGTTGTAGTGTAGCAGACCGATGCGAACCATGCCGTGGGGCTCAAGGCCGAGGGCTTCTGTCAGCGATAATGCATAGAAATTGCCGTGCCAGACGAAGATCTTGTGCCGGGCAAGGTGCTGGGCGATCTCGATGGGGAAAAGCCGTTCGTGCGTCAGCCCGATCGTCGGCACGCGTTGGCCAAGCCGGTCAAGGTCGCGAATGCCGAGGACCTTGATGCCCGGCAGCTCGGCCAGGCCGGCGAGCAGATCCCGGCAAAGGCTCGTCTCGTATTCGGCGATCGCCTCGAAGGCCGCAACGAGCGCCGAGCGCCGATCGACAGCCTCAGGGGCGACCCAGCGGCCCAAGTCGGCCAGGTACTCGACCGCCGCGGCGGCGCCGGCGATTCCCTCGTGGCTTTGGGTGCCGGTCATCCAGCGACCGGGCAGATCATCGGGAGCCGGCCGCACCTTGTACGTCGGCAACTCTTCGAGCAGCTCGCGCCGGCCCCACAGGATGCCGACATGCGGCCCGAAGAACTTGTAGGCCGAGCACAGCAGGTAGTCGCAGCGCCAGGCTTGGACATCGCACATCCGATGCGGCGCATAGTGCACCGCATCAACGACCACCTGCGCCCCGGCCTCGTGCGCCAGTTTCGTGATCTGGGCCACGGGATTGATCGTGCCGACAGCGTTCGACGCCGCGCCGACCGCAACCAGGCGAGTTTTCGAGGTGAGCTTGCGATGCAGATCGTCGAGATCGAGCGTGCAGTCATCCGGCCGAATGCCGACGCGCTCGACGCACACGCCCGCGTCTTGCGCCGCCAGCACCCAGGGAGTGACGTTGGCGTCGTGATCGAGCTGCGTGACGAGGATCTGGTCGCCGGGCTTCCAGGTGCGCGCCAGGGCCCGGCTGAGCCCTAGCGTGAGGGTCGTCATGTTCGCGCCGAATGCGATCTCGTGCGGATCGGCAGCTCCCAGCAGATCGGCCAGTGCCGCATGCGCTTCTTCAAGCAGGGCGTCGCTTTGCCGGCTGGTGGCGAACACGCCGCCGTGGTTGGCGTTGGTGCTCGTCAGATAATGGGACACCGCCTGCACCACGCGCTCGGGCACCTGACTGCCTGCGGGCCCGTCGAAGAAGACCGGCGCTTCGTCGTCGAGCGATCCGCTCAAGGCGGGAAACTGCGAACGGCACCAGGGGGCCGGAAACTCGGTTTGCTCGTCGGTGACCATACTCATGACGGCTCGCGAAACTCCTCGGTGGTCCAATCGGTAACGAACATCGAGCCCGGTGCGTGGGTGATCGCCAGCTCCAGGCGAGCCCGCTCCAGTGCTGCTTGCGGCGTCACGCCACAGGCCCAGAAGACCGGCACTTCCCCCTCGCGCACCGTCACGCTCTGGCCGTAGTCGGGCCGGGCCAGATCGACGATTCCCAGCCCGGCCGGGTCGCCGATGTGAACCGGAGCGCCGTGCATCGTCGGGAAGCGAGCCGTCACGGCCCGCACGCGCTCGACCTGCTCGGGTGCGAACGGCCGCATGCTCACGACCAGTTCGCCGGCGAATCGGCCGGCCGCTCGGCACATCACCTTCGTGCGGTACATCGGCACATTGCGGCCCTGTTCGAGATGCCGCACCGGCAGACCCGCGTCGAGCAGCGCCTGTTCGAACGTGAACGAACAGCCGAGCAGGAAGCCGACCAGGTCGTCACGCCACAGCGAGTGGATGTCGGTCGGCTCGACGGCTTCGGCCGTGCCGTGGCGAAAGACGCGATAGCGTGGCACGTCGCTACGCAGATCGGCTTCGCGAGCCGCGCGGCGCGGCGTCGGATCGCCCGCTGCGGTGCGATCCAACAGCGGGCAGGCCTGGGCGTTCAGCCGGCAAAATTCGGCGAACTCGTCGGCCGCTTCGGTAGGCAGGATCACGACGTTGGCCTGCACGTAGCCCGGAGCCTGGCCAGCGGTTGGGCCGGTGAACTCGCCGCGGCGAATGGCCGCGCGCAGCTCGGCGGCCGTGGCATGGAGCGTCGTGGCCGTCATCGGCGATCCTCGGAGCGGGCGCCTTTGCCTTCGAAACGCGGCAGCGAACCGATCGGCACACTGCGCACCTCGACCTTCAATCCCAGCCGCAGTTGCAGCTCGTCGGCGATTCGCTCCGGCCGACCGAGCTTGTCTTCCACGTCGACCGTGAGCACGTCCATCTCCTCGGCCCGGGAGACGATCATCCGATATTCGAGCACTTCGGGAAAACTGCGGACGATCTGTTCGACGGCGCTCGGGAAGACATTCACTCCCCGCACGACGATCATGTCGTCGGTCCGCCCGACCACGCCCCCGGCCAGCAGCACGAAACGATTCTCCTCGCCGTGCTGCCAGAAGGGGCGCACCAGGTCGCCCGTGCGATAGCGAATGACGGGGCTGCCGATGCGGCCCAGATTCGTGAGCACCAGCTCGCTCAGTTCGCCTTCGCGCGCCGGAGCGCCGGTGTCGTGGGAGATGAACTCGGCGATGAACTCCGACTCCAGCACGTGCAACCCACGCTGGGCTCGATCGGCATAGCCCCAGGGACCGACCTCCGAGGCTCCGGCATGGTCGAGCACGCGAGCTTGCCAGGCCGATTCGATGCGCTGCCGCACGGCCGGTAGCGAACCGCCCGGCTCGCCGGCCAATACGAGCAACCGAACGTCGAGCCCGGCGACGTCGATCTGGCGGGCGGCGCCGACTTCGGCCATGTGCAGCGCGTAGCTCGGTGTGCAGAAGACGACCGTGGCGCGAGCCGCGCGCATCGCTTCGAGCCGGGCCGACGTGCTCATCCCGCCGCCGGGCATCACCAACGAGCCGCGACGGACGGCGGCGTCGAACGCGCTCCAAAAACCGACGAACGGGCCAAACGAGAAGGCCATGAAGACGCGATCGCCAGGCGTGATCTCGGCGGCATCGAGAATGTATTGCCAGCACTCGAGCCACCATGCCCAGTCGTCCGCAGTGTCGAGCACGACCAGCGGTCGGCCGCGCGTGCCCGAGGTCTGGTGGTATCGCACGTAGCGCTGCATGGGCCAGGTGAGATTGCGCGCGAAAGGGCTCTGCGCGCCCGCGGCCAGCAGGTCTTCCTTGAATGTGTAGGGCAGCTTCGACAGCTCCTCGAGCGATTCGAGCGGCCAGCGGAACTCGCCCAGCCGCTCGGCGTAGAAGGCGTTGTCGGGCAGGATCTGCTCGACGAGCCGATTGAGCCGCGCGAGCTGATGCGCGCGCAATTCGATCGCGTCCATCCGCTCCATGCGTCGTCGGTCGTCGAACGAGGTGCCTGCCATCTGGTCGATCATAAGCCGTGGCCGGTCCGTTTCGAACCCCGGATCGAGCCAGGGTCGGACCCCCGCTGCGCGCAACGTCAATGGCGACTGAGGCCGGGGGCTTTTTATCTCGCGGCTGCTTTACGCCGTCCGACGCGCCAACCATACTGGGCTCACGCCGCGCCGGCCGCTCGTGTGGTCCGGCGAGTTCGTTTCATTCGTATTTCGCCAGGATCGGTGCGTTTCGCATGGCCGAGCGTTCGAGCAAAGCGTCGCTGTTGATCGTGTTCTTGATCGTGTTCATCGATCTGATCGGCTTCGGAATGGTGATTCCGTTGCTGCCGATCTACGCCGACCAGTTCACGGTCGACGAGCATGGCCTGGTGATCGGCCTGTTGATGGCCGCTTTTTCGGCCATGCAGTTCTTGTTTGCGCCGCTGTGGGGGCGCGTCAGCGATCGCATCGGCCGGCGGCCGGTGTTGCTGATCGGCCTGGCCGGCTCCGTCGTGTTCTATGGACTGTTCGCCGTGGCCACGGTCGCCCAGAGCCTGCTGCTGCTGTTCATCTCGCGGATCGGTGCGGGCATTGCCGGGGCGACCGTCTCGACGGCCCATGCCTACATCGCCGACGTCACGAGTCTCCAGGATCGGGCCAAAGGAATGGCCCTGATCGGAGCTGCGTTCGGGTTGGGCTTCACCTTCGGGCCGCTGCTGGCGGTGGTAGCTTTGCCCGACGAGGCAGGCGTGCCTGGCCCGGGGCCCGGCTATGCGGCGGCCGGACTTTCGGCCACGGCGCTGGTGCTCGGCTGGTTCTTGCTCCCCGAAACGTTGCATACCGGCAAGGAGCAGAAAAAGCGGCAGTGGATCGACCTGGGGGCGCTCGGCTCGGCGCTGTCGATGCCCAGCGTGGGGCTGTTGCTCTTCACGTCGTTCGTCTGCGTCTACTCGTTCGGCAACTTCGAGACGACCCTCTCGATGACGATGAAGAACAACCTGCACTTCGACTTTCGCGACGTCTGCAAGGTGTTCGCCTTCATCGGCTTCACGCTGATGCTCGTGCAAGGCGGGATCGTCAGGCGGGTGTCGGGTCGGATCCCTGAGGGGACGATGGCCGCGCTGGGTGCCCTGCTCGAGATCGTCGGCTTCACGCTGCTCGTGTACGTCACCGATCACTACTCCCTGGCGACGTTCCTGGGCGCATTGGCCGTGATCGTGAGCGGGTTCGCTTGCATCACGCCTTCGCTCAACGCCTTGATCAGCCGACGCAGCGACCCGGCGCAGCAGGGCAGCGTGCTGGGGCTGGCCCAGAGCGTCAGCGCCCTGGCCCGCATCCTCGGGCCAATGACGGGTATTCCGCTGTTCAAGCTCGGGGCCTCGCTGCCGTTCTGGACCGCTTCCGGGCTGATGGCCGTAGGGCTGGTGCTGGTGCTCGTGGCCGCTCGCCGTGGGCACGACTTTGCCCCGGCCGCCGGCGCGCATTGACCTTGCCGCTAGCTGGTCAGGCCGACTAAAACGCTTGCATGGCATCTTTGGCCGAGCGGCAATACGATCGAATCCTGCTGATCAAGTCGTCCGCGATGGGCGACGTGATTCATGCTCTGCCGGTGCTCCGCAAGCTCCGCCGCCGTTGGCCCAGGGCCCAGATCGACTGGCTCGTCACGCCCGAAAACGCGCCGCTGGTGCGTCATCATCCCGACCTGTCGAACGTCGTGCTGTTCGATCGCAAGCGGTTCGGCAAGTTCGGTCGCAACTGGTCGGCCACGGTCGGGCTCGTTCGGCTGCTGAACGACTTGCGGCGTGCCCATTATGACCTGGTGCTCGACCTGCAAGCCCAGCTACGCTCGGCATTGTTCTGCCTGGCTAGCCGCGCGCCGGTGCGAATCGGATTCACGCAGACTCGCGAGCTGGCACCGCTGGCATATACGGTACGGGTGCCGGCCTTTGCCCCCGACGCCCACGCGGTCGAGCGCAATCTGGCGGCCTGCGACTTGCTCGCGCTCGATCGCGAACCACCCGACTTCACGCTCTTCGAGCCGCCCGAAGCCGAAGCCCGCGTGCAAGCACTGCTGGCAGCCGAGGGGGCAGCCAACCGACCGTTGGCCCTGCTCGCGCCAGGCACGCTCTGGGAGACGAAGCATTGGACGTCCGCCGGGTTTGCGGCTGTCGGCCGGCACTTGCACTCGGCCGGGATGAACGTGCTCGTCGTCGGCTCGTGGACCGATCGCGGTCGGGCTGCGGCGGTCGCACGCGATTGTCCCGGAGCCATCGACCTCTGCGGGCGTACGAATCTCGGCGAGCTGATGGTGCTCGTGCGGCGCTCGGCCATGTGCGTGACGAACGATTCGGGCACGATGCATCTGGCCGCGGCCCTGGATCGGCCGCTGGTCAGCTTGTTCGGGCCGACGAGCCCGCTGCGGACCGGGCCCTATCGCCGACCGGAGTCGGTCATGCGCCTGGAACTCGATTGCTCCCCCTGTTTCCTGCGACGCAAGCGAGCTTGCCCGCACGACCATCGTTGCCTCGAAACGCTCGACCCAGCGATGGTTATCGAGCGGATCGACGCGCTCTTGGCCGAGCAGCGTCCTGGATGTGTCACTGCGGCAATGCGGCCGTCGATTGTCGCGAGCTGAGCACTGGCTTGTTGTGTCGGCGGTAACGTTCGGCCTTGTGCATGACCTCGCGTAGCAGTCGCTTGGCCGGGGCGTCGAGTTGCTTCAGCCCGAAGTAGGCCTTCGCGCAGCGCAATTTATCCGTGCGCGAGAGGCATCGCAAATCGGCCGAGAACAGCAACTGAGCCAGGTCCTTGACCAGCCAACGGCGACGCGACGAACGGAGCAGCCTGGTGAAGTCGATCAGCGCCAGCTCGAAGCCATCGGCCGCCTGCTCGTCGAACCGCACGAAGAAATGGCACAGGTACAAGTCGCGGTGATAGAGGTTGGCCGCGTGCAGCCGACGCGCGATCTCGGCGATCCGGCGCGCCAGGGCTTTTCTTTGCGCACGAAGCTCTACGGTCGATGCCTGGGCGAGCAGTGGGGGCAATGCCAGGTGCAGCGGGACGAAGCCGGTCAACTCGCGTATCGCCAGGAAGCTGCGACACGTCGAATGCCGCCGATCGGCGCCGGCCGCCACCGGCTCGGGCACCGCAATGCCCAAGGCCGCGACACGCTCCATTTGGGCAAGCTCGAGCGGGCCCGGGAAGTGCCGCAGCCGACCGAACAGCCGCTGCACGAGCGGCAGCCGGCGATACTTCTTCACGTAGACAGGCGTTGGGCCGTCGGGGCCAGGGAACAGATACCGGCCCGTCGAGCGGCCTTGCTTCTCGTGAAAGTCGCCCGTCGGTTCGAGTTGCAGCATCGCCTCGAAAGCCGCGCCTGGATCGGCAGGCCAGGCGGCTCGAAAGGCGGGAGCGATCCAGAACATGGTGAAGCCGAGGAGTGATAAGTGATAAGTGATAAGTGATAAGTGATAAGTGATAAGTGATGAGTGATGAATGATGAATGATGAATGATGAATGAATCTCGAAGTTCTTCATTTATCACTTATCACTTATCATTTATCACTTCCCTCTCCCCATCCTCCCCCGCCGGGCGTTTCGATCGTCAGCACGTCGCCCGGCTCGGCGCGAAACTGCACGCAGTTGTCGAGTTGCTCCTCGACGCTCGAGCCGGCGCGGCGAAGCAAGTTGCGGCCCAAACTGCCGGGCAAGCCGCCAGCGAAGCCGTAGGGAGCGTAAGGACCGCGGCGCTGCGAGACGATCGAGACGTCGAGCGGGCGCAGGAACTCAAGCTGCCGCACAACCCCATCGCCGCCGCGATTGTGCCCCGCCCCGCCCGAGCCGCGGCGGATCGAGAAGCTCCGCACACGCACCGGATAACGCTGTTCGAGCACCTCGGGATCGGTGAGCCGGGTGTTGGTCATGTGCGTATGAACGGCGTCGGCTCCCGGAGCGGCTTGTGTGGCTCCGGCGCCGCCGCAGATCGTTTCGTAGTAGCCGAACGTCGCGTCGCCGAACAGCAGGTTGTTCATCGTCCCCTGGCTGGCCGCCGCCAAACCCAAAGCCCCGAGAACCACATCCACAACGCGTTGCGACGTCTCGACGTTGCCGCCGACCACGGCCGGGCTTGTCTCGGGCGAAGCTCCCTCAGGCGGCGCGAGCAGGCACTCGGGCACGATGATCTTCACCGGCGCGAGCACGCCCTGATTGAGTGGAATGTCCTCGGCCAACAAGGCTCGCAGGCAATACATCACGGCCGCCGTGACGATGGCCCGATTGGCGTTGAGGTTGCCGGGCAGCACGGGGCCCGTGCCCGTGAAGTCGATCGTGGCTTCGTCGCCGGTGACCGTGATGCAGACGCGGATCGGCGAGCCGTCGTCGAGGTGATCGACGAACTCGTGCCGACCGGGCGTGAGTCGCGCGAGGCTGGCCCGCATTTTCTGCTCGGCCGCTTGTTGGATGTGGCCCATATACGCCGAGACGACGGGCCAACCGTAGCGCTCGACGAGCCGGTCGAGGTCGCGAGCGCCTTGGCGGTTGGCGGCAACCTGCGCGGCCAGATCGGCCAGGTTGTCGGCCACGCTGCGCGTCGGGTAAGGGGCCGAAGTCAGCAATGTCGCCAGCTCGTCGAACCGCGATTGGCCAGCCGCCACGAGCCGGAAGTTGCGGATCAACACGCCCTCTTCGGCCAGCGTGCGCGAGAACGGGGGCATCGAGCCCGGACGGATGCCGCCGATCTCGGCATGATGGGCCCGGCTGGCCGTGAAGAACCGCAGCTCGCCTGAGGCCGGGTCGTGCACTGGCGTGACGACCGTGATGTCCGGTAAGTGCGAGCCCCCGCGGAACGGGTCGTTGGTCACGAACACGTCGCCAGGCGCGATCGCCCTGTTATCGGCCAAAACACGGCGGACCGTTTCGCCCATCGCCCCGAGATGCACGGGAATGTGCGGGGCATTGACGACCAGGTCGCCCGCGGCCGTGAACAGTGCGCAACTGAAGTCGAGCCGTTCCTTGACGTTCACGCTGGCGGCCGTGTTGCGGAGCGTGATGCCCATCTGCTCGGCGATCCCAGCGAATTGGCTGTTGAAGATCTCGAGCATCACCGGATCGGCCGCGGTCGAGAGCTGCTGCTGGTCGGCGGTCGAGTGGTCGGTTAGCAGCAACTCGCCGCCCGAGAGGACTTCAGCGTGCCAGCCGGGATCGATCACCGTCGTAGCCACCGCTTCGCAGACGACTGCCGGGCCGATCAGCGTGTCGCCGGGTTTGAGGGCCTGGCGGTCGAAGACCGGAGTGTCAAAAGGCTCGGCGTCGAAGTACACGGTTGCTGTGCGCGAAGCAACCGCCTGGCGCGGCAGGCATTTCTCGGAGTGTGATGGCGGCGCGTCGCTTCGTCCGATGACCTCGACCCGCGCCGCCACGATCTCGATCGGTCGGGCGTCGTGACGATAGCCGTAAAGCCGCTCGTGCGCCTCGGCATAGGCTTCGGCCCAACGGCCGTCGGCCGGCGTCTCGACGGTCAAGGCGGCATCGAGACCTTTATACCGCAGGTCGAGCAGCCGTCGCGCCGCGAGCCGCTCCGTGGGTACCCCTTCGGCAGCGACTTCGGCCTGGGCTTCGGCTTCGAGTCGGGCAAAGATCGGCGGCAGCTCGGCGAGTGTCGGTTCGTCGAGCGGCCGGTAGATGCCCGCGGCCCGATGGCGGGCGACTTCGGCCACGCTGATGCCGTAGGCGCTGAGGATGCCGGCATCGGGATGGAGCAGCACGCCGCGCATGCCCAGCTCGCGCGCGACGGCGCAAGCATGTTGTCCGGCCGCACCCCCGAAGGCCACGAGGACGTAATCGCGCGGGTCGGCCCCCTGGGCGATCGTGACCGAGCGGATGGCCTTGACCATGTTGGCATTGGCCACGCGCACCAGCCCGTCGGCCAGTTCGGCCGGTGTGTAGCGGCGGCCGGTCGCCTGGGCCACCTCGTCGGCGAGGGCGCGAAGCCGCTGCTCGACGGCAGCTTGGTCGAGCGGGAAGGGGAAGCGGTCAGCCAGGATCTTGCCAAGAAACAGGTTCAGATCGGTCACGGCCAGCGGACCGCCGCGGCCGTAGCAGGCCGGACCCGGATCGGCGCCGGCGCTATCGGGCCCGACGACGAGCTTGACCCCGTCGAAGGCGCAGATCGAGCCGCCGCCGGCCGCCACGGTTTCGATCGAGATCATCGGCGCGACGACGCGCACGCCGGCTTTCTCGGTCTCGTATTCGAGCTGCCAGCGGTCGTCGAAGCGGGCGACGTCGGTGCTCGTTCCGCCCATGTCGAAGCCGATCGCCTTGCGGAAGCCGGCCGCCTGGGCCACGCGCGAGAACCCGACCACGCCGCCAGCCGGACCCGAGAGAATGCTGTCCTTGCCGACGAACTCGCTGGCGCGGACGAGCCCGCCGGCCGAGGTCATGATCCGCAGCGAATTCGCTCCGAGCGCGGTTTGCAGTCGGGCGACGTACTCGCGCAGCACCGGGTTGAGATAGGCATCGACGACAGTCGTGTCGCCGCGCGACACGATCTTGACCAGCGGCGCGACCCGGCTGCTGATGCTGACTTCGCGAAAGCCCAACTCGCCAGCCACCTCGGCCACCAGCTCTTCGTGGGCGCCATTGCGCCAGGCGTGCAGCAGGCAGATGGCCAGCGACTCGATTCCCTGCGCGGCCAGCGGGGCCAGCGCCTGGCGGACTTGGGCGCGATCGGCAGCGAGCAGGATATTGCCGGCGGCGTCGACGCGCTCGTCGATCTCGACGACCGTCGTGGCCAGCGGCTCGCGCTTGCGAATCGACAGCTCGAAGAGTTTCGGCCTGTTTTGGTAGCCGATGTGCAAGATGTCGGCAAAGCCGCGCGTCGTGACGAGCGCCGTGCGAGCCCCGCGCCGCGTGAGCAGGGCGTTCGTGCCGCGTGTCGTTCCCAACCGCACGACGATCGGCGGGATTTCGTCGGCGAGCCGGAGCCCGAACAACTGGCGGATCGCCAGGATCGGAGCTTCTTCGGGAGAGAGCAGCTCGTAGGCCTGGCCTGGTTGCGGTGGGGCATCGAGCGGCCGGTCGAAGATAATCTCACCGGCGCGCGACGTAGCGATCTTTCGTTCGGCCAGCATCTGGCCCGCGGCATCGAGCAGCCGGAGCGTATAGCCTTGCCAGAAATCGTCGTGGTCGCCGGCGCGAGCCGCGTCGCAGAGTCGCGAGACGTCGGAGCCTGCACCGGCAGCGCCCTTGGTCACGCCGGAGCTGAGCAGCTTATGGCGCACGAGCGACCCGTCGGCGCGGCGAAGCACGCAGTCGGTGAACGTGCCGCCGACGTCGAGGGAGAGGAAATGATGAGTGCTGAGTGATGAGTGATGAATGACGAGAACTCGGTGAGCAACTATGACTTGACGGTGATGGGGACCGATTCGATGGCGGCGTGGCCACTTTTCCGCATCGGACGTGGCAGGGGTTGGGCGTGCCCGTGCTCGTCGATCGTGCGGCAGCGGAGAGTGTATTCGCCCGCCGCGAGGCCGGGAAGGAGTGCCGCCCAATGGACTTTCGCCAGTCGCAAGGGCCAGGTGCGCGGTCGGCCGCGGTCGTCGAACCCGAGCGTCTGGGGCGGGGGCTTGCCCTCGGGCAGGCTGCGCCAATCGGTTGGCGGGGAGAGAATGCGTGCGTCGCGCCAGGGCGCCTTCGTGAAGTACGGATCGTCCGCCGGGCGTGGAGCGTCCTTGGGCTCGATCGCGACCTGCACTTTCGTAAGACCGGAGATGCCGACTTGCGCGTAACCGGTGACGGCCAGCGGCTGGTCAGGCTTGAGTTGACGCGGGACCGAGAGCGTCGCGGCGAAGGTTTTCAGCGGGCTGTCGACGTCGTTGTTGCCGGAGGCGTAAGTGTCGTTGGCGTTGAACAGGTTGGTGAGCACGACGTGCGTCAGCCATTTGACGGACTTGAAGCCGTAGTGCTCGGGCACGACTATTCGCACCGGCCCGCCGCGCTTGCTCGACAGCCACTCGCCGTTCAGCTTGTAGCAGACGATCACTGGGGGCAGGTCGAAGGGGTCTTCGAGCACGCGGCCCAGCGGTAGCGAGCTGCGGAAGATCTGCTTCGGGTCGTCATTGTGGTAGCCGTAGTAGAAGACGCGGCGGACGTTCTCGCGCGGTTGGGTCAAGGCAACGATCTCGCGCAGCGGCACGCCCTCCCAGAGCCCCATGCCCAGCGGGCAGCCGATGTTGAGGCAGGTCATCACCTTGGCGAACCGCACGGCATGCTTCTCGCCCAGCGCAAGCAGGCCGGCGAAGTCGAGCGCCGTGCCTTCGGCCTGGCTGAGCGTCTTGCCGAGCCGGGCGGGGTTCTCGGGGTCGGAGATGACTTCCAGCCGCCAAGTGTCGCGCGTGAGGCCGACCTCGCGATGCTTCTCCTCAGAGAGCGTGTGCGGCACTGGCTTGCCACGCGAAACGTCGCGGAAGTCGTCAGCCGGCGTGAAGTAAGGTTCGAGCTGGGCGATCGCCTGGGCCAGCTCGGGGGGCACGTCATCCGCCGCTTGCGCCAGCGAACTACTGCTCCAAGCCGCGGCGCCAAGTGCGCCGAGCTTCAGGAAGTGGCGCCGGGCGAGCCGCCGATGTTCCCGCAACCAGGCGTCGAACCGCGGCGACATGACGATGTTCCCTGGCGCGGAGCGATGCTAATCTGCCTTGGCCGTGCGCTGATTCTGCGGGCCAAGGCAGAAGAGATGCGAAAAGGTGCGCAGGTACATTCGATCGCCGACGACGGCGGGCGTGCTGCGGCTGTCTTCGCCGAGGGCATTGCGCGCGACAAGGCGATAGTTCTCCGAAGCGTCGAGCACGACCACGGTTCCGTCATCGGCAATGCAGTACAGATGTTCGCCGGCGATGATCGGCGAGCCGGAATAGTTGCCGCCGACGCGCTCGCGCCACACGGCTTCGCCCGTCGCTGCTCGCAGGCAGCTCACGATTCCCTTGTCGCTCCAGAGGAAGAGCAGGGGGCCTTTGGCGATGAGCGTGGGTACGTACGGCGCCGCGTCGGTCACTTTGTAGGCGAGCTTGGGCTCGGGGCCCGGCTTGACGGCCATGACCCCGCCGCCGCCACCGCCCGATCCGCAGGAGCCGAAGATCAGCCCGCCAGCGACGATCGGCGAGCTGACGCTCCGCTTGTCGAAGACTTCGAGTTCCCAATCGGTTTTGCCCGTCACGGGGTCGATGGCGCTGATGCCGTGCGCCTGGCTGTTGAAGATCAGCTCGGGCTTGCCGCCGGTCGGTTGATAAACGCAGGGAGTCGAATAGGCCACGACGGCGCTGCGGCGCTCGGTGCGCCAGCGGTCCTGGCCGTCGCTGGCGTTGACGGCCGCCAGGAAGCTGACGCCGTCCTGGTCGTTGCCGAGGATGACGAGGTCTTCGTAGACGATCGGCGACGTGCCGCCGCTATGCTGACTGTCAAAGGGGCCCAGATCGCGGCGCCAGGCTTCTTTCCCTTGGTGGTCGAGAGCCAGCAGCGTGTATTCGCTGGGGGCCGTCCAAGCGACGTAGACATGATGCGCATCGACGGCCGGCGACGCCGAGGCGAAGCTGTTGCGCAGGTGCTTGGGATGCGCGGTCGAGGGATATCGCTTCTGCCACAGGATCTTGCCCGCGAGAGCATCGATGCACAGCACGATTCGCTCGGCCGACTCTTCGTCGGCGCTGGTCAAGAACAGCTTGTCGCCCCAGAGCACCGGGGACGAATGGCCGACGCCGGGCAGCTCGAGCTTCCAGGCATAGTCACTGGCGGTCCATTCGGTGGGGATCTTGTCGCTGGGGGCTAGACCAGTGCCGTTGGGCCCGCGGAAGCGAGTCCATTCCTGGGCGCGAGCGGGCGCAGACGAAAAGCAACAGACCAATGAGATTGCCGTGACGACGAGCGGCCGACGATGGGCGAAACGCATGGCGCGAGGTTCTCTCGGATAGGCACGAGCGGCGGGAGTGCGCTCGGCGCCGGACCGCCAACCGGCCGCCGAAATCGCTCGCTTCATGCTAACGGATCGGCGAAACGGGTGCCAGGAAATCGCCGCCGCCGAGTTCCGGGCGGTGCCGAGCCGTTTCGCAGGGGTCAAAAAGCCACAACTCCTCTCTCAGCAACGAATCAAGGCCGTTCCCAGACCGTGAGAAACTGCGGGCTTTCGTTGTTCTTGATGCCGACTTTGGTGACTTCGCTCCCCTTTTCGGCCGCGGCGGCGAAGGCCTTGGCGTCGTGGAACTCGGCGAAGTCGATGCCGCTCGAACGGTCCCCTTCGATGACCCAGACGGTGTACAGCACGCTCAGCGCACTGCCGCCGGCTTTGGCCTTCTTCGGCTGTTGCGCGTGCGACTCGTTTGTCAGCCACTCCCGGGCTTGCCGCAAGGCTTCGTCGCGGCTCGAAGCGGGCGTCGCCGAGACGAGCCGCGAGCACGATTGGCGCGACAGATCGGCCAGATCGCGGGTTCCACTGCTGCACCGGGCGACGTAGGTCGGCTTGTCCGGGGCGTCGGTGGAGACGATCTCGTCGATCTCGACGCGAAAATATTGGCCACGATGATTCAGGATTTCCGACATGCAAACCCTCCCGCTCGATTTCGGTTGTGTACCCCGTGTTCGATCATTCTCGCCGCTGGATCGCGAACTCCTCGATCTTACGATAGAGCGTGGCTCGCCCGATGCCCAGTAGCCGGGCCGATTCGGGGATGTTGTCGCCGGTGCGTTTGAGCGCCTCGATGATCAACTTCCGCTCCCAGTCTTCGATCTTCAGGCTCGTGGCTTCGGCCGTGCCCGCGTCGCGCAGGCCCAAGTCGCCCGGCTGGATCCGGTCGCCCGCGGCCAGCACGACGGCACTGTCCATGACGTTGCGCAACTGGCGGACGTTGCCCGGCCAGGAGTAGCCGAGCATTTTCTCGCGTGCCTCGGGCGAGAGATCGAGGGTCGGTCGCCCGTGTTGCCGCGTGAAGTGTTGTAGGAAGTAATCGACGAGCCGGGCGATGTCGGCGCCACGCTGCCGCAGCGGCGGCGCGATCAGTTCGAAGACGTTCAGCCGATAGTAAAGGTCTTCGCGAAACGTCTTTTCGCGCACCTGGGCGAGCAGATCCCGGTTCGTCGCCGCGACGACGCGGGCATCGACTTTGATCTCGTGCGTGCCGCCGACGGCCAGGAACGAATGCCCCTCGAGCACGCGCAGCAGCTTCGATTGAGCTTGGAGTCCAAGCTCGCCGATTTCGTCGAGAAACAGCGTGCCCAGATCGGCCTGCTGGAAGTAGCCGACGTGATCGCGATCGGCCCCGGTGAACGATCCGGCCTTATGGCCGAAGAGCTGACTGTCGACGAGTTCCGAGGGAATCGCCGCGCAGTTGACGGCCAGCATCGGGCGGTCGGCGCGGGGGCTGGCGCGATGCAAGGCTCGGGCGATCAGCTCCTTGCCGGTGCCGCTTTCGCCGCGCACCAGCACGCAGCCGCTGGTGCGGCCCAGGCGGCCGATCTTCTGCTTTAGCTCCATCATCACGGGCGAATCGCCGATCAGCTCGTCGTAGCCAGGAGAGTTTTCCTTGAGCCGGCTGAAGTCGGTTTGCAGGCTCACTTCCTTGAGCGCCCGCACGAGTCCGACGGCGGCGATGTTGGCCACGCTGATGGCGAAGTCGAACTGCGATTGGCGAAAACGGCCTCGGTCGAGGTAGACATGGATCGCGCCCAGGACCTTGCCATCGCCCACCAGGGGAACGCACAGCGCGTCGGCGAAGTGTTCGAGCTGACGATTGGCGCGGGCGTCGCCTTGCTGACTGGCGATCCACACGGCCCGCTTCTGCTCGATCACCAGTCGCGTCAGGGCTTCGTTGAGTGTCACGACTTCGGTGGCGGCTTCGGGCAAGATCAGCTTGGGCTTGAGCCGGCCGTCGTCGTCGAGCCACAGGAAGCCGACGACCGAGGCCTTGGTGCGGACGTGCAGTAGCTCGAGCGCCTGGGGCAGTAGCGCGTTGGGGTCGGTGCAGCCCAGCAGCTTGATGCTCAACTGATAGAGCAACAGCAGGTCGCGGGAATGTTCCGAGTTGCGCAGCGCGCTGGTGGCGAAGAACTTCGAATCCAGCATGCCGACCGAAGCGTCCTTGACGACGGTCTGGGTGACATTCAGGTCGCTGGCCGGTCCGGTGGGCGGTGGAGCTTCGCTTTGGTGGAAGCAGAATTCACTGGAGCCGATGCGGAGATAGTGTCCATCGCTGAGCGCCGCCTCGTCGATCTTCTGACCGTTGACGAACGTGCCATTGCGACTGCTGGCGTCGCGGACCTGCCAGACGCTCCCTTGCCGGCGGATCACAGCATGGACGCGCGAGCAGAGCGGATCGGTCAGCATCACGGCGCATTCGGTGCCGCGGCCCAACCGATTGTCCGCTGCGGCGTCGAGCAGGAAGTTGCTGCCGACGCGAACTCCAGAGGTCATCGTGAGATAGGAATACACAGTTGCCGGTCTTCTAGTGCGGTGACCCTACGCCGCGAGCCCGCCGGGCGCGGCGGCGCTGCGTGAGTTCATTGTTCCCTAAGGCGGAAGAGGGCGAGTCTGCTCGTTCCAAGCTTGGGCATGCGACATGCGTGCCCGCGCCGAATGCCGGACAGGCGGGCCGCCCCCTGGCCCCCCGTGTGCCGGCTGCCGTCAGTATAAACCAGGGCGGGGAGTCGAACACCCGGTTGTTCGTGGCTTTACGGAGGCGACGAGCCGCCGTAGAGAACGAGTTGTCCCGATCCGGTATCGCATTTTGCGCAATCGGGATGTTCCGGAAAGTCTGCCTCCCGTAGAATCGCGGTGATTCCCGTCAACTTGGTTCGCCAGCCGTTACATGACACCTCGGCCCCCGATCTTTGACCGTGAGTTCGGCCTTCTGGTCGTGGGCCACGGTACTCACCACGCCCGGGGCCAGCGCGAGTTCGAGACCCTGGTCGCGCGCTTGGGTGACGAATTGTCCGGACTGGTGATCGAAGCGGGATTCATCGAGTTGATGCGGCCGACGATCGGGGAAGCGGTCGATCGGCTCGTCGAGCGTGGGGCCCGGCGGATTCGAGCGCTGCCGCTGTTGCTGTTCGCGGCCGGGCACGCTCAGCACGATATTCCTGCCGCGCTGCGGCAAGCCGGCGAGCGTCATCCCGGCCTGGAAATCGAGCAGGCCGACGTCTTGGGTTGCCATCCGGCGCTGGTCGAGCTTGCGGTGCGCCGGGCGGCCGAAGTCTTGCCGGCGGGCGATCCGCGGTGGGCCGAGACGCTACTGCTGATGGTCGGACGTGGCAGCCACGAAGCAACAGCCACGGCCGAAATGGGACGTTTCGCTCGGTTGCGCTCCGCGGCCCAGCAGGCGGCGTGGGGCACAGCTCCCGGTGCCGTCGAGACGTGTTTTTTGGCAATGGCCGAGCCGCGGTTGGCCGAGGCCGTGCGGTCGGCGGCCGTTGGGCCCTGGCGGCGGATCATGGTTCAGCCGCACTTGCTGTTCGCCGGCGAACTGCTGGAGACGGTTCGAGCGCAGGTTGCCGAAGCGCAGACGGCCTGGCCCGCCAAACTATGGATGGTCGCGGATCACTTGGGGCCTGATTCCCTGGTGGTCGAGGCGGCGGTTTCGCGCGCCGGCCTGCAACTGGAGTCGCAGGACGGGGCGCTGTGCGGACTACAAACGACCGGCGGAGTGCTGGGGACGGAGCGCTCCGGGGCGACAGGCTCTGTGGCGACCGGCTCTGTGCCGACAGCGACAGTGAGTGATCTTGCATCTGGGGCCGCGAACAGGTAGCATCCCCAATACTTTAAGTCTTTTTCAGCTCTGAGTTTATGTATCAGGCACGGCCCGCTTGGGCGGAGGGATTCCCGAAATGAAGCGATCGTGGTGCGATATGCGTCGCTGGGGCACGTTGGCTGTGATCGGCTTGGCGCTGGCGGCCGTGGTCTGGTTGCCCGACCGTCCGGTGTCCAGTGCCGAGCTGGAGGGGCCCACGGCTGGAGACCGCCGTGTGACCCGGATGGTCACTGACTTGCTCCGTAGCGAACACCTCTCGCGCCATCCGCTCGACACCGAAATCGGCCAGCGGACGCTGACGTTGTTTCTCAAGACGCTCGACCCGGGCAAAATGTACTTCACCCAGCAGGATGTCGAGTTCTTTCTGGCCAAGCGGGACCAGTTCGTCCATGACATCAGCCGTGGCGACATCACGCTCGGATACCAGATGTTTCGCACGTTCCTGGCTCGCATCGATCAGCGGGTCAAGCTGGTCGATGAGTTGCTGGCCGGGCCGTTCGACTTCGCAATCGACGAAGACATGGTCTCGGATCCGGATGTCGCCAAGTACCCCCGCGACGACCAGGAAGCGCGCGACCTGTGGCGCAAGCGGCTGAAGTACGATCTGCTCGTGCAGATGGCCGACAAGAAGTTCGGCGACAACAAGAAGAAGGGGGCCGACAAGGCGCAGCCCGCCAAGCCGCCGGAAGATCCGAAAGTCAAGCTGGCCCGCCGCTACCACAGTTTCGCCAAGCGGATGCACCAGACCGACCACGACGAGCTGTTGGAGATGTTCCTGACGTCGCTGACGACCAGCTACGACCCGCACTCGACGTACATGTCGCCCAGCACGCTGGAGAACTTCGATATCCAGATGAAGCTCGAGCTGGACGGGATCGGTGCCCAGTTGCAGTTCGACGACGGCTTCACGGTCGTCAACAAGATCATTCCGGGCGGCGCCGCCGACAAGGACGGCCGTCTCAAGGCCGAGGACAAGGTCACCGGCGTGGGCCAAGGCCCCGACGGCGAAATCGAAGACGTCGTCGACATGAAGCTGCAGGACGTCGTGCAGCGGATCCGCGGTAAGCGGGGTACCATCGTCCGGCTGGAAGTCGTTCCGGTCAGCGGCGGCGAAAAGAAGATCTACAACATCACCCGGGCTCAGATCGAGCTGACCGACAGCGAAGCCCGCAGCGAGATCATCGAGCAGAAACGGAACGGCCAGACGTTCAAGATCGGCGTGATCGACCTGCCGAGCTTCTACATGGACATGGAGGGGGCACGCCGTGGCAAGCCCGACTTCCGCAGCACGACCCGCGACATGGGCCGGTTGCTCGACGAATTCCGCGAGAAGCACGTCGACGCGGTGGTGCTCGATTTGCGCCGCAACGGCGGTGGCTCGCTGACCGAGGCGATCAACCTGACCGGCCTGTTCGTCGACGAAGGTCCGATCGTCCAGGTGAAGGACAAGAACGGCAAGAAAACCGTCTACAACGACCCCGATCAGGGCACCAAGTGGGATGGCCCGCTGGTCGTCATCACGAGCAAGTTCAGCGCCAGCGCCAGCGAGATCTTCGCCGGCGCAATTCAGGATTACCATCGTGGGCTGATCGTCGGCGATCGCTCGACCCACGGTAAGGGAACGGTCCAGAGTCTGCTCGATTTGGGGCAGCAATTGTTTCAGCTTCCCAACGCCCCGCCGCTGGGAGCGCTCAAGATCACCATGCAGCAGTTCTACCGCCCCAACGGCGACAGCACCCAGAACCGCGGTGTGCGGGCTGACATCCCCCTGCCGGCGCTGACCGCGGAACTGGACGTCGGCGAGGCTGATCTGGATTACGCCCTGCCGTTCGACAAGATCGACCCGGCTCCCTTCCAGCGGCTGAACATGGTTGAGCGGGCTCGCGTCGAGCAACTCGCCGCGGCTTCGGCTCAGCGCCAGAAGAGCTCGAACGACTTCCACAAGGTTGCGTTGGAGATCGATCGGTATCACGAGCTGAAGGCTCGCAAGACGATGCCGCTCAACGAAGCGAAGTTCATGGCCGAGCGCGAGAAGCTCAACATCGACAAGAAGGAAGAGGAAGAGCACGAACAGGCCAATGATCCGCACCGGCCCATATTCGAGCGGAACTTCTACTCCAACGAAGTGCTGGAGATCACGCTCGACTACCTGAGCCAGTTCCGCCTGGCGGCCAACAACTGACGAACAGGGTAGGGCAGGCTCCTGCCTGCCTTCCTATTCGGCCATGATGGCGTCATGTCGCCCCATCGCGTCTGATGTTCCTTCTCCGTCGGAATGCGGGAGATGCGTTCATCGGAGTCCTGCCACAATCGCTGAGAAGACTTAGCATCGCGAACACAAAAGTGACGGACGCCGGCATGAAAATGCTCTCGCCGCGTGCTCCAGTACTGCATTGTCTTAAGGGCGTAACTCGCATCCCGCTATGCCGCAAGTTGGCCATACAACGCGGCTTGCTCGGTTTCAATGTGGTAGTTGACGTACTCCTCCCACCGGCCGTTGAGATAGTGCGCGCGGAGGTAAAGCATCGCTTGGGCACCTGATACCGTCCAACGCATGCCGGTCTGTTCCATGCGATCCTTGACCAGATGCCGGCAGGCACCTTCGGCCACGCCACTACCAATCGGATAGCCGGCAGCCAAGTACTCGTCGTAACGCATGTGCTGACGGTTGTTCTCGTAATAGCCGATCACCGTCGTCATGGTCCGACGTTTCTCACCAGCCAGCCCATCTCGTAGCCGCTTCAGACCGCCGATCACCCAACCGACCTTTCCCTCCAGCAGCATCTGCAGGCGATGCGTGACGAATTGCTCTGCCGACCTGCTCTTTTCCGGATGCAGGCAATACGCTGCCTGCCACAAGCGTTCCAGCACGTGAAACAGATCCAAGACGCCCACGGCTCGCGGCAACCACTCGCCCGCCACGGCCCACAATGCCGCCTCGCCATCCATCAGGCAGACCAGCGTTTTGCGGCGCTGCGGATCGCGCTGGTGACAGGCCACGGCCATCTCGACGAACAACCGCTGGCGGCCCGAGCAAGCTTCGCCTTCCAGGACGCGCGTCATCTCTGCCCAAACCTGTTTATGCTGCGGCGAAGGGCGGTTGGTCGCACTCTCTTTCCGCGCCAGTTCATCGACCACGTCAGCGGCGGTCCGGCGAAAGCGCTCGACCGTGTACACCGCACCGACATAGGCCATTTGTTTCTTGTTCGCCTTCTCTCCCTTGCCGCGGCGCGGGCCGCTACGAACTCGCTCGGCCAAGGGACGCCGCATCGGGACTCCCTTGCCATCCGCCGTGGCCACCAACAGTTCCGCCTCTTCATCGGCTGGCGGAACGCACCGCCCGACGAACGATTCGGCATGTTCCGCCATACGCCGGCTGATCTGCTCGGCGGCTCGTTCGCTGGGAGCCACGCCCAGCAACTGACGCAGGTCGGCGACTGCTTCGTGAAACGACTCTTTCACGCACAGCCGCTCGAGCCAGTCCTCGAGCACGAAGGCCTCCAGTAACGTCCGCCCCAGCTCCAGCAATTGGCTGAACAACTCACGTTCCGCTTGGTCGATCCGCTGGCCGCGATCGGCGGCCTGCTTGACGAACGCTTCGAGCTTCGACAATTGGGACTGCGCCTTGAGAAAAGCCTGTTCTTGCGTCATCATCATGGCTGGGCCTCCTCGGGAAAAACGGTTTGCCATCAACTACCGTTCTACCTGCCGAGGCCCGCTTCTTCAGCTTCCTGC
>Ga0181519_10001274_pt1 | contig 22171 bp, 29 predicted proteins | sample PEATcosm2014_Bin_26_FD_121102 | JGI IMG/M metagenome (GOLD analysis project Ga0181519, IMG submission 121102) | Peatland microbial communities from MTU Mesocosm Facility, Houghton, MI, USA - PEATcosm2014_Bin02_10_metaG | ecosystem: Environmental > Terrestrial > Soil > Wetlands > Peat | place...
GGCATCTGGCTGATCTTCTCGTCGGCAAAAGCGGCGCCCGCGACGAGCACAGCGAACAGTAATAGGATCCGCTTGAACATGGATCACCCCGACAGTAGTAAAGCCCTCAAGGGCGCGTAACGTGAAGCATCGAGCGCAGCATCCTTCTCGGTGCACTGCGCCGCCGCACCGGCCCAGTCACCGGCCGCGGCGCACGCAATCATTTTCGGGTAGCCGAGCAGATCGTGGATGCCGCCGTTGTAGGCGATGTCGAGGAATACCGACGCTCTGACACCGCCTGCCTGCGCGTACCAGGCGTATTGGTTCAAGGTCGCGTCCAGTTGCTCGAGCAGGTATTGCTCCATCACCGCAAACAGCCCGCTCGAACCGCATGCCATCAGATTGAACCCGCGGCCCCAGGTCAGGTTGCCGACGGGCGCGGTGACGTTCTTGCCGGTGGCATCGTCATACGGCAGCACCCGCTCACCCTCCTCGGTCGTCAGGCGGTTCATCAGGATGGAGACGGCTGGGCTCACAGCCAAAGCACCGTCACATCGGCAGCGCCCACAATAACAATCGTCAACCCCTGCTTCAACTGGATCGGCTGCTCGAGCTCGCCCGTTGTCGCACCGAAGACGGCGACGACCGGATAGGCAGAACTTGGCCCGTCGTACACAGTGACGGAGGTTCCCGCCGTGTTGATGTAAAGGCCGCCCAAAATGCCCACGTTGCCGGGCGATGTGGAGGATCCCTGAGTTGCGCCGATCCCGCCGAGTATCGTCGTGGTCCCTGCGCCAGAGAGATGCGTGTAGTTGTACCCGCCGGTTACTGGGTTACCCATTTACTTGTCCGTCCGCGGTGGGCCGAGCCGGCGCTTCGTGCCGACCGGGACTGGCATACCCACGACCATCGCGGTATCGAGCGACGGGCCATCCGAATGAGCGCACTGCCCAGAGGGTTTCACGACCGGCGATGGGTCCGGCCGGTAATTGTGCTGGCCGTACTGCTGGGACGTCGAAGGGCCGGTTCCCTGCGAGAGTTGATCGACCCGCATGGGGCGAGGAACGTCGAACGTCTCCATGCCGAGCGGATCGCTGCGCCCGATCAGTTCGTCGAATTTGTGCGTCATCCGGACGCCGCGGGCGAAAATATCGCGCTGAATTTTCATAATCACCTCACCTGTCCATTTGATCGGGATCGAACGTCTCGTCCTTGTCGAGAATACCGTGCTTGACCTTCTCCCACGCAATCGCCGCCGTGATCACCTTGACGACCACATCGGTCGGCTCCGGTTTGTCGGAGTCGTTCGCTCGCGCCAGCAGTTTCTTGATGGCGAGGTCGATGTCCTTGTTCGGCGATTCGATTTTGTCGGTCACTGCGCAACTCCTAGTTCATCGGCTGGCGCCTGCATCTGCTGCGGACCCATTGCACCTATCCCAAGCCCGGCTGCCACGCCGGGCGCCGCCTTCACATCACCCATCAGGAACGGCTGCAGGGCTTTCAACCCGATCTTACTATAAAGGGCTGGGATGGACGCTGCACCGAGCATCAGCATCGGATGCCCATAGAAGGCCGCAGCGCCTCCTCCAGTGAGCAATTCCATCGTCGCAATACCAGCTGGCGTTCCTGAATCTGGTTCCGTCCCTGCGAGTACTTTGCGCCCCGACCGAGCGAGATCCTGCTGCAGCGCCTTTCCGCGAGCGAACTTGCGCTTGCCCTTAGAGCGGTCATGGGCGCGCACGGCTCCTGTGTACTGATTCGGCGTCGCAACGCCTTCCTTGGCGCCTACGCGACTCGCCGCCGTCTGCGCGATTGAGAACTTGGCGTACCCTTGCCGGATTTTCTCGTACTGGGCGGCGTACTGCGGGTTATCGCGCAGCAGCGCCTTGTCGATCGCCTCACGGGCGGCGATGAGTGAAAGTGCTGCCCGACGGTCAGCGGGAACTTTCGAGGTCATGCGCGCATCGATCTCGTTGCGCAGGTTTTCGTGCACTTCCTGGATCACCTTGCCCGAGACGGGCTTCATGACGGCGGGAGTCGTCGAGGTGACCGCGGGGAGCGCCTTGCGCTCTCCTTGAGGTTTCCAGTTCTGGCGGGTCGCCGTCGTGGTGGTCGATACCGCTGGGGTTTCTTCAAACTTCGCGGTGATTTCTCGATCGATGACCTGCGCGACCTCCTGCGCCTGAGCCGCCGGTAAGTTCTTCATGACCATCGCCTTCAGATCAGACAAATCCCCCGCAAGGCTCCCGGCGCCCGATCCCAGTTGCACAGTCATTTTCGGCAGGATCGCATCGTAGGCGTTCGTGAACTCGTTCGCCGCGTGATCTATAGCCTCGTGTCCTTTCAAATCGCCAGGAAGCGTCTTGCCGATGTCGGTCAAGGCATCGTTCACGGTTGCCTTCGAGAAGTCCTCGACACTTCGCCCCCGAGCGTGCTTGATGATGGGACCGAGAATCGGGAGTTTTGCGATTTGCTGCTCGAACGAATTGATGCCGCCGCCCTTGATCTGCCCCGGCGTCATGGTCACGCCTTTGTCAGCGAGCATGCGGACCGCAGGATCAACTGCCTTCGGCTTGAGAAGTCCCGGCGCTTCTGCTGCGCGAGCGGCGCCTTTGCCGCCGAGAAGTTGCATGCCGCCCTGCGCTGCGGTTTCGGCACCAGCCTTGATGAGCGGTGAGAACTCGCCGCTCGGTTTCGTGCCGGCGCCGCCCCAGCGAGGACGCTGCATGGCATGCGTACCAGGCTTGTCCTGCGCGATAGACGGGATTATTTCGCCGGGAAGTCCCAGCACACTCATCGCGTTCTTGCCGCCTTCGGTGCGCGGTTGATACGAGGCGCCTTGGATCTTGTTTGTGGCTTCTGCAGCCGTCAAATCGGTCATCCCGAGTTCATTGGCGGCGCCAACACCAAGGCCCGCAAGGCCCGCGATTGGTTGCAGCAAGGCGCTACTGCCCATCGCCATCGTGGGTTCAAAAGCGGCACCGATCAGATCCTTCACTCCCGGCATCGAAGATTGAGCATTTGCTATATCTTCGTTTCCTTTTTGGGGCGGGGCAGCGGATTTTGCCTGAAATGCCTTCAGGCGCGCAGCGAGTGCTGGATCGAGTTTGTCCGGCATCTGCACCACGGTCCCGTCAGGCATGGCAACGGCGGTCACGTCAGAACCCCTGCGACTTCAGATACTCATCGAGCGGAATCGCGCCGCTTGGATGAGATAATGGCTGTCCTGGCACCGGCAGCGTCGGTCCTTGATGTTCGACGTGCGCGCGGGACTCTTGCACCTGTTTCTGCAGGTATTCCTTGTTCGAGTTGACTTCGAGGTTCATCGCCTTGAACGTGCCAAGAAGGTTCGCAAGGTTCATGTTGGGATCGAAAATGCCGTCCGCCCACTGCTGCGCGCTTGCGTGCAACTGCGCGTTCGAGCCAGGCATCGTCACCGCTTCGATGTATTGACGTCCCAAGGAACCCATCAGCGTCTGCAGTTCCGATACATCCTCGCTGCCAAACTCCTTGGCGATCTTGTTGAAGGTCGCATTGACGGTCGTCATGCCGGCGCCATTGACCTTGGTAACCAGCCGCTGCGCCTCTCCCTCGAGCTTCTGCATCGATCCGGTAAGGCGTTCGGTCGCCATCATGCGATTCGTCGCCTGTGTCTGCGCTGTTTTCTGCACCATGAGATCGAGTTGATTCTCGTTGAGCGTTCTGGGGTCAATCCCGCGTGCCCGGAAGTCAGCCCCAATCCGGTTGAAGGCATCAGACGCCTCTTTGGCACCGAATCGGCTCATGAGCATCTGCAGGGCCTTGAAATTACCGCCCTCAACCATCTGATCGCGCATCCACTGGCCGTTCTCGTCCAGATCGCCGCTGGCTCCCTGCATTCTCCTATCGTCGCGCTTGAACATCGCGTCGAGCCCCGCACGCTGTCTCGCATCCTGATCAGCGAGCCGCGCAAGTGTCTGATCCATCGTTTCGACGCGCTTCCAGATGCCGTCGATGGATTTTTGTTCGGCTTCCATGCGAACATCGTCGCGACCGTACTTGGCTGCGGCGATTTTGATCTGCGTGAGCATGTCGTTGATGGTCAGGCGCTTGTTCTGCAGAATATCGGCGAATTCCTTCTGCTGGGCCTCGGATTTCGCCTGTGCCTCCTTGAACTGGGTCTGGTAGTCCTGGTATCGACGCTGCGCAGCGTCAACATTGCCGTCGTAATAGCCCTTTAGAGCCCCGTTCAGGCTGGATGAGGCTCCCATCCAGTTACCCTTCGAGGCAATGCCACCGATGAGCGCCATGCCGACGAGTCCGAGCGACAATTTCGAGTATTCGCCTGAATCGATCAGCGGCTGCGGCTTGAATGTTGGCAGATCCGCTTTGGGAGGGGATTTCACGTCCGCAAGGGCGCTGATTTCCTTGTTGACCCCGGCCTCCATCGGTTCAAGCACCTTCTCCCGCTCGGCGCCAGATGCCGCGCGCTCCGCATCGAGTGCGGCCTGCCGAGAGCCGGCTGTTTGCACGTCCGCCGTGCGATCAGCAGACAGTTGATCCGCTGGCGTGCTCATCCCGGCACCCCCGCCCCCGGCAGCCTTACCGTCCCGCCCGACTGCAACAAGAGTGCCATCTCGGCAGTCTGAGCGGCCAGCTGCTGCGCCTGCTCCTGCTGCTGCAGTTGCGTCTGGCCGATCGCTGCGAGCGTCGCATCACCGCCGGAGAGCTCGGAGATCGCATTATTGACGTTCTGCTGCTGCGCCTGGGCATAGAGTTGCTGACGCTGCACGTTCGCATTTTGGGTCATCTGCGCGATTTGCTGCTGCACGATGCCGGAGTTCTGGTTGCCCTCACCGGAGTTCGCCGCAGCCTGCATGATCGCTTCGGTCTGCTGCTTGATCTGCTGGTCGATGGTCGCATCGATCGAGGCTTTTTGCGATGCCCATTCCGGCGTTGCCGTGCCGCCCGACTGGATCACGGGCAGAGCCGCAGCCGATGCAGTCGCCGCGTTCGTGTTCGCGCTTTGCAGCGCGCCGGGCAGTTTCGGCTGGGTCAGTGCGTTCTTCAGTGAGATGCCGAGGAGCCCCGCCGTCGCGGCGTTCTTCGGGTTCGAGAGCCAGGAACCGGCCTCGCTCAACATTCCCGGCGTATTCGTCCCACCCGGCGCCGAGGCCGGCGTGATGGGGGATAACTGCTGATCGAGCCCGGGATCCATCGGACTCCAGTTCATCGGATCGGTCGGGTCGAGCGTTCCAGAGAGCGCATCGGCGCCCGTCATACCGCCCGGGATCGGTGCTGCGTCGGAACTGATGCCCATCAGGGTCTGGAAGTCCGAGGATAGCGGTTGAATGTCCCCTTCAGCAGTTGCCGGGAGAAAACTGCTCGAGTCGGCGATGGCCGCGGGCGCTGCGCCACCGGGAACCCCAGAATCGGTTCCACCGCCAGGACTTGAGAGAGCGGAACCAGCGCCTGCGCCGAGCAGTGCTGCGGGGAGCGCCCCGCCGCCGCCAGCCCCTGCTCCAGCCGCTGCTGGCGCTTGGCCGGTGACTGTCACTGGCGGTAGATCCGCTGTCGCCGCGCCAGCCCCGCCGAGCCCAGCGGCGCCAGCCCCAAGGGCCGCATCCGAGAGTGCCCCCGTGCCAAGCCCTGCCGCGGTGCCGCCGGCGACATCGGCAAGCCCAGCCGCCCCGATGTCCCCAAGGGAGGCGGTTGCCGCGGTATCGAGGGCCGCGGTGCCCGCCGCCGTACCCGCAACGTCCGCCAATCCTGCGTCGGCGAGCCCCGCTGCCGCCGCATCGCCGCCGAAGAAGCCGCCCAACGCATCGCCAATCGCGCCGACTGTGAAGCCCATTAGAGCACCTTCCCCATCATGATTTCATCGACCTTGTAGCCCTTCGCCTCAAGGATCCGCTGCAGCCCGTTGACGAGCTTCACATGCCAGGTAATCTTCACAACGCCCATCTCGCGCATCACCCGCTCGGACTCGGCGATCAACCGACTCCCGGCCGAGCCGCGACGGTACTCCGGATCGAGGTACAGAACGTCATTCATGCCGACGAGAGTACCCTTGTAATGGGGACTTCGCACCAAAAAGAAGATCGAGTAGCCGATCAGGCGTTTGTCGTCCCGGGCGGTCAAAATGACGATTTTGCCCTCTGAATCGAGTTTTTTGTACGCCTCGAAGTTCACATCGAGTGGTATCCGATCCTTGTCGTTGGCGATTTCCTGCCAGTGCCAGTTCAAAAGCGGCACAAACTCGCGCGCAAGCACGTCGCTGTAGCGTTCCTGGTTGATGGTAATGCTCATGTCAGTCCCAAGGAGCTATATTCAAAATCGTGCATTTCCATGTGAACATACATCCAGTCGTAAAATTGCTCCTCAGAGGAGAAGTCCACCACGGACAGATCCGGCGCAACCGTGGGGTTCTGCCCGAGAAGCGAATACGTCTGGGTGTGCATGTAGGCGTGGAAATTGAGCCAGTCCCGAAGCGCCGCCGGCGTCCCGCTGCCGGGGTCAGAGTTCATCGACTTTATCCACTCCTCCTCGGCAGATGGGGATTCGAGGCCGAAGGTCGATACCGTGACGCCGTATTTCGCGGTGAGCGCGTTCGCCGTCTCGAGATGCACGAATTCGTGAGCGAGGATGAACGCCCGGATTGCTTGCTCGTCCTTGAACTCGGCGCTCGCAAAGAGGTCGATGTTCATTGCATCATGTCCCGCTCGGCCTTGCCACGCAGCGCGAGCATGCGAATCTGCGTCATGTCGGTCGAACCAGTCACCGTAAGCCCCAGATATTGACTGCCACCTTCGTTCGATACGGTCACCTCGAGGGAATATCCCGCACTCGGCACGGAGAGTGCCTGACCAGGCGCTGAAGCGAGCTCGGTATCGACATTGATGGTGATGCCTGTCGAGCCAATGAGTCCCACCCATTGCCCCGCGATTGCCGCATTGATGGACTGCTTCTCATGAGTCGGCGAGCCGCCGTCCCAGAGTTTCGTCGTGATCAGCCAGTTGCCCAGCGCCGCAGTCGGAGCGAACGCCTCGTAGAACGAATTTCCGGCCCAGAACCCGGCGGTCGATGCTCCCGAGAGCGATACCGAAATCATCGCCTGCATCGAAAGATTAGACTGCGATGCGACCCACCAGCGGTTGCGAAAGTACAGCGCGATCAGCGATCGCGTGCCGCCTATCAACGTGAATACGTCGTTGAACGTGAACATGAACGCCGCACACAATTCTCCTTGGATCAGAACTTGACCGCCATAGACCAGCGGAAAATTCGCGCCGGAGGAGACAATCTGCTGCACGAGAGCGGATATTTTATCGGAAATTCTCTGCGGAGTCGCCCCTGCGAGCAGGTAGAACCCGCTCTTGTGATAGAAGATCAGGGCGCGATAGTAACCGAACACTGAAGTCGGTACGCTCGTGCCGATCGATGTCGTGACATTGATTCTCGAGAATGCCGTCACGCCGCCGCTCACGGTCACGTTCGAGAGCGCATCGATGGAGGTGTCTCCGAAGATGTACAGATAGTTGTTCGCGGAGAACAACGCCGTGATGTTGTTGTGCAGGTACGCATCATTGATGGTGAACGATCCGCCCACCCCGCCGAACGAGTAATACGAGTTGATGTCGGTGAAGTACACCGTCCGGCTGCTCGCAATCCACACCCTGCCCGCATAGGTTGCTATCGCGGTGCCGCCGATCACCCCGCTTGAGGTGATGTCCATTTGCGTGACTTTGTGGCTTGCGCTGTTCTCATCGAATGCGAGGAATGAGGTCGGATACCCGTTACCGCGCGTGAGGATGTTCACGCTGATCGCCATCATGTGCCCGGTGAACGTCGCCCCGCTGCCACTCCCGGTCGTTGAACTCACGGTGCCCGACGGCCCTGTCTGCACGAGGGTCACATTGGTCGGACCCGGGTAATCGCCGCCTGTCGAGAGGGTAATTCCGGTCACACTGCCGCTGCCACCAATGCTCGATACCACGATGATCGCTGGCGTCGTCGGGGAACCATCGGTCAAAGTGATCGTATCTCCGACCGCGTAGCCAGTACCAGCGGCATTGATGGTGACACTGGTGACCTCGTACACCGATTGCACCGACCCGCCAGTTCCCGTTGCCGGCGCCCAAATCTGCTTGAGCGAGGTGCCCATAGACAGCGTGACCGAGGTCGGATCGATCGTCGCCAAGGCGAGCGCGTTGTTCTGCGGCGTGAGCGTATTCGCCGCCGTGATGTTCCAGTCCCAATACCCTGCGGGGTCGATGATCAGCAAACCCTGATTGTTGTATTGGGTGGCGGACGTCTGCCCGGAGATGAGAGATCCGGTAACGATCTTGGTCGTCGCGAGCGTTGTCAGGTTCACAATCCAGGCGTTGCCGCTGTTCGCCCACACGGCGAAACAATAATCTGTGCCAGCCGAATTGAAGTTGATGACGTAGGTTGGAGCGCCGGTTTCGCTGGCGATGGTCGCAAGCGCGGGGGAGTTTGTGTGAACCGGATAGAGCGCGGACGGGGCTACCGGAATCGCGTTCTCGCACCACCAGAATTCATTGTCATTGATCGCCTCGCGGCCGGCGATGTTGTTCATCCCCTCGAATTCCCGCAGGACGAACTGGGGATTCTCGCCGCCTACATTTCCTGCGGCCCGGGCAGCCACGAGTTACACCCCGTAGACGTCGGGGAGTCGCCCCGTATAGGTTGCCACGACCTCGCGCACCCGTCGCTGGTACTCCTCGAGCTTCTTCTGCGCCTCGCCGTAGGACTGCGCATTGGATTTCGCAAGGTAGGCCGCATAGAACTTGATTGGATCCTGACACATCTGCGGGATCGCATCAGCGGTCGTTGAATCCCCGGTCGCGAACGGAGTCGGGAGGATCGCGGAGTCGATTTCGATGATGTAGGACTGGTCGGGGCATGGACCCAGGAAGAAACTGTTGTCCCCGTAGGTAGACCACGCCACGGGTTGTCTCTGGTACGACTGCGCCGTGAACGGTCGGAACCACGCCGAGAACACGCGAAACGGATACCACTGCAGGGTGTATCGCTCGGTGCCCCAGAGCAAGTGGATACCGAGGATGTCATACGTGAGAACCGAGCAGGCGCCGACCAAAATGGTCGCGCCAGTGCCCGTGGGATCAGAGACAGTGGCGACGGGGTTGGAAGTGTAGCCTGACCCGTAATTCGAGAACGAAATAGTGTTGACCGCACCCCCGCTCTGAGTCAGGGTCGCAGCTGCACCGCTCCCCCCGCCGCCACTGAAGGAAACCGTCGGATTGGAATACCCAGTGCCGCCATTCGTAATTGCCGCACCGCCAATCGCGCCGAATTGATACTGCTCAACGCCGCCCGTCGTTCCCGAATACTGCAAGGTGCGCAGACAGCCGGTGTCCATGACGGTCTGCTTGCGCGCCTCGTTGATGTAGGCGTCGAGTTGAGCTTCACTCCAGCGATTCTGGTTCGGGTCATGAAGCTGGTCAGCGAGTTGCCACTCGTAGGTTCCAGGCGTGGACGCAGGGGCAAGGAGGGTCATTCACTCACGCGATCTCTGGCATCGAGAGTTTCGCAGCGAGTGTCGATTGCGGCACCATGACCGCCTCATCGAACACGAAATTCGCAAGCCACCTGACGCCCTCGGAGTCCTCGACGAAGTTCTTCAGCGCCGGATCGTAGCGCATGGCCTTGCCGAGTCGCACGAGCGCATCGGACTTGTCCTTCATGTTCCAGCCGAGCATGTGCGTCGCCGCCGCTTTGGGCACGAACACCTTCTCGCCTGGCGGGAACACGTAGTCCTCGCCGTTATAGCGATCGGCATGCAACTCAGGGTTCTTGTTGGTTACGAAAATGCCATCCATAGGTCAACTCCGGATGTTGGGTTTGGGGATTAACTTCGTCTGCTTCGTTTGCGGTTCAGCCTTTTTCCTGTACGCAAACTCTGCTTGGTACTCGACTGGAAGATAGCGGCAGCGGAGGAGGCGCCCCGGGAGCCTTTTAGATCCCGGAAACACCGATCCACCCGCGTACCGCTTGGCACATCAGTACCTCAGAACGTCTGCAACTTCACGACGTCGTTCACGCCTCCGACGACCGGGGTCTGCACGGCGACCGTGGTGACGGTGCCCGCGGCCAGCTGCGTGCCGAACGCGAGGGTCGGAACCGCCTGGATATTGACCCCCTGGAACGCGCCCGCATAGAGCGTCGAGACGCCCGTGGCGGCGATGACCGACACAGCCGGGAATATCGGCTGGGACATGATCGTCCCGTAGCGAGGCGAGACGTTGGTCGCTGCGGTTGCGCTCACGACGCCACCCTGCCACACGGCATAGGCGTTCGTGTAACCGACGCCCGCGGTCGTGTTCGTGATCGAGGTAATCGAGAAGTTCATCACCGCGGTCGCCGCCGTGGTCGAGGCCGGCGAGAACGTGAAGGTCGGGACCGCGGTCAGGGCCGTGCCGTAGTAGGCGGGCCACATCGCGAGGATCGACCCTGAGCCCGTGCCGGCGCCCAAGCCTGCGGTGCCGGTGTTGGTGTAGAGCCACCCGAGGACTGCGCCGCCGCCGGTGGTATCGCCCGGCTGCGGGATGACGACGATGCCGGGCAGGGACATGAGCCCCGCGCCCTGATCGACGACGGTGATCGCGTTGATCGCACCGCCCGAGATCGTGCAGGTCGCGGTCGGCAGGATGTAGGGCTGCTGGCCCTGGTTCACGGGAGGCGTGAAGACGATGATCGGGGGCTTCGTGTAATTCGAGCCCGCGCTCGCGGTGATGCCGCCCGCAGCGCTGGTCTGCCCGAATGCGAACAGCGACTGACCCGCTCCGGAGTTCTGCGAGGCGAGGTTGCCATTGAACACGGTTCCCGAGGACGAGATCGTCGTGTTGATCGCGCCGCCGATGATCGCGTTCCAGAGGCTGCCGCCAGCGGACGGGGTGATCGTCAGGTATGTCTGCCCTGCGGTCGTGATCCCGTTCTGGATCGTGATGGCGCTGCCCTGGCCCGAACCGAACTGCGAATAGCCGTAGAAGCCATTCGTGTACCCGGAGCCTGCGTTCGTGATCACGGCACCGATGGGACAGCCGGTGGAGTTCACGACGCGGAAGTTCGCACCATCCGAGGAAATCGTGATAAGCCCCGAGGGGGCGACAGCCACGTCCTGCCAGTAATTCATGCCGTAGTCGAACATCTGCAGGCTGGTGTACTGTCCCATCTGCAGCAGGTACTGACCGGAGAGCGGGTTGTTGCTGCCGATCTGCGGCGAGACGACGCCGCCGAAGCCGCCGACAATGCCCTGTCCGGCCGGCAGGATGAATGCGCCGCCTGCGGGAACACCTATCGGCAGGATCGGATAGTTGTTGCCTTGGCCCGAAATATCCATGAAACCCATAGTTCGCTCCTAGATACTGACGAACGTGAAGCCGGTGACCACAGTACACACCTTGGGCTTCGCCAATACCAACTCGAGCAGCGAAATCACCGCTCCGATGTAGCCGATCTGGAAGTTGGAAAGCGTTGACTCGAACCCGGTGAACGCGAACGCGGCGCGCTCGTGGATGTAGAACGCCAGGTATCCCGTGTTGAGCAGATACATGGTTCCCTCCGGCACGTAAGGGTCCATGTAGATCGGAACGCCTGACACCATCAGCGCGCGGAACGCCGAACGGGCACCCCACGGCTCGTCATCGAAGCCCTTTTCCGGCGTGATGACGTAGGACTCGTTCGGGATGAAGTCGTTCTGCAGCGTCTGCCAGGTCGCCGGACCCATGATGCCGAAGGTCGGCAGTTCACCGCCGTACTTGAACGTGCCGGTAATGTACTGCGCGACGAGCGCGCGGGTCGGGTTCACGCCGCCCGCGGCGTAGCGCTTGGCCTTGAGCCAGGGATTCGTGGTGCGCGACTGGTTGCCGTACAGGGTCGAGTTCGTGCCGTCATCGACGGCGGCCGGCAGGCCGATGATCTGGTTCGTGTTCGAGACGTTGTTCAGGAGCGCGGTCGCGACTCCATCGCAGTACACGTTGCCGGCGTCGTTCATGCGCGCGGCGAGCAGCGGGATGATTTCGTGCGCGTCCTGGATAAGACCCTCGAATCCGAGGTAGGGGATGGGGATGACAGCCCCTTTCAGGTTGAACTCGAGGTTGGTAACCGCGGGCTGCACGGCCGGCTGGTTGAAGGAGCCGTCGTATCCGACCCACTGCATGTTCACGAACTGAGCGCCCTGCGCCGGGATCGTGACCGAGGAGACGCCGCCGGATGCGGGCTGGCTGTTCGCGATCAGCGCCGCGGTAAGGGGCGATGTGTTGTACAGCTGGACGACGAGCTTCTTGACGAACGCTCGACGGACGACGTATTGAAGTTCCTGGCCGAGGCTGTTGACGCCACCGGAGGGAAATACACCTGTGCCTAAGACCGGCATTGCTCATGCTCCTTCAAAGTGCCGTCAGTCCCCGCCGGTCAACCGGGGACACAGCGTTGATTAATTCGCTCTCGCGGACCCCAGACCCGCAATCTTCCCCGACGCAATCTCGCCCCAGGCCTTGTTGGCCTCGGACATCGCGATCTTGTTGAGACGGCCCGGATTGCCGAGCCCGCCGGCCCAGACTTCCTTCTCCGGCATCTCGTAGGTTGGCGGCACGAAGGAAGCTGGAGTCGGATCCGCCGTGCGCGTCGAGGCGAGATACACTCGCGCCGCGGCATCGTGCGTCCAGTTCACTTCCTTGTCATCGACCATCATCTGCTCGATTTTCGTGACGTCATCGTCGGTCAGATGATACTTGTCGCGGATCGCCTGCCGACGCTCGCGCACGTTGTCGCGGGCATCTCGCTCCATGAGGCGTCGCTCGAGACTCTGAATCGTCTCGTTCTGCTTATCGACGACCTTCATCACCGAATCCTTCGCATCGATCTCGGGGATCACCGTGTTCGGCGATACCGTCTTGATCAGGCGCTGCAGGGATTCGCGGGTGGAGGGGTTGGCGGCGATCGACTTCAGGAGCGAGGCTTGCGATTCGGTCGCGGCGGCGTGGGCGCGAAGTTCATCAACCGTCATGTCTTCGAGGGATTTTGACATGACCGCTTACCGTCCGCCGCCTGGCTTGGAGATGTGCAGCGGATTTTTCTGCGCGATGCGAGCGGGCTTGTCGAGCCCACCGTGCTCTGCGTATCGCGGCTGGTTGATGATCTGCCCGTTGTCCTTTTCGGGATCGGTCGGCTTGCGAAGTCCGACGGTCGAGGGTTCCAAATAACGCTGTCCCATGATGTCCTCTTACGCGGCCGGAGCCGGTTGCTGTTTCGCTTGCTGCATCTGTTTCAGAATCTGCTGCTGCACGCCAGTTCCCCCACCCATCTGCGGAAGTCTGCGAACCATTTGCAGTATTTCCGCCGGTACTAGGTCGGAAGTGTCCTTCTTTGCGACGAGAGATGCAAGTAGGTTGAGCGCCTTGATGACTTTGGCGCCCTCCGGGGATTCGCTGCCGAAGGCGGGCAGCGCCTCCTCGAGCATGTTGACCGCGATGTGGACATTGGTCTGTGCGGCGGCTTTCAAGCCCCGCTTGTCCTGCGGTGTGGAGAGGGGGGCCGCGGCCGGTCCCTGGCCCGGGGGCTTGCCGCCGGGGGCGACCGCATCGGCAGCTGCCGGGCCGCCCGCGCCCGGCATCTGGGAGGGCGGCTGGGCGCCCGGGGAGGGAGCGGCGCCGCCCCCTCCCGTCATTCGCTGGATCATTTCAGGCGAAACGCTCATCAGACCCTTCGGGGCGTGCGAGAGCGCCGCTTCAATCCGCCGCCGCCGCCGCGCTGCGGCGTTGCTGGAACTGGCATAACAATACCCCTTGCCGAAAAAAGACGAGAGCGGCCCCCAGGACCGCTCCCTTCCGCTTACCGCTTGTGACGACGACGATGCCGAGCCATGACGATCTCCTTTGTTACAAGGCGGCCACTTTTTCTAAGAGGCAGCAGCCATACCCCAGTCAAACTTCTACGAGCGCGCGGTCTTCGACCGTGAACCCTTGCCGCGGGCCATGCGGATTTTCATCTTGCCCCGCGGATTGTGATTGAAATCCCGTTTGTACGCATGGCCGGGCTGATGCCCACCTTCACCCGATCTCTTGCTATCGATGTGGACAGCGCGAAGCGTATTCATTTGTGCTTACCCTTGTGGCCGGCGGCATGTGGCTGTTGACCCATTTCGAGTTCCATCTTACGCGCCTGAATTTCCTGTTGCTCCAGTTTCTTCAGGCGCTCCTTCAGATCCTGCAGGTTGGGCGGATCGAACATGTCGAGAAGCGTCTCGCGGTCAATCGCTTTTGCTTCGAGAAGCGTAATCGCATCGTGCTTTCGATCCTCAACGAAGATCGGGCTCGAGGAGTGCGCATCCACCTTCACCTCGTAATCCCGTGTAAACTGTTCTGCGGTAAATGTCAACTCGTGACTTCCCGCGGGCGTTTGCACTTGGCACTGAAATCGCTGCTCCGAATGATCCTGTGTTAGCCTGAGCATCTGCCCGGCGATGTCCTCTGCGCTCTCCTCCACGGCAATCGCGCGCTCCTTCGGCCTCGAAGATCCCAACCTTGCCATCAGATCCGCCTGCCCACGGGAACGAACGCCGGGTTCCCCCTTGCCCTGGAGCACGTGACCCAAACCCGCGCGATCATCGAACATCGCATCGATCTGGGAGAGCTCTGCAAAAATATCTGACGGCATGGTCGGCGGATGCGCGGAGGCTTTCGCATTCGGTGTCGGGAAGTTCACTTGACCTCCCGCGGCGCGCAGCGCCATGATCTTCTCCTCCGAGATGCCTACGCCGCCCGAAATCGTCCACGGCGGGTCGGCCTGCTTCGAGAGGATCTTGCGGATCTGCGCGGTGCGATCGGTGCGCCAGTCCATCAGGGCGGTCAGGTTCGCGACAAACGAGTCGCCCCAGAAGTAATCGTAGAGATTGAACGCGGGGCGGATCACGGAGAAGGGCGCAATGCCCTCGACGTGACCGAGCCAGCTTGAGGGACGATCGTAGATCGTGACATCGGGCGCTGCGCGGGTGTTGACCTGATAGTCGTTCGTATCGTCGTTCCAGACGTACAGATCCACCATGTCGATGAGATCCACATCGACCTTCGGCGCGTAATCGTACTGCGGGCCGCGCCCGCCGCCTCCGGTGCCGCCTTCGATTCCTGACATCTGCCCAGGGAGCGCGATCGAGCCTCCCACGCCGCCGACGGGCGAGCCGATCACCAAGCGCGAGAGCCCCGTTGACATCGGCGGCAACTGATCGGTGAGAGAGCGGCCGACGCGCGCCATGATCTGGTTCTTGCGCGGATTTCCCTCGAGGCTCGTCTGCAGCTGAGTCTTCGTGATCGTGTAGTGATGCGTGAACGCCTCCTGGTCGGCCAGATCCACGACATCTTCACGAAGCACACCGAACTGGTGTGGCTCGACGAGATGGCAGCGCACGCGCTTTTCCTTCCAGAACGTCTTCGCGAGCATCACGCCAAACACATGCGACCAGCGCACGCCGATGCCAAAGAGGATATGCGTCTTCGAGGCACGCCACTGCTCGGTCACCTCGCGCGAGAGGGGAACTGCCTTCGCGACGTCATCGATCGGAGCTTCGGTGCCGACTTGGATTGAGAAGCGCATCGCATCGGGCGAGTAGATGAACGAGGACAGGGTATCGACGGTGGAGCCGATCTTGTTGTAGGGTGCGCCTCTCGCATCCATCGAGCCGAACAGGTAGTAATTGCGCAGCGTCTGATAGAACTGGAACCGATCGGAGCGCGACGCGGTACATTGGCGAACGAGTTCTAGGTAGAACTGCTCGCGCAATATCATGTCGCTGGGGATCTTCACGTCGCTAACGCCGTCGCCCGTTCTTTGGCGCCTTTCTCCGAGCGTGCGGCCGTGACCTCATGAGCTTGGGGGACGCGACGTGCGGTGATGTGAGCATCGGTTGCGACTTCCCGCATGGCGTTGTTGCGATCGATGCGCAACTCGCGCCCATCTCGAGCTCGCGCGATGAACGGCTTTTGTGCCACTTGGGTCAGTTCCGCAAAGGACTTGCCGAGGACTTTCTTGCTCTCATCACCCCAGAGAACCTGGGGAGCGCCGGCGGGGGCGCGGCCCTCGAACGAACTCTCGCCCGCCTTTGCCGAGCGGAAATCATCGATCTTGTACATGTCGGCTGACTTGCGGATACCGGCATCGAAGCGTTTACGATAATCCGAGGTGATGCCGACCGGCGTGCGAAACTCCTGAGTGACGAAGCGAGAGTCGCAGCCGTTTCCCGGACAGATCGGATGCGTGCCCTCGAACTCGCCGTGCTCGATGCAGCACCATTCCTTCATGACCGCCATCACCCACCTCGCAGTCTGGGGCCAAGTGAGGTCAAATCGATGCGCATGTTGATTTTCCTCTCGTTGGCTTGCGGGAGCGGCGCGGCAGCCACTTGCGCCAGTGGCGAGTTGCACGAGTGCGGGTTGAGGATCTGCCACCTATCGGCCAACTTCGCTTTGACAAGGCTGCCATTGTCCCACCCGTGAAAAAACCGCGACAGATTCCGCTGCATCGACTCAGGCATCGCAGGCGGGGCCTTCCCGTAAATGCACCGCTTCAAAGTCCTCTCCGCAAGCCCAATATAGCGCGCTATGTCTCCCAGACGCAAAACATGCGCATAGGGGCTGTCGGGGCGCAGGTTCTGGCGCAGATGATCGCTCGCCGCGATCACTTCGAGGAGCCGGCGGCGCAGCGTCGGCTGGGACATGATTTCATGTGAGTCCACGGACCTTGATCCCATTCGTTTTGAGGTAATTGACGACCGAGTGTTCGAGCGGCGTGAACTGCCGCGCTTCCTCCTTCGGCCGGTTCTCCCTCTGGTAGGTGCGGTTCATCGCCTGCATCTCGAGCATGATCCAGTCGTTCCAGGCGACGCAGCCGATGGCAAGGGCCACCACGCGATCGTCCTTCGCCCGGCCCTCGCCGCCGATCTTGTCGCCGACGCGGTGGATATTGCGGAACTGCTGCACGCAGAGCGGCGAGTTGATTTCGATCATCTCGCGCTCGAAGTAGTTGCGCAGGCACGACATCATGCGGATCTTCTCTTTGGGGTTCGTCTGCCATTGATAGGCGAAGTTCCCATAGAGCGAGTCCTGCTTCTTCCAGAGATAATCGCGGATGCGTGACACCGCATCGAACGCGCCGAGGCGCGGATCTCCCGGGGGGATGACGCCGGTCTGGCGGCGCAGGTTCTGCAACTCGTTGAACACCGCGCCGCCCGGCCCCTGCATCTCAAGGTTCAGCATGCAGTCCCCGTACCAGCCGGCAAGGTGCGCGAGCGCCCAGGCGAACTGTGCCTCGTTCCAGTCGGGCGTCGCGAGCTCGGCGACCTGCACGATCCGATCCGAGTAACAGCGCAGCATCTGACCGCAGAACTCATCGGCCCATTCCGAGGAGCCGTAGGCAGGGTCTGCGCCCAGAACGTATTTGCCTTCGGTGTCGCCCTGCTTCTCGGCCTTGACGGGGGTTTCGTAGATGATGACTTCGGCATTGTCCTCGTTGGTTTCTACGAACTCGGTGTCCTCGAAGTTGAGCCCGAAGTTATAGCGGAAGTACAGGCAGGGCTGCTTCATCGCGTGCTGGTAGTGCTGATTGACGCGCTCTGCGGAGAAGAACTTCGACCCGGACAACTGGAACGCATAGTCGGAGGTGGGGGGCATCTCCTGCAGCGCCATCATCTCATCGCCCTTCATTTTCTCGGCGACGTACCAGCGCCACCAGGCGAGTTGCTGGGGTTTGAGTTCGACCCCGTACTGCTCGAATATCTCGCCGAGCCAGACGCGCTCATCCGAGGTGGGCTTGCCGTCCCAGTAAGTCTGGAACTGCGAGGAGGATTCGGGCCAGGAGTAGAACTCGTTTCGCCACCAGCCGATGAAGATGAATTTCATCGTCTCGGACTTCTTCGCCACCTCGCACGTCTGGTAGAACATGTTGTAGCCGCGGGCGGTTGACTCGAAGATGTAGAGCCGGTTCGGGTTTTTCTGCGCGAGGGAATTCATCAAGCTCGCAAACCCCTCCTCATCGCCCCACGAGGAGCACTCGGTCGCATGCAACATGTTGACCGCTTTGGCGCGACCGAGGCCGCCTTTTTTCTTTTCTCCTGCGACCATGTACATCAGGCGCGAGGAATTCTTGAACACGATCTGCGCTCGGTTGTGCCGCTCGATCCCTGGCTTGGCGTTCGAGGCAAGCGAGGCGATGTAGCCGGAGAGCAGCGAGCGGAACAGTTCACGATTATCGTCGGTGTCGGTCACCACCGCGGCCTGCAGCCCCTGGTTCTTGAACAGCCAGTACATGTCGAGCGCCAGGGTGACGGTCGAGATGCCCAGCTGCCGGCCTTTGAGGATCACGAACTCGTGGATGTCCTGGGAGAGTCCGTAGGCGATCTGCTCGACCGCGTAGCGCTGCGAGCCCATGAACGTGAGGGGGATGCGCCCGAGTTCCTTCGAGTCGATGGTCAGTTTCGAGCAGAACGCTTCAAACTTTGCCGGGTCGAAGTTGATCATATTCGTCGAGCAGCGTACACCGGGAGCAGGTCGTGGGTGGGGAGAACTTGTCGGGATTGTCCTCGGTTGGGGTGCGCCGGACGAGCTCGGTGCAGAAGCACTGGCTGTTGCGCAGCCGCCGCGCCATGCGATCGAGGAGGTCTAGTTCCTGCTCCGTCATACGGTGATGGGCGGTGCATCGACGAACTGGGGGGCGAGACGCACGCGCATCTCGTAGTAATCGCACCGCGGGTTTGAGCACCAGCCGACCACGGTTGCGTCGGGGCCGGGGTTATCACCGATGAGATCGAACCTCATCGAGTTCCAGCAGTGCGAGCAGGCGTATCCCTGGAGCATCAGAACCTTCATCGAAATCCTTTCAATCGCCACGTGATCTGCAGCATCAAGGGCGGTATAAGACACAAATCGAGGACGTAGCCGCCACACATGTCAGGATACGACTGGTAACCAAACCACCACTTTTTGCACAGAAGCAAGCGAATGTATCTCGTGCAGAAAAATGGTACTGCATCGTAGTCTCGCCAATCAGGTTTCACAAAGCCGTACTTCACAGCCGCAGGTTCCAGCGCTTGCCGGCTTCCTCGAGCGTGCCGCCGGGCGGGCCTTCGGCGCCGCACACCTGACAGGATATGGTGAAGTTTCCCGGCTCACCGTTCTCCTGCACGCTCTGCAGCCCTTGGAACGAGACGCCCTTGCAGAACGGGCAGGGGCGCAGGTTGATCGGGGTCGTGCGCCCCGGCGTTGAGCGCTGTACGGCGTCGGCGATCTTCGGGAAGGATTTTTCCACGCTTATCCGGTTAAGGCCCATTTGTAACAATCCGTAATCTATTAGCGATTCCGCGCTTCCCTACCTTCGTCAATGCTCGCGCGAATCTCTCTTTACCGGGCAGCTTCAGTTGCGTGAAGCCCTTGGCAACAATTTGCGCCTTGGTCATGCCGTTGCGTCCTGAATGAAATTTGCGCCGGCTCAATATCTGCCCGTCGGGTCCGCGATACGCGCGTGATTCTTCGGATTGCCCCAAATATACCCATGAGGCAGCACGGTAGACGCCGCCCTTGTGCCCAACATTCACATCGGCATAGGAAATTAGCGCATCCGCTAGCTTAAGTTTATGGAACTCACGGACCGCATGGGCGATTGCCTGTGTCATCAGGTTAGGCCTGTGACCGTCCGGAGCCCATAGGCGCGTTAGCTCCCACACGCGGTTAGGAACCCCTACTAGCCAACGGCTGACCATGCAGTTGGCTGGGATGGAAAACACGATCACAGCATCCTCAAAGCTAAACACGACAGATTTTCCGCTGGGCCACGAGTGCGTATAGTGGTGAGCAAGAATGAGCGCCTTATGGTTCATTGGGTTCTAACCGGATAAGCATGGATTTTTCCATCAGCGCACCTTGGTGTGTTCGTAGCGGTCAATGATGTTCGACTCGAGATAGCGGCCCGGCGAGGAGGCGCCGAGAAACGCCTGGTATTCATTCACCGGCACTGCAGCGTAGCGATAAATGTGCCCGGAGCGAAACTCCACCTCCATCGTGCCCGAGCCGGATCCTTCCTCGGATTCCTCCCAGCCGATCGAGGAGATGCGGGTCGAGACGACGGGGCGGCGGTTCACGGCAACCTCGGCGGCAGAATGCGCGAGCGCCGGTTCGCACCCCAGCCGCGAATAAAGCCGATCACAAACCCGACGACGAGCCCCACGAACGTCGCCCACCCCATCGCTGCATGCAGGGAGTTCATGACAGCGGCGGCAAGTGAGCGCCAGGCGGCACCCGCAACAGCCCCGGCGTCTCCCGATCAACCTCCCCAATGATCCGCTGCGTCACCTGCTGCTGGTACAGGTTCGCTCGCGCCGCCCGCTCAATATGCCGCTTGAACGGCACCGAGAGATCCGCAGACTCCGGCAACGCCACCATGTAGCCGGCCGACAATGACTGCTCCACCAGTTCGTTCGCCACCGCCAACGCCCGCTTCACGTCCGCCTCCGGCGTCGATCCGATAAAGCCAGGCACCTTCAGAAAATCCAGCGCCAACTTCATCCGTAACCCCATCTGACAGCCGTTCTCATACTGCGTGATCGGCGACCCAAAATAATCCTCGCTCATGCCACCCTCCAAATCCTCGTCGTGTTGGAACGAGTCGGGCGAATCTTGAACCGAAGCTCCCGACCAAATTGAACCCGAAACGCATACACGTACCGCCTCGAAGCGTACAACGTGCGGTCAACCTCCAAACATTGCCCAACCTCCATCGACGCCAGCAGCCGGTACATCGCCTCGCGTATCGCCCCACGGTCATGCGGCACCGGAACCGGAACGTCAATGATCTGCCCACTCACCGGACGATGCGGCCCGTAGAACTTCTTGTCCTGAGTTTGCTTCGGAAGTATCCGCGTCTCTGCCATCGCTCGAAGTATGCCCCAAAAGTAGAACTTGGCAAACACAAGTTTGAAAAGTTTTTTGTGGGGGGAAAGGTGGGGGTCACCGTCACGGAAGCGCCGCGCCCAAGGAATTCCTTGAATTTGGCTCATGCTGCAGCGCGATTCCGTGAGCCGAATTCATACCGACTCGCCAGGGCACCGACTTAACATAATAACGATTATGCGAAGTTGCATTGCAACAAACCCATTCAAATCAAGCACATAACGCGACCAACAACCGATGACGCATGCCAAGATCGCGCCGCCCACTGCGCAAAACGGCAGCGAGAGCCTGCAAAACGTCAATTCGTTGCACATGTTGCTATCTGCAATGCAGCATAGATCGCGGCCCGGCAAGCCCCCGTTTCCCGCTGCTGGCCGCCCGCTTCGCCGGCCGGCCGCGGTAGTCGCGCTGGCTGTGCGTTACACACTCTCCGGCCTCGCATCGCCGTACTCATGAATTCGTTTCATCGATTGGGCGTTATCGATGAATTGGTTTCATGGGTGACGCGATTTGTCACTTGCTGACAATTTTGGGCACATTGTGACAATTTTGGTCACCTCGCGATTTTGAAATCGACCGATTGCGGCTCCGGTTTGCGGACCTTGATTTGGCACGCCGCGTGCATATACTAGTCTTGAGCATTTGCTCACATCACACTAGCTTGGAGAACTTCACATGCTAAACGTACTGACGAATGACCAGATCCGCCGCGTGGCACCGTCCGCTTTTGCGACAGCTGCACACGAATCGCGTTCTGAGCGCTATGCCTATATCCCGACGGTAAACGTCATCGATGCGATGCGCGCCGAAGGCTTCCTGCCGGTATCGGCCGGGCAGTCCCGTTCGCGCATTCCGGGCAAGTCTGATTACACGAAACACATGATCCGATTCGCTCGCGCGTCGGAAACGTCACTGCAAGCCCGGGCGCTTGGAGACGTGTCCGCGGAAGTTGTGCTGATCAATTCGCATGACGGGACGAGCGCGTATCAGTTGCTGTCCGGGCTTTTTCGGCTTGTGTGCCTGAACGGCATGGTATGCAAACTAGGTGATTTGGACTCGATCAAGGTTCCGCATACCGGGCGGATTGTCGATCGCGTGATTGAGGGTAGCTATACCGTCATCGACGGATCGCGCAAAGCGCTTGAGGCCGCGCATACCTGGAAAGGTATCGAGTTATCGAACGATGAACAGATGATCCTCGCGCGTTCGGCGGCGCAGTTGCGGTTTGACCCGGAGAC
>Ga0181519_10001285_pt1 | contig 22104 bp, 17 predicted proteins | sample PEATcosm2014_Bin_26_FD_121102 | JGI IMG/M metagenome (GOLD analysis project Ga0181519, IMG submission 121102) | Peatland microbial communities from MTU Mesocosm Facility, Houghton, MI, USA - PEATcosm2014_Bin02_10_metaG | ecosystem: Environmental > Terrestrial > Soil > Wetlands > Peat | place...
CCGCTCACCATCCTCTCGACCCTGCCCTCGGCCGGCATCGGGGCCCTGCTCGCCCTCATCGTGTCGCGCCACGACCTGGGCGTCATCGCCATCATCGGCATCATCCTGCTCATCGGCATCGTCAAGAAGAACGCCATCCTGATGATCGACTTCGCCCTGGAGGCCGAGCGCAAGGAGCACAAGCCGGCCGAGGTCGCCATCTACGAGGCCTGCATGCTGCGCTTCCGGCCCATCATGATGACCACCCTGGCCGCGCTCTTCGGCGCGCTGCCCCTGATGCTGGGCGGCGGCGTCGGCTCCGAGCTGCGCCATCCCCTGGGCATCACCATCGTCGGCGGCCTGCTCGTGAGCCAGGTGCTCACCTTGTTCACGACGCCGGTCATCTACCTCGCCTTCGACCGCAGCGCCCAGCGCCTGCGGGACTGGCAGGCGCGGCGCGAGGCCGCGCGCGCCGCGCGCAACGCCCCATGAACCTGTCCGCGCCTTTCATTGCCCGGCCGGTAGCCACCATCCTGCTCACGGCCGGCGTGGCCATGGCCGGGGCGCTGGGCTTCTACAACCTGCCGGTCTCGCCCCTGCCGCAGATCGATTTCCCGACGATCTCGGTCAGCGCCTCGTATCCGGGCGCCAGCCCCGAGACCATGGCCGCCACCATCGCCACGCCGCTCGAGCGCAGCCTGGGCGTGATCGCCGGGATCACCGAGATGACGTCCTCGAGCTCCATCGGCTCGACGCGCATCACGCTCCAGTTCGACCTCTCGCGCGACATCGACGGGGCGGCGCGCGACGTGCAGGCCGCCATCAACGCGGCGCGGGCGCTGCTGCCCACCGGCATGCCCAGCAACCCGACCTACCGCAAGGTCAACCCGGCCGACGCCCCGGTGATGATCCTCTCGCTCACCTCGGACACGCTCACCCGCGGCCAGATGTACGACGCCGCCTCCAGCGTGCTGGCGCAGAAGATCTCCCAGGTGGACGGCGTGGGCAACGTCAACGTGGGCGGCGGCGCGCTGCCCGGGGTGCGCGTCGAGGTGAACCTGCCGGCGCTCAACCGCACCGGGCTCGCCCTGGAGGACGTGCGCACGGCCATCGCCGCCACCAATGCGAACCGGCCCAAGGGCCTGGTGGAGGCGGGCGACCGCGAATGGCAGATCGGCGCCAACGACCAGGCCAAGCGGGCCAGCGAATACATCCCGCTGGTGGTGGCCTATCGCAACGGCGCGGCGGTGCGCCTGGGTGACATTGCCCAGGTGGTCGATTCGCAGGAGAACATCCGCAACGCCGGGGCCACCAACGGCAAGCCCTCGATCCTGCTCTTCGTGTTCCGCCAGCCCGGCGCCAACATCATCGATACCGTCGAGCGGGTGAAGGCCCTGCTGCCGCAGTTCCGGGCCTCCATCCCGGCCGGCATCGACCTGGCCGTCGCCATGGAACGCACGACCACCATCCGCGCCTCGCTGCGCGAGGCCGAGCGTTCGCTGAGCCTGGCAGTGGTCCTGGTGATCCTGGTGGTCTACCTCTTCCTGCGCGACGTGCGCGCCATCCTGGTGCCGGCCGTGGCGGTGCCGGTATCGCTGATCGGCACGTTCGCGGCGATGAAGCTGCTGGGCTACAGCCTGAACAATCTCACCTTGATGGCGCTCACCGTGGCCACCGGCTTCGTGGTCGACGATGCGATCGTCGTGCTCGAGAACATCGCGCGCCACGTCGAGGCGGGCGCCTCGCCGCTGCGGGCGGCGTTTCGTGGCGCCCGCGAGGTGGGCTTCACGGTGATGTCGATGAGCATCTCGCTGATCGCGGTGTTCATCCCGATCCTGCTCATGGGAGGCATCGTCGGGCGGCTGTTCCGCGAGTTCGCCGCCACCTTGTCGATCGCCGTGGCGATCTCGCTCGTGGTCTCGCTCACCACCACGCCGATGATGTGCGCCCTGCTGCTGCGCCGGCACGTGGCGGTGCGGCCGCTGCGCGCGCCCGGCCTGATCGCGCGCACCCTGGGCGGCGCCGTTTCGCGCATCGGCAGCGCCGGCATGCGCGCGTACGAACGCACGCTCGACGCCACCCTGCGCCACCCCGGTATCACCCTGCTGGTGCTGTTCCTCACCGTGGCCGCCAATATCTGGCTGTACGTGATCGTCCCCAAGGGATTCTTCCCGCAGCAGGACACCGGCCTCGTGATCGGCAACATCCAGGCCGACCAGAGCATCTCGTTCCAGGCCATGTCGGCGAAGCTCGACGAGTTCATGGCCATCGTCCAGACCGATCCGGCCATCGCCAACGTCAACGGCTTCACGGGCGGCGGCCAGACCAACAGCGCCAACGTCTTCATCATCCTCAAGCCGCTGGCCGAGCGCAAGGGCGCGACCACGGACATGATCATCAACCGCCTGCGCCCCAGGCTCTCCAAGGTGGCCGGCGCGACCCTGTTCATGCAGGGCGCCCAGGACCTGCGCATCGGCGGCCGCCAGAGCAATGCCCTGTACCAGTACACCCTGCAAAGCGACGACCTGTCCGTCCTGCGCACCTGGGAGCCGCGCATCAAGCAGTTCATGACGCAACTGCCCGAGCTGGCCGACGTCAATACCGACGCGCAGGACACCGGGCTCGAGACCCTGCTGGCCATCGATCGCGACTCGGCCTCGCGCCTGGGCCTGACCATGACCCAGATCGATTCGGCGCTGAGCGACGCCTTCAGCCAGCGGCAGGTCTCCACCATCTACCAGCCGCTCAACCAGTACCACGTGGTCGAGGAGGCCGCGCCGCGCTTCTGGCAGCGGCCCGCCTCGCTGTCCGACATCATGCTCATGGGCCCCAACGGCGCCCAGATACCGCTTTCTGCCGTTGCCCACTGGGATCTGGGCAATACCGCGCTGGCGGTCAACCACCAGGGCCAGTTCGCCGCCGACACCATTTCCTTCAACCTCGCGCCGGGGATCTCGCTGGGCACGGCCGCGTCGGCCATCGCGCGCGCCATGGTCGCCAACGGCGTGCCCGCCACGATCCGCGGCGGCTTCCAGGGCAATGCCAAGGCCTTCCAGGATTCGCTGTCGAGCGAACCCATGCTGATCCTGCTTGCCCTGGTCACGATCTACATCGTGCTGGGCATCCTCTACGAGAGCACGGTCCACCCCATCACCATCCTCTCCACCCTGCCCTCGGCCGGCGTCGGCGCCGTATTGGCGCTGGAGATCTCGCATACGGACCTGACGATCATCGCCTTCATCGGCGTCATCCTGCTGATCGGCATCGTGAAGAAGAACGCCATCATGATGATCGACGTGGCCATCGACACCGAGCGCCGCGAAGGCCTGGACCCGCGCGAAGCGATCCGCCGCGCCTGCCTGCTGCGCCTGCGGCCGATCATGATGACGACCCTGGCGGCCCTGCTGGGCGCCGTGCCCCTGGCGCTGCGCAGCGGCGATGGCGCGGAGCTGCGCCAGCCCCTGGGCATCGCGGTGGTCGGCGGCCTCGTGCTCAGCCAGCTGCTCACGCTCTACACGACGCCGGTGGTCTACCTGAGCCTCGACCGCCTGCGACTGCGCCTGGCGCGCGCCTTCGGCCGGAGCGGTTCCGGCCACGCGCCGGGCGGCGCCGGCCCCGCCCTGCCGCTGGCCCTGCCCGGTGCATCCCCACTAACCGCGGAGAAACCCGGAACATGAAGCGTATCTGCAAAGAACCGTCCGGCGCCGCTGCGCTGGCGCGGCGCCCGACCACAGCCGTGCAGCCGGCCCTGCGCGCCGGCGCGGCCGCCCTGTGCGCGGCCCTGGCCGGCTGCGCCGTGGGGCCCGATTACGTCCGCCCCGAGGTCAAGCTGCCCGCCGCCTTTCGCGAAGACCCCGACTGGCAGCAGGCCCGGCCCGCCGATGCCGCGCCGCGCGGATCCTGGTGGAAGGCCTACCACGACGCCGATCTCGACCGGCTGCAGGAGGAGGCCGCGCTCGCCAACCAGGACGTGGCCATTGCCGATGCCCACTACCGGCAGGCCGTGGCCAGCGTCGACCAGACGCGCGCGGGCTTTTTTCCGACCATCACGGCCAACGGCAGCGTGACCCGTTCGGCCAATGCCACCAACGGGCTCAAGCTGCCGCCCGAAACGCTGCACAGCGCATCGATTTCCGCCTCGTGGGTGCCCGACCTGTGGGGCAGCGTGCGCCGCAGCCTGGAACAGGCCCATGCCAACGAGGCCTCCGAGGCGGCGCTGCTGGCCAATGCCGTCCTGAGCCTGCAATCGACCCTGGCGACGGATTATTTCGCGATGCGTGTCGCCGACGAACAGCAGCGCCTGCTCGAGGAAGCCGTCGTTGCCTACCAGAAGTCGCTCGATCTCACGCAGAGCCGGTACCGCGGCGGGGTTGCCGCGCAGACCGACGTGGCCCAGGCCAAGGCGCAACTCGAAGCGACCAAGGCCCAGGCCATCGACGTGGGGATCACGCGCGGCCAGATGGAGCACGCCATCGCGGTGCTGCTGGGCAAGACGCCCGAGGAGTTCTCGCTGCCGCGGCGCCCCTTCGGCCTTGCCGCGCCCGCCGTGCCGGCGCAGTTGCCCGCCACCTTGCTGCAGCGCCGTCCCGACGTGGCTTCGGCAGAGCGCCTCGCCGCCGCGGCCAATGCGCAGATCGGCATCGACCAGGCCGCGTATTTCCCGAGCCTGACCCTCTCGGCCCAGGGAGGGTATCGCGCGCCCAGCGGCGCCAACCTGTTCTCGGCGCCGTACCGCTTCTGGTCGATAGGGCCCTCGCTGGCCGAGACGCTGTTCGACGCCGGGTCGCGCAGCGCCGTCAAGGCGCAGGCCGTCGCCGCGTACGACGCCGCGGCGGCCACCTATCGCAAGACCGTGCTCACCGCCTTGCAGAACGTCGAGGACCAGCTGCTCGCCCTGCGCCTGCTCGAACAGGAATCGACCGTGGAGGACGCGGCCGTCGCCGCCGCCGAGGAGAACCTGCGCCTGACCATCAACCAGTACAAGGCCGGCACCGTCAGCTACCTCAACGTGGTCACCGCCCAGACGACGGCGCTCACCGACCGGGTCGATGCGCTCACCATCCACGGCCGCCAGCTCTCGGCCACCGTGCAGCTCTTCGCCGGCCTGGGCGGCGACTGGAACGTCGATGCTCCGGTCCCGCCGCGCGCAGCCAACCCCTGAACCGCCGCGGCTGGCCGAGCGGCCGGCAGCTGCCATGCCCGGTGACGGGCCGGCCGTGCCCGCAACGGCGGCCGATCCGGCGCCGGAACCGGTTGCCGCGGCCCGGGCGCATGTCTCCAACGCGCAATTCCTGCAGCTCTTCTCCGCGGTGATGCTGCCGATGTTCCTGGCCGTGGCCGACCAGACGCTGCTGGCGACGGCCACGCCCAGCATTGCCGCCGAGCTGGGCGCGCTGCGCGACACCACCTGGGTGGCGCTGGGCTACATGATCGCGATGACGGTAACGGCGCCGCTGTACGGCCGGCTCGGCGATCGCTACGGCCGCCGCGACATGCTGCTGGTCGCCATGGCCCTGTTCGGCAGCGGTTCGCTGGGCTGCGGCCTGGCGCCCAACCTGGGCTTGCTCGTGGCCGCCCGCGCCGTGCAGGGCCTGGGCGGGGGCGGACTCATCGTGCTGTCGCAGGCCATCGTGGGCGAGCTCGTGCCGCCGCGCGAACGGGCGCGGTTCCAGGGATATTTCGCCACCAACTTTTCCCTGGCCAGCATCGGGGGCCCGATCATTGGCGGCCTGGTCGTGCATCACGCGAGCTGGCGCTGGCTGTTCCTGGCCAACGTGCCCCTGTGCCTGCTTGCGGCCTGGCGGGTGCGCAAATTGCCGCAGACGGCCGATCCGGCCGTCCATCCCCTGTCCGATCCGCTGGGCGCCGTGCTTTTTGCCACCGCCGCCGGCGTCACCCTGGCATGGGTCAGCTTCGCGGGCCATCGCTTCGAGTGGCTTTCCGCGCCGAGCCTCACCGTGGCGCTCGCGGCCGCGGCGCTCTGGTGGGCCCTGGTGGACCGCGAAGCGCGGCATGCCGAACCCTTCCTGCCGGTCGAATTGCTGCGCGACCGCTCCATCGCGTTCATGGCGCTTACCGTGGTGTGCTTTGGCGCGACGATGTTTTCCATCGTCTTCTTCCTGCCCATCTACCTGCAGCTGGCCCAAGGCAGCAATCCGAGCGAATCGGGCCTGCTGCTGCTGCCCGTCACCATCGGCATCGTCTGCGGCTCGACCCTGACGGGACGCCTCATCGCCCGCTCCGGCCGGCCCAATGCGATGCCCGTGGCCGGCCTGGGCATCGCGGCCACCGCATTGGCGCTCGTGGCGCTGCTGCCGCTGCAGCGCCCGGCGCTGGCGGTGCTCGGCCTGTTCTGCGGCCTGGGCCTGGGCACGGTCATGCCCACCGCCCAGGTCGTTGTGCAGACGCTGGCCGGCAGGGCGCGCCTGGGCGCCGCGGCCGCGGTGGTGACGCTCTCGCGCGCCACGGGCGCTGCCATCGGGACGGCGGCCTTCGGCGCCGTGATCTTCGCCCTGCTGCCCGGCGTTGACACGGCGCACATGGGCGAACTGGCCCGTGCCGCCGCGCCCGATCCGTCCGTGCCCTTCGCATTTCGGGTCGGATTTGGCTGTGCCGCCCTCGTTGCCCTGCTTGGCGCGTTTTCCGCGTCGCGGCTGCGCCGCATCCACTTGTAACAAAATGGGGATTTTCGCAATCGAAATGCGGACATTCCCACCCCGTCGCCCTCAGGGCATTTGTGTATGATCCCGCGGTTACGCTCTTTCCTTCCATTCCCCTAAGGTGATTGCATGTTCCGAGCTCTTTCCCTATTCGCGGCCGCGCTGACGGCAACGGCGCTGACCATGGGCGCATCGGCCCAAACGGCAGCTCCGGCAGCCCCCGCTGCAGCCGCCAAACCCGCCGCTGCTGCCCCCGCCAAGGATGCCAGCGGCAACGTCGCGGTGGTCAATGGCCACCCCATCAAGAACGCCGAGCTCGAACTGGTGATCCGCCAGATCAACCAGAAGGACACGCCCGAGCTGCGCGCCGCACTTCGCGACAAGCTCATCGAATTCGACCTGCTGATGCAGGAAGCCAAGAAGCAGAAGATCACCGATCGCGAAGACGTGAAGTTCCAGGCCGACAACGCCGCCCGCAACGTGATCATCGGTGCCCTCCTGCGCGAGGAGCTCGAAAAGCACAAGATCACCGACGAGCAGCTCCACGCCGAATACGACCGCCAGAAGTCCATGGCCGGCGAGAAGGAATACAAGGCGCACCATATCCTCGTGGACACCGAAGACCAGGCCAAGGCCATCATCGCCAAGCTCGACAAGGGCGAGAAGTTCGAAGACCTCGCCAAGGGCACGAAGGACGCCGGCTCGGCGGCCAACGGCGGCGAACTCGACTGGGCCCCCCCGGGTGCCTACGTGAAGGAGTTCTCGGAAGCCATGGTCAAGCTCGACAAGGGCAAGTACACCGAAACGCCCGTCAAGAGCCAATTCGGCTATCACGTGATCCGTCTCGACGACGTGCGCAGCATGCAGCCGCCGCCCTTCGACCAGGTCAAGCAGCGCATCGCCGATTCGATGCAGCAGCAGCAGGTCAAGGACTATGTCGAATCGCTGAAGAAGAAGGCAACGATCAAGTAATCCCCGCGCCGCCCACGGCGGCACGGCGCATGCAAGGCCCCTGCGCGCGAGCGCCGGGGCCTTTTTCATGGCCGCCCGGCGCCGATCGTGTCGGACCGGGCGGCGGTTCCAATTACAATCGCGCCCTGCCCGCTCCCCCACCGCCGAATCGAGCCCCGCGATCATGGAAACCCTGCGCACCCTTTCGGGCGCCTTCCTGGTGACATTTGCCGCCTTGTTTCCCATCGTCAACCCGTTCGAGGCGGCGCCCTTCTATCACGTGCTCACGCGCGACCTGCCCGAGGAGCGCCAGCGCGCATTGGCGCGCAAGGTCGCCATCAGCGGATTCCTCCTGCTGGTGGGCTCGATGCTCCTGGGCCCCTGGCTGCTGGTGGTCTTCGGCGTGGAGCTGCCCGTAGTGCGCATCGTCGGCGGCCTGGTGATCACCGCGCTGGGCTGGAAGCTGCTCACCCAGGACGAATGGTCCGACCACTCCTCCGGCCAGGTGCACGACGACGCCATGGAGCGCGCCGGCGCCTTCTACCCGCTCACCATGCCGCTGACGGTGGGGCCGGGCTCGATGTCGGTGGCCGTGAGCATCGGCAGCCGCAAGCCGGTCGGGGTGCTAGATATCGCGGACATCGCGATTTATGCGATTGGAGCGATTGCCGGCGTCGCGGCCATCGGCCTGAGCATCTTCATCGCCTATCGCTTTGCCGGCAACCTGTCGCGATTCCTCGGCGCCTCGGGCGTCGAAGTGCTGGTCCGCCTGTCGGCCTTCATCCTCATGTGCATCGGCATCGAGTTCCTCTGGAGCGGCTACCTGGCGCTGTCTGCCGCCGCCCACGCCGGCCGCTAGGCGCGTCCAGCGGCCTGCGCCGGCACCGTCGCCGGCCGGGCCCGCGCCCTGCGACGGGGCAATTCCCGGAAAACCGAAGGGAAAAAGGTGGGCAAATGCACCCTTTTCCCTGCTTGGTTCGAGAGGGCACTTACGGAGAATAGAGAGACCCTTCCCCGCTCCAGGAACGCCATTTTGCTCAAGCGAATTTCATCGTCGGAACTGCGCGTCGGCATGTTCGTCGAGGAGTTTTGCGGATCCTGGATGGACCACCCGTTCTGGCGCGCGCGTTTTGCCATCAGCGAGCCCGCGGACCTGGAGAAGATCCTCTCCAGCGGCGTGAGCGAGGTCTGGATCGACGCTGCCAAGGGCCTGGACGTTGCCGACGACGCCGCGCCCCGCATGGACCGTGCGGGCATCGAGGCACAGGTGGAGGCACGCCTGGCCGACGTCGACCAGAAACCGGCGCGCCGCGCGGCCCGTTCGGCCGACCGCGACGGCGAGGTCGCGCGTGCCGCCCGCATCTTCCTGGAGTCGCGCCAGGACGTCTCGCACATGTTCGAGGAAGCGCGCCTCGGACGCCTCGGATCCACCGACAGGATCGAATCCGTGGTCGACGACATCGCCGAATCGATCTCGCGCCACCCCATGGCCATGATCGGCCTGTCGCGCCTCAAGAGCGCCGACGACTACTCCTTCATGCACTCGATGGCCGTCAGCGCCCTCATGGTTGCCCTGGCGCGCACCCTGGGTTGGGACGAGGAGCGCGTGCACGATGCCGGCATGGCCGGCCTGCTGCACGATGTGGGCAAGGCGCAGATCCCTGCCTCGATCCTCAACAAGCCGGGCACCCTGGACGAGGCGGAGTGGGAAACGATGCGCTCGCACTCGGAACGCGGCGCGATAATCCTGCGCGAGACGCGCGGCGTCACGCCCGCGGCGGCCGACGCGGTATTGCATCACCACGAAAAGGTCGACGGCACGGGCTACCCGCACCGGCTGCACGGCGACAAGATCTCCGAACTGGCCAAGATGGCCGCGGTGTGCGACGTCTACGATGCCGTGACCTCGGCGCGTCCGTACAAGGCCGGGTGGCAGCCCACCGCGGCGATCCGCAAGATGACCGAATGGACCGGTCATTTCGACGCCGCGATCTTCAAGGCCTTCGTCAAGACGATCGGCATCTACCCCGTGGGGTCCCTGGTGCGCCTGCAGTCGCAGCGCCTTGCCGTGGTCATCGACCACGATCCGGCCCACCTCCTGCAGCCCACGGTGAAGATCTTCTTCTCCCTGCGTTCGTCCATGCACATCGAGCCCATGGTGGTGAAGCTCGACAAGACCCGCGAGGGCGACCGGATCGTCGGCTTCGAGGACCCGGCCGCGCACGGCTTCACGCACTTCAACGACCTCTGGGTGCCGCCGGGAACCAAGGTCCCGTGACGGCGAATCCGGGGCCATAATGGCGCTGGATTCCTGGGAGGGACGTGGCGATGAAACTCTACTGGTGCCCGAAGACCCGTGCGATACGGGCGCTCTGGATGCTCGAGGAACTCGAGGTTCCCTTCGAGCTTGTCCTGATCGATATCCGCAACCCGGCCGCCAAGGACGACCCGCAGTTTCGCGCGGCCTCGCCCATGGGCAAGGTGCCCGCGCTGGAGGATGGTGCAACGCGGCTGTGGGACTCGGGAGCCATCTGCGCGTACCTGGCCGACCAATACCCGGCGGCCGGCCTGGCGCCGGCGATCGGCAGCCCGGATCGGGGCAAATACCTGCAGTGGCTGCTGTATCCGAATTCGGTGATAGAACCGGCGATGGCGGAGAAGTTCAGCAATACGCCGGTCAGCGCGAGCGCGCACGGCTGGGGCAGCTTCGAGCAGATGCTCGTCGTCCTGCGCGCCGGGCTCGCGTCGGGCCCGTGGATCCTGGGCGAATCCTTCAGTGCCGCGGACGTGCTGCTGGGCACGGCATGCCATTTCCTGCGCAAGTTCAAGATCCTGGAGAACGACCCGGTCGTCTTCGCCTACGTGGACCGCTGCCACGAGCGACCCGCGTTCCAGCGGGCACTGGCGCGCGAGGGCGACTGAGCGGGGCCTGGGTTCCCGCATCGAACCCAGGAGGGCGACGCGCCGATGCGTGTCGCCGCCGGGAGCGATGCGAGGCAGGACTTTACTTGGCGAGCAGGTCGCGGATCTCGCGCAGCAGGACTTCCTGCGCCGGTGGCGCGGCCGGGGCCGCCTCGGCCTTCTTCTTGAGCGCATTGATCGCCTTGACCACGAGGAAGATCACCGCCGCCACGATGGCGAAGTCCACCACGGTCTGCACGAACTTGCCATAGCTGATCACCACGGGGCCGCCGGGGCCCGCGCCCTGGACGATGGTGAAGGCCAGCTTGGAGAAATCGACCCCGCCGATGAGCACGCCGATGGGCGGCATGATGACGTCCGTCACCAGGGAGGTGACGATCTTGCCGAACGCGGCGCCGATGATCACGCCGACGGCCATGTCGACGACGTTGCCCTTGATCGCAAATTCCTTGAACTCGGTCACGATGCTCATGCTGGTATTTCCCCCCAAACGCCATTGTCGGAATCCTGCCGCCGATCCCGCGCGCCATCGGGCGCGGGTCTCGCCTCGCGGCGGATCTTACCCGAGGGGTTGGCGAAGCCTCAGCCCGCGCCCAGGGCGATGGCGATACGGTAGGTGAGGTAGGCGGCGGCGTAGGCCAGGGCGAACAGGTAGCCGGCAAGCGCGGCCGGCACGCGCCAACCCCCGGTCTCGCGGCGCACGGCCGCCAGGGTCGACAGGCACTGGGGCGCGAACACGAACCAGGCCAGCAGTGCATAGGCGGTAGCGGCGCTCCACGAGTGCGCGATCACCGGGGCCAGCGCAAGGCTCGCATCCTTGCCGCTGCCCACCGCGTAGACGGTTGCCAGCGAAGAGACCAAAACCTCGCGCGCGCCCATGCCCGGGACGAGGGCCAGGCTGATCTGCCAGTTGAAGCCGATCGGCGCGAACACATGGGCCAGCAGGCGCCCGAGCGCGCCGGCCAGGCTGTAGGTGATGGGCGCACCGGTGGCGCCCTCGGGCGGCAGCGGAAAGCTGACGAGGAACCACAGGGCGACGGTGAGCACCAGGATCACGCCGCCGACCCGCGCCAGGAAGATGCGCGCGCGTTGCACGAGGCCGATCAGGATGTGGCGGGGCGCGGGCCAATGGTAGACGGGCAGTTCCATCATCAGGATGCGCACTTCGCCGCGGGTCGTGAACTGCTTGAGCACCCAGGCCACGGCAAACGCGCCGATGATGCCGGCGAGGTACAGCACGAGCAGCGCCACACCCTGCAGCCCCACGCCGCCCGCAAGCGAGCGCGCCGGCACGAACGCGCCGATCAGCAAGGTGTAGACCGGCAGCCGGGCCGAGCAGGTCATCAGGGGTGCGATGAGCATCGTCACGAGACGGTCGCGCGGGTCGCTGATGGTGCGCGTGGCCATGATCCCCGGAATGGCGCAGGCGAAGCTCGACAGCAGCGGGATGAAGGAGCGCCCCGACAGGCCCACGCCGCCCATCATGCGGTCGAGCAGGTAGGCCGCGCGCGGCAGGTAGCCGGACTCCTCCAGCACCAGGATGAAGAAGAACAGGATCAGGATCTGCGGCAGGAAAACCAGCACGCTGCCCACGCCCGTGATGAGCCCATCGGTCACCAGGCTGTTGAGCCAGTGCCATGCGCCCTCGTCGGGCAAGGCCGCCTGCACGGCAGCGCCCAGTGCGCTGGCGGCCCAGCCGATGGCGTCCATGGGAATGCGCGCCCAGGAAAACACCGCCTGGAAGACCAGGAACAACAAGACGCACAGCACGAGCGGCCCGAGCACCGGATGCAGGACGATCCGGTCCAGGCGGCCGGTGAAGACGTCGGGACGCGTCTGGGTGTGCCCCAGCCGGGCCAGCAGGGCCTGCAGGCGCGCCTCATCCTGCTCCGGCTCGGGCTGGCGGGCGGGCGGCGCAGGCCATTGCGCGCGGTCCGCAAGCAATGCGCGCAGGGCAGCGCCGCCGTCGCGCTCGACGCCCACGGTTCGCACCACCGGAACACCCAGCGCCTGGGCCAGCGCCGCGGCGTCGACGCCCATGCCACGGCGCTCCGCCAGGTCCGCCATGTTCAAGGCCACGACCACCGGCAGGCCCTGGCGCATGACGGCCAGCACCAGGCGCAGGTTGCGCCGCAGGTTCGTCGTATCGACCACGCATACGACGAGGTCCGGGCGCTTCTCGCCCGCGGCCCGGCCGGCCAGCACGTCGGCGGTCACGCGTTCGTCCGGGGAGCGCGGGTACAGGCTGTAGGCGCCGGGCAGATCGAGCACGCGCGTCCCGCGATGCCCGGGCGCCCCCAGCAGCCGGCCTTCCTTGCGCTCGACCGTGACGCCGGCGTAATTGGCGACCTTTTGGCGGCTGCCGGTCAGCAGATTGAAAAGCGCGGTCTTGCCACAGTTGGGGTTGCCCACCAGGGCGACGAGGGCGCCGGAGGCATGCACATGCACGATGGCCTGGCGCACGGTGCTGCGGTCAGGCGATGTCGCGCACCAGGATGCAGGCGGCCTCGGCGCGGCGCAGGGCAAAACGCGAATGTCCAACCAGGACCACGAGGGCCCCGGCACCCGGCCAGGTGCGGCTCAGCACGACCACCCGCTCGCCCGGCGCGAAGCCGATGTCTGCCAACTGGCGCGCGCGCTCCTGCGGCTGGCCCGCTGCGGCGGCATCGACCCGCCAGACCTGCATGGGACGATTGCACGAGACCCGGTCCAGCGCCGTGGCCGCCGCGGGTGCCGGGAGCGGACGCGGGACGCGCGGCAGGGTTGCGCGCCGGCCGAGGGGGACAGCCGAACCGTCCGCCACGGGGACGAGAGGCGCAAGAACTGGAGCCAGATCGAACGAGGTATGCATGACCGAATCCTACCTGAAATGAGAATCATTCGCAAATACGTTCCATAAAAGCGCGATGCCGGCAGGCCGGATCCCCCGCCGCCGGGATGGCATCGGCGCCAGCAAAAGTATCCAGCGCCAGTCGATTTCAGACTTTGCGATAACGCAATAAAACGTCCGGCGACGCGCCCCATCGATTAGAATTTGTCTTTCCGCGCGAAAGACGCCGTGCCGTCAACCACTTGCAACACCCGGGACAACGGGTCCAGAAGACGCGTTCCGGATGCTCTTGCCGCCCAAAAGCGGCCGCAGGGGGCGCCAGCCATGCCGGTAGGCCAATCCGCATGAGCGCGATTGCCCCCGGCGCCATCGACCTGGCCGCCCTCTCCAAGCTCGCCCCGGAACTGGCGGAAACCTTCGTCTCCCTCGCAAGCGACATCGCGCTGGTGATCGACGACAGCGGCGTCATCCACAAGGTAGCCACCGGCGGCAGCGGTCCGCTGGCGCCCGGCGCCGCCGACTGGGTGGGCCGTTCCTGGGCCGACACGGTAACCGGCGAGACGCGCGCCAAGGTCGAGGAGCTGCTGCGCGAGGCCGGAACCAACGGTGTCTCGCATCGGCGCGAAATCAACCACCCATCGCCGTCCGGAATCGACATTCCGGTGTCGTACGCCGCCGTGCGCCTGGGCGCCGACGGCCCGGTGCTGGCGGTCGGGCGCGACCTGCGCGCCATCACCGGCATACAGCAGCAGTTCGTCGAGGCGCAACAGGAGATCGAGCGCGAATACTGGAAGCACCGCCAGGCCGAATCGCGCTACCGGGTGCTCTTCCAGGTTGCCACCGACGCCGTGCTGGTGGTCGATGCCCAGAGCCTGCGCATCGTCGACGCCAACCGCGCTGCCAGCAACCTGTTCGATATCGCGCTCGATCGCCTGGTCGGCATGGACACCATGATGACGATCGACCGCGCATCGCGCCCCGCGGTCGGCGAGCTCCTCGCCACCGCGCGCGCTACGGGCCTCGCCGGCGAGATTCGCGCGCGCTTTGCCGCGCGCCGGGCCAGTGCGCGCATCTCGGCCACGCCTTTTCGCGCCGCCGATGCCATGCTGCTGCTGTTGCGCGTGCGGGCCATCGATGGCGACGCCGGTGCCGCCGATACCCACGCAACGCTCGTGAAGCTCGTGGCCTGCACGCCGGACTCGGTCGTCGTTACCGACATCGGCGGCCGCATCCTCATGGCCAACCCGGCCTTCGTCGAACTGGGCCAGTACGCCGACGAGAACCACGTGCGGGGGCGCAAGCTCGCAAGCGTGATTGGCGCGGAACTGGCCGATGTCATCGCCACGGCCCGCAGCCGCGGCATGGCCGCAGGCCGCACCATGACCCTGCGCGGCCTGCGCGGCCGATCCGCACTGGTCGAGGTCTCGGCGGCATTGCTCGCCGACGAGGACCAGGAATGCATCGGCCTGACGATGCGGGTGCGCGAAGCCGAGGCCGGCGCCGCCCCCGGGCAGCGGCGCGCGCTCACCGACCTTGCCGGCGCCATTGGCGCGCTCGGCGCGCGCGTGGGCCAGGTCGCGATGCCCGAGCTGCTCGCCCAGGTCCAGGAACAGGCGGAACATTTCTTCGTCCAGGCCGCGCTCCAGCTGGCCGGACGCGACAAATCGGAGGCCGCCCGCATCCTCGGCCTGAACCCGGTGCAATTCGAGGCCTATCTGCGCGGCGACGCGGAGCCCTCCGGCAAGTCCGGCGACGCTGGCAACCAGGCCCCGGATTAGCCCGCATGCCGGGCACGTGCCGCGCGCGGCGCCCGCTGGCCCGCGCGCCCCGATCGGAGAATCCCTCGTGAACAACAGCCCGGCATTCGGCCAGGCCGACCTCAGCAACTGCGAGCGCGAGCTGATCCACCTTGCCGGATCGGTTCAGCCGCACGGCGTGCTGCTGGTTCTGGACCCCGTGGAGCTCGTGGTCCTGCAGGCGAGCGCCAACTGCCGCTCGATCCTGGGCGTGCCCGCCGCCTCCCTGGTGGGCGCGCCCGTCGGGCGCCTGGGCGCGGCTCTGGACGGCGCCGTGCGGGGCATCGCACAAGGCCTTGCGCCCGAGCAAACCCGGCCCCTGCGCGTGCGCCTGGGCGGGCCGCGCGAGACGCAGGCCATGCATCCGGGCGTGCCGCATGCGGAGTTCGAAGGCATCGTCCACCGCCATCCCGACGACGGCCTGATCGTGGAGCTCGAGCCGCTCGAATCGAATCCGGTGGGCGCCGACACCGTGAGCCACGCGCCGGCCGAACTCGTCGACATGGTGGCCGCGGGCGTGCAGCGCATCGGCGCCGCGGGCAACCAGGGCGTGCTGCTCGACGGCGTGGTGCAGGTCTTCCGCGACCTCACCGGCTACGACCGCGTGATGGTCTACAAGTTCGACCCCGACGGGCACGGCAAGATCGTCGCCGAGGCCCGCCACCCGCGCCTGGACACGCTGCTCGGGCACCATTACCCGGCATCGGACATTCCGCAGCGCGCGCGCGAGCTGTACCTGCGCACGCGGGTGCGCGTGCTGGTCGATGTCCATTACACGCCGGTCCCCATCGAGCCGCGCGTGCAGCCGCGCTCGGGCCGCGAACTGGACATGTCCCTGTGCTACCTGCGCAGCATGTCGCCGCTGCACATCCAGTACCTCAAGAACATGGGCGTCAACGCCACCCTGGTGGTCTCGCTCGTGCGCGAAGGCCGGCTCTGGGGACTGATCGCCTGCCACCACGACGCGCCGCGCAACCTGCGCTATCCGGTGCGCGCCGCCTGCGAACTGCTCGCCGAAGTCATCGCGATGCGCCTCGCGGCCATCGAGAACTACGCGCACGCCCAGGTCGACATACTCGTGCGCCGCCTCGAGCAGCGGCTGATCGAGGCCACGTCGACCGAAGGCGACTGGCGCCTGGCGCTGCTGCGCAATCCGCGCACCCTGCTCCAGCCGCTCGAAGCCACGGGCGCGGCGCTTTTCTACGACGGGGAAATCCTCACCAGCGGCGAGGTGCCGTCCACTCCCGAGTTGCGCGTCCTGCTCAAGTGGATCGACGCGCGGGCCGCCGAATCGCTGTTCAGCAGCTCGTCCATGGCCCAGGAGAATCCGGAGCTCGCGTCGATCGCCCCGGTCGCCAGCGGCGTGCTGGCCGTGAAGCTCTCCGAGTCCCGTCCCGAATACCTCGCCTGGTTCCGCAAGGAGCAGCTGCAGACGGTGACCTGGGCAGGCGACCCGAGCAAGCCCATCGTCGGCAACGATCCCCTCGAGCTGTCGCCGCGCCGCTCCTTTGCGGCATGGTCGGAGATCGTGCGCGGCACGGCCGTTCCCTGGACCGGGCGCGAACGCGTATTCGCCCGCGCGATCGGCTCGGCGCTGGTCGACATCATCACCCAGGTCAACGCCGTGCGCCTGCTCATCGCCGAGCACCAGATCGCCCAGGTACGGGCCACCATCGGCAGCTCGAAGGAACCCGTGCTCGTCGCCGGCGTTGGCGGCACGCCGGCGTTTCCCAACGACGCCTTCTGCGCGCTGGTGGGCCACGCCAGCGCCACGCTGGCCCAGAGCGCGCGCTCGGGCATCGAGGCCCTGGCGCAACTCTTTGCCGATCATCGGACCGCCGCCGCGATGCTGCGGCGGCTGCGCACCGCCAACGAGCCCTGGCGGGGCGAGGCGCAGGTGGTCCGCGCCGACGGCCAGCGCGTTCCGGTCAGCGTGCGCGCCGAGCTCGTGCCGGGGCGCGACGGCGCCGTCCTGGGTTTCATCATCATCCTGATCGACCGCACCGAGCAGCGCCGCGCGGTGGCCGCGCTCGAGCACCTGGAACAGTCGATCTCGCGCACCGCCGACGGCCCCTGGGTTCCGGGATCGCAGACCCTGCAGGGCCAATCCGCCGACCCGCTCATCGCGGCCCTGCTGGCCAACGCGAGCATGGCGGCCATGGACATCTCCGATATCGCCAGCGGCCCCGCGGTGGCGCCGACCCTGCAGGAAATCGAGACTTCCATCGAGCGCGCCACCGCGCTCTACGGCTGCATCCAGGCCTATCTTGCCAAGCCGCCCGCGGCCCCGTGACCAGCCCGGCGGCCGCCCCACTGCACGCGTGAGCGGGGAGACATCGGCAGAAAATTGAAATTGCGTGGAGCGGAAATGCCGCAGGCGGACGGATTTCGTATCAGTGAAACGGGTTTCGCACGGCGAGCATGCCCTCGAAGATCTGAGCGTCTTGCAGGTCTTCGGATAGCAATATCGTGCATTCAGCAAGCAGTGCCGACGCGACAATCATCGCGTCATACTGCGAGAGCTGAAATTTCTCCGCCATTTGCAAACCGACATCGTGCGTTTCCTCATCGAGCGGAACGACTTTGCAGGCCGCACGGACGGCAGTGAGCACTTCACGTATTTCCGCGATCGACATCCCGAGCTTGCGCGTCGCGACCGATGCGAATTCATTCAGCACTTGAACACTGATCACGCCCCCGCCGCTCAATTCCTGCTCGGCAATATCCGCCCTGCTCGCGTCGCCGGAGAGCAGATACAGAAGAATATTGGTATCGAAGAATCGATCAGCCGCGATCATTGGCGATCAGCCGATCAAATTTGAAGTCGTCCGGCAACCGGCCCCGATATTTGCGCAAGCGCGAGAGCAATTCGCGCGCTTGTGGCCGCCTCGCGACCTCGAACGTTCGCACGCCTGTCACGTGAATTTCGATATCGTCGCCCTCCTTGAGGGTCAATGCCTCGACGACTGCGGCAGGGAGTCGGACCGCCAGACTATTCCCCCATTTTGCAACCAGCATCTTCGCCTCCACCGTGAGTGGATATACAAAAATATATTGTATATCAACCTCCCCTTGCAAGCCTCGCAATCGGACACCGAGCGCGCGCTTTCGCAACGGCTGCTTTCCGATTCGGGGGTGGCGCGACTCCTGGCCGATATTTGCCGCACGGGACCCATTGCGACGATTCGACGTTGCGGAAAGCGACAACAAAAGTCGGAGATAGCGGTCAGCAAGTTGGTCAAACAAGATTTCAAAGCTCAAAGGCTTGAATCTGCGACATCGTTGTTCGGCTTTTCTCCGACGACGCGTACTCCCAGCAACGCCCCTAGACCCGCTGTCACCAATAGTACCCAGGCATAGTCGAACGAATGAATGGCGGAGTAAATCGCCATCGCCATCCCTTGAACCACGAGACACTGCCCACCGAAATCCAGCGACGCTAGAGGTCTGGATATATCAAATGGCGGTTCTTCCGATGATGGAATTTGCCATGAAGTATCGAACCATGGATTGAGAAGCTGCAGTGTTCGGACAAACATCACGGCGAACGCACAGAAGGCGACAAGTGCCAGTACGAAGGCGATCGTCGGCGGTTTACTTAGAGGAAATTCGTCGTGCATTCGCCTATTGAACATTGGCGCTGCGACAACGCTCACCAAAAGAAGCGTGATTCGCAGATAGAACCACTTCGAGTGATCGCGCATCTCGCTGGCTGCCTCGCGTCTTATCGCTCTGCAAATGCCCGCTTACGATAGAGGGGTTTGAAGACCTCATCTGGGGACCGCCCCTGACCGACTGCAACAGATTGGGTTTCGCCGCGATCCCTCGGCCGCCTGTCGCGAAGGGTTGCATGCTGGACATCCACGGTCAAGCCACACGGTTTCGCAAGTTCCGAAGGCCATGCGGGTCTGGGTGCGCGCTGGCGGTCTTGTTGCGCCTTGCGATGTCAAGCGCGGATGGTTTGCCCGATTGACCAGATGTAATCGATCGATTACATTCCGGCAATGTTCTCGATCCGGCCCCTCCCCGAATTCACGCGATGGCTCGATACGCTTGATGACGCAAAGGTTCGAGGAATCATTGCTGCAAGTATTTGACGGCTGCAGCTTGGGTTGGTTGGCGACGTGGCGCCGGTCGGCGAGGGCGTTTCCGAGTTGCGCATCCACGTTGGCGCGGGGTGGCGGATCTACTTCGTTCAGCGCGGCACGCAATGGATCGTCTTGCTTGCGGGCGGCTCGAAGCGAACCCAGTCAGGCGATATTCGACGCACCAAGGCACTGGCGAGACTGATTGACGATTAGGATGGATAGATCATGAGAAAGCGGATCAAGATTGCAGAACTTCCGGAATTCGACGCTGCCCCTTACCTCGCGGATGACCAGTCCGTCGCCGCATACCTGACCGACATTTTGGAGGCCGACGATCCAGGGCTGCTGGCCGCGGCATTGGGCGATATCGCTCGTGCGCGCGGAATGGGCGAAATCGCGAAGGCCGCTGGGATCACCCGTGAAGCCCTCTACAAGGCGCTGCGGCCGGGCAGTGCGCCGCGCCTGGATACGGTAAAAAAAGTCTGTGCGGCGCTCGGTCTGCGCCTCGTTGTCCAGGCTTGAGGGCAATTGCGCCGAGCGGACCCCGACGTCCAGCTTGCCAAAACCTGCAACGAGATCCTGCGAGACTCCCGCCTCGGAAATCGACCGCTTCGGGAAGTTCGATTGGCGCTCCGGAAACCGATTGCTCGGAAACAATCGGCTAGCTCCCCTCTAGAACCTGCACGAACAGCTCCGCATGGCGCGCAAAGCCCCAGCGCGCCTCCTCCACCAGGGCGGCTGCAGCGGCGGCGTCGATGTCGAGGGCGTCGAGCCCGCGGCGGAAGTCCAGGGCGAGATCGGCCGCAGCGTCCGGATCGCCGAACGTATAAAAGCGCACGCCTTGCCCGCCAACCAGGCCCAGGCCCTGGGCCACGATCCTGCGCAGGATCTGCCCACCGCTCAGATCACCCAGGTAACGCACATAGGCATGCGCCAGCAGCAGCGCGGGTGAGTCATGCGCCAATGCGCGCAGCCGCTCCACATAGTTGCGTGTCGCGGGCAGCAGGGGCAGCGCATCGGCCCAACGCGCGCCGTGCAGGAGTTCCAGGTCGGCCGCCAAGGCGGCACTGCGGGCCAGCTGCGGCGCCTGCGCCGGCAGGAGCCGCGCATCGGTGGCGTGGGCGGCGAGGCCATCCTCGAGCGCGGCGTAGAGCGCATGGAAATTGCGCAGGAGCAGGCAATAGGTGCTCCGCTCGACCCGGCCGCGCAGCAGCTCGCGCATCACGCCGCTGCGCTCGACCGCCGTGTGCAGGTCGCGCGTGTGGGTCCGCAGGGCTTCGCCCAGATCAGGCCTACCGGATTGCATGCAGCTGCCTCCGGCGAGCCGACAAGGACGGGTCAATGATAACGGAGGCTTCGGGGGCGTGGTCCGCCCGCGGTCAGGCGCGCGTGCGCGGCGGGCCGTGATCCCAGCGCGCGGCCAGGTCGAGCAGGTGCGCCGCGAGCGCGAGCGCGAGGCACAGGGCCACGCCGGCGGCCGCGCTCTGCCCGAGCAGGGCGGTCTCCAGGGTGAAGCGCAGGGCCAGCATCAGGCTGCCGCCCGAGACGAGGTTGGCCAGGAGCAGCCGCGGCGCGACGCCCTTGCCGGTCTGCCGCCAATAGGCGAACAGCGCGGCGGCTTCCAGGAGTACGCCCAGCAGGATCAGATCGACGGCGTTGGTGCTTGCCAGCGCGCCAAATACGGCTCTCAGCATGTCGTTGCCAAGCGCCTGCCGCCGGCTGTCACGTGCGCGCGAACCCCAGCAGGTGCGCCAGGTCCTTGAAGAAGATCCGCACGTGGGCCATGGGCTTCTTGCGCACGAGGCGCTTGTGCAGGTAGGACTGCCAGGTGAGTTCCTGGACGTCCTTGTCGGCGCAGATCTTGACGAACTTCTCGCGGCGCTTGTCGCTCGAGTACCAGAAGCGCTGCATGATGCCCAGCACCCAGAAGACCCGGCCATGGCGCTTCATGAACTGGCGGCGCGCCCGGGCAAGGCAACGCGCATCGCCCGTCGCGAGCAGTTCGTTTACGGCTTCGGCAGCGAACTGGCCGCCGGCCATCGCGTAATAGATGCCCTCGCCCGAGGCCGGCGCCACGACGCCGGCAGCGTCGCCGGCAAGCAGGACGTCGCGGCCGTTGTCCCAGCGGTCGAGCGGACGCATGGGAATGGGCGCACCCTCGCGGCGGATCGTCTGCGCATCGGCGAGCCCGGTATCGCGCCGCAGGGCATCGACCGCACGGCGCACCGAAAACCCCTGCTGCGCGGTGCCCGAACCCACGCTGGTGGTCGCGCCGTGGGGGAAGACCCAGCCGTAGAAGTCCGGCGAGATTTCGCCGCGGTAATGCACGTCGCACCGCTTGGCGTCGAATTCGGGCGTGTTCGCCGGCGAGGCAACGATCTCGTGGTACGCGAACACGTACTTGGTCTTGTCGGCGCAGCTGATGCACTGCTGGGCCACGCGCGAGCGCGCGCCATCGGCCCCGATGAGCGTGCGGCCGCGCAGCACGCGCGCCACGCCGTCGGCGCCATGCACGTGGACGCGCAGGGGCGCCTTGTCGCTGTCCGGCTGGCCCTCGGCGCGCTCGATGCGGTCGAAGGTCGCCGTGATCCGCCGGGCCCCGGCCATGGCCGCGCGGTTGCGCAGCCACTCGTCGAAGTGCTCGCGGTCCACCATGCCGACGAAGCCGCTGGTGACCGGCATGCCCACCTCGCGCCGGCTGGGCGCGACCATGCGCGCCGCCGTCACCCGCGCGACCAGCAGGCTCTCCGGTATGGCGAATTCCTCGATGAGGGCAGTGGGAATCGCGCCGCCGCAGGGCTTGATGCGCCCGGCCCGGTCCACGAGGGCCACGCGCCGGCCGCGCCGCGCCAGTTCCGTGGCGGCCGTGGCGCCCGACG